>Ga0208147_1000525_pt1 | contig 13457 bp, 12 predicted proteins | sample DEB3_08_DNA_FD_184520 | JGI IMG/M metagenome (GOLD analysis project Ga0208147, IMG submission 184520) | Aqueous microbial communities from the Delaware River and Bay under freshwater to marine salinity gradient to study organic matter... | ecosystem: Environmental > Aquatic > Marine > Coastal ... | reverse complement strand
GGCGCAGGAGTCGTTCCAGAACATCCTCGCGGCCACCGGACAGCGGAATACCGCGTTGCAGCAGAGCTTCGCCGGTCAGATGGCCGCTCAGCAGCAGCGTCAGAATGTGGGCCAGCAGAACATTGCGAACATCCAGTCCGCGCTCGGGTTGCAGCCTATCGTGTCGCAGGCCGCTCAGCTTGGTGCGCTCCAGCAGGGTGCATCTCCATTCGCTACTCCTCAGCTCATTCAGGGAATGCAGCAGGCGGGTCCGGGTCAAATCGCTCAGCTTGGCACCAGCTTCGCGCTACAGAACGCTCAGAATCAGTTCCAGGCTTCGCAGGCCAACAGCCCTCTTGCAGTCTTCAAGGGAATCACCGAAGGCATCGGAAACCTCGGAAGTTCGTTCAGCGGTCTTGTGGGCTGTTACGTCGCCCGCGAGTGCATTCCCGATCAATGGGAGGCGTTCTTCTTCTGGAAGGAACTCGTTGGTCCGAAGTGGTTCAAGAGCCTCTACGACGCGAACGCCAAGTGGGTTGCGGACTGGATCAAGGACAAGCCTCGCCTCAAGAAGATCGTGGCCAACTGGATGTTGTCGAAGATCAAGCAACTGACCCATGGCTGAAACCACTGCTACAAACTTTGGTCCCGGTAACTATCCCGATCTTGCTCCCGGTGGTCAGTATGAAGGAGCGCAGATCGGAATGGATCTCGGCCCTTGGGGTGCGCCTGGAACTGTTGTAGGAAAAACTTTCGTCGATGACCGTGGGTTCTCATACGACTGGAAGACAGGTGATTGGGTCGAACCTACCCCTGAAGTCGAGCAACCTCCCACCACCGAGTATAAGCCAGTCGATCTCTCGCAGCCATTCACGCCTGCCATGCGTGAGCCGATGGCCGCTCCCACGGGCGTTCGGTTTAATCTCAAGCCTGAATTCGGACCCGTCACTCCATCCGGTTACGCGCAGCCTCCAGTCGATCCGCTGAGCTACTACCAAGGGCCAACCACAATGGCCAGCGGTGGAGGTGGAGGATTCGACAACCTCGGAGGTGGATTCAAGGGAACAACCACGCCGAGCGTTGGCATCATGCCGTCCACAACGCCTTCCGGTGGAGGGGCAACCACGACACCTTCTCCTGGGTTCACCTACAATCCGGGTCAGTACGATCCATCTACTGGAATCGGAGTCGTTTACACTCCCGGTCCTGATGAGCAGATCACACCGCAACCAACCACAAAGCCTACAAGCTCTCCTTGGTCATCAGCGGTTGTGCCCGGAGGCGGTGTAGGAGGATCAAATAAGCCTATTGGTCCAGATAATCCGCTGAGGCCAGACAGGCCAGGATCTGATCCATACACCGGAAGATTCTTCGACAAAGATGGTAACGAATGGGACTACGACAGGGGTGAATGGATTTATGCAAAACTTCCAGACACCCCACTGGTTGGCCCTCGCTTCGAGACCGAGCCGGTCACGGTGACCATTCCCGTCGAGCAGAAGCAGCCGACGACCACACCGGCCACCAAGACCGAGACGACTACCACTGCTCCAGCGGAGACAAAGCCGACCACGACGACATCTCCCATTCGTCAGACCAAGATCGAGGTCCCTCAGCGTCCCGTGGTTCAGATTCCGAAGCCCACGATCATGCCGGGAATCACGGCTCAGTACGAACCGTTCAACTTCAACGAGCCGCCGCCGAGCCAGCCGTTCAAAGAACCGATAACGGTCCCCGCTGACATCAACCGCAAAGTTCCGCCCTACAGGACTGGTTTCCAGTACATCAACTACGACCCGGAGGAGATCCTCGCTGCGGCGATGCGGAGCATGGGCGGTTCACGCGCCCGTCAGTCCATTGCCGAGGAAGCGCAGATCTTCAACAGAATGAGGAACCGATAATTTATGGCCACCAAAGCAGAAGACATCAGGACGGAACTCGAAGAAAAAGCAAAGCAACGGGTGAACCCGTTGTTGATGGGCCTGTCCATGCTCACCGGGGGTATTGCCGGTGAGTTCACTGGGACCAATGAGCAGATCAGACAACAACGCAGGGCAAGGGCCGCTCTGCTTGAAGATCAGCAGCGCAATTTGCAGGAGGAGCGAATCTCTGAACGCATGAGGCTTCAACGTCAGCTCATGCTGGAGGAAGACTTAAAGCGAGCAGAGGCTGCAAGACAGGCTGCAACTCTTGGTGAGACCCGTAGGCTTCAGGGAGAAACCATGGTTGCTCGTGGAGAAGATGCGACCATGATGGGTCCGCTAGATCCAGAAACTGCCCTTGGTGTTACGCGTGCCAAAGCTGCCATTGCCAAGGCCGAGTATGATCGCATCCGTCAGCTTGAAGGTCGTCGAGATGAGATGACCGGATATTTGTCCGCTCAAGGTGTCCAGACCGGGGAGCCTGATATCGAAACGCTCGCATTCCTCGAGTCTCAACAGAAGGCCAGAGAGGACATCAAGAAGGCGAAGAAGGATGTCACGATGCAGCTTACCACCAAGAGCGGAAGCACCGTCTACGGAACCTACGATGAGTTGGCCAGCCGGTTCCCGGATGAGGTTAAGAACATCAGTGTTGCGAAGGAAAAGGTCCCTGGGATGTCCACTCGCATGACTACTGATGAGTTTGGAACTCGATCTATAGTTCACGAGTTTGGTGGTGATATCACCCCTGAACAGGCCAAGGAATACGTCGAAAAATATCAAAACGTCTTCGGCACAAAGAAACAGGGAGAACCGGAAGGCGGACAGAAAAGTTTTGGAAAAGCCCCTCCCGCTGCCCCCGGTGCCCCTCAAGTGAGCCGGTTCGGTGGAACTCGAGCCGCTACCGCACCAACGGTTGCGACTCAGTCCACCGCTCCAACTATGGGAACTCCTACAGCAGAAGAAGGTTACTCTATCTGGACCGGAAGATATCCGGGTCAGCCTGAACCTGTTCTTGGGACCGTTAATTTGAAGGATGTCGCCCCAACCGCAGAGGGCATTCGTGGATTCCTTGGGCCGCTTGGTGAAAGTGTCTCTGGTGCAGCCGAGCGTTACGCGGCTCCAGTTCCCACTCGAAGGTCTTCTGAGATGTTTGCCGATCCTGAAGCATACAAGCAGTATCTCCGCAAACAGATGGGCGGTTATTGAAATCCCATGACTCAGGAACAGCGCGACTGGCTCGAGAAGAACAACCTCGATCCCACGATCTACGACATCGATGCCGAGGGCAACGTCTTCGAGAATCCGGTCGAACGGATGTCGAAGATGCGGGCCGCGCTGACGTCCGCAGCAGCTAGCACTGTTCCCAGTCTTGGTGGCGTCGCTGGCGCGATTCCTGGAGCTGAAGCTGGCGCAGCTCTGCTGGCACCTCTTGGCCCAGTTGGCATGTTTGCTGGCGGTGCTATCGGAGGATTGGCGGGAGCATTCGGAGGTTCGTATCTCACTCAGAAAGCTCAGCAGGCCGCGCTCGAGAAATACGCTCCGAGTGCGCTTGAAGAGGTCGCCAGAGCGCAAGAAGAGCAGCCCGGTGCTTCGTTCGTCGGTGGACTCGCTCCCACCGCGCTCACCATGCGGCCAAGCACTCAAGGCTTGAGTGGCCTGCTTCGCCCCACCGTTCGAGGAACCACGATCCGAGAGGCGATCACCAAGCCAGAGTTCATCGCCCCCGCTTCCAACGTCGCCATCAATGTCGGCCAAGCAGGAGCTGGCCAAGCGATCAACGTGGCCCGTGGTGGTGAGTTCTCACTCCCAGAGTTCGCCACCGAAGCAGCCGTAGGAACGCTGTTCAATCGACCCACACGCCTTGGCCGACGCCTTGGACTTCCCGATCTCCCCGAAACACCAGAGCCTCAGAAGACTGACCTGGCCCGCGCACGCATGCTTGCGGAGAGGCCAACCGAGTTCGCCACCCCACGCGAGGAGCGACTCGGTATCGGCAAAGAACTCGAAGCTCCGCAAAGATACTTCGAGGAAGGCGAACCCGTCACCGAGAAGGCGCGGGCCAAGGAATATGCGGATTGGTGGAAGTCTCAGACTGAACCCACTACGGATCTCATCAAGCAGGCGGCTGATAGCGTCAAGGTCCGCATCCCCAAGGAGCGGATCAACGAGCTGGCCAACGATCCCGATGTCGCTCGCGTCATCAACGATCCCACCACGCTGCCAGAGTTCGTGGCCAAGCAGTCCCAGGATGCGTTGCAGGACGCTTACGAGAACGTCATGCGCGAGCGGAAGCTGCGCGAGCGGTTTCTGAGTGCCGAAGAGGTTAAGATGGAGGAATACCGCCGCATGGCGGAAGAGCAACGTGCCGCTCGAGAGGAAGCAGCCCGCATCGCGGCTCTTCCAGGAGCCGAATTGCCTGAGTGGATGCGCCCAACACCGGAGGATATCGCCAAGGCGGAGCGGATTCAGAAGGAAAACATCGACACGGCCAAGCTCGAGGAGGGAATGGCCGCTCAGGAACTGCTCGATGAGGCGAAACAACGCCGAGATCCGCAGGCAATCGTCGCCGCCCGCGAGATTTACAATGATGTGGCCAGCCGTCTCCAGCGCGGAGAGGGCGAAAAGCTCATCACCCAGGCTGATATCGACGCCGCCGCCCAAATCGCCGCTCGCCGTGGCCTCAAGATCGAACTCGACACCCCATTCACCGGCTCTGGTCGCGTTCGTGGCATGTACTTGAGCGATAAGAAGACCGGAAACCGCATTGTCCGCATCAATCCGCTGACGGCCACTCCTGATACCGCCATCCACGAGATTGGCCATGACATCTTCAGCGGTGTCACCAACCCGTCGATGCGGAAGTCGCTGCTTGAGACCGCGCAGGACACCCCGGCGTTCAAGTCTGAGCTTGCGGCCCGTCAGCAGGAGGTTCAGCAGGGGCTTATCACGCAGCAGGAGGCCAGAAACCTCGCGCTCGAGGAAGGCGTGATCCAAGCCTTCGGTGAGCAGATGCCAAACATCAACCGGGGCGAACTCCGCTCATGGTTCCAGGCGTTCAAGGCGTCCACCAAGCAACTTATCACCGGGAAGCTGTCTCCAGAAGACGCCATCGCGTGGCTCCACTACGCCAGCACCGAGTCCGTGCCGTGGAAAGGGGTCGTTGCTCCGAAGGCTACTGAGCAGCGGATGCAGAGGGCTGAAGGAAACATGCCATCCGACGCCGATTACCTATCGGCGGTAAAATCCGGCGATATGGCTGCCGCGCAAAGGATGGTTGATGAGGCGGCGAAGGCGGCGGGGTATACGGTGGGGCCTGTGTATCATGGAACAAGCGCAGAGTTCACAGAGTTCAAGCCAAGCCGTGTTGGCAACTTTGGTCCCGGCATTTATGTGGCGTTTGATGAAGGTTCGGCGACTTCATACGCAAAACGGATTGGTGGAAACAAGGTTTTGAAAGCGTATGCAATGGCGAAAAATCCAATCATTGGGAAAGATGCCACTGATGCCGCAAACAAGTTGTTTGAAATGTTTCCCGGAGCAACGGATGCGGAAACCATACAGAAGGCAAAAGATGCAGGGTTTGATGCTGTGATAGCATCCGGAACATTGAAGACAAAGTTTGGAGACAGCCCTGCTCAGATGAGCGTGTTCGACCCCTCCCAGATCAAATCCGCCGAACCAATCACCCGCGACAACTCGGGCAACGTCATCCCGCTGTCGCAACGGTTCCAGCAGAGCAGTGCGGATATCCGGTATCAACGCGAGCGGATGCGTGGTTTGTCGGAGCGGGTTGCGGCTTCGGAGGAATATCCGTCGGAAATCCGCAAGGAGATCATGACATCTCCTGAGTCGTTTTACGAACAACAGAGAGTTGAGAGGGAAACCAATCTTGCGGCCAAAAAGACAAACCTTCAGTTGGAGTCAGATGTTGTAGATTCAGGATCAAATACAAGAACAATATCAGGTGCAGAGCTTTTCAGAAGAAGCCTAGAACGAGGCGACACAGAAGGCGCAAATCAGATCATTAAGTCGCTTGCTAAGGCTGGAACAACTTGGGGTCAGCTAATCAACCAGTTCAAGCTGATCAAAGGGTCCACACCGGAAGGAGTTGTATACCTGGTTCAAAAGTCTCTCGCTGATCAAAAGCGCAAGGACATGACTTCCAAGCAGATGCAGACGCTTGTGGAGACATCGAATAAATACCTCGCTGCAAAGGATGCTCTGAACGCTGCCAAGGACAGAGCGGCAATAGCGTTTGAGTCCAATGATCCAAACCAGATTTACAAATCCGCAGCCGAGTGGGACGCAGCAGATGCGCTCCGATTGAAGGCCGACATGGATCTGGTCGAGACCATCGCACGAATCAACCCGTCGTCCGCTTCTGACCTTTTCATATCGATGATCCAAGGGTCGGTCATGGCCCCAATCTCCATCGTCAGAAACGTGATGGGCAATGCGTTGGCCATGCCATCAAGAATGGCTTCAGCAACGATTGCTGCATCCATCGATAACGTCATCTCTGGAAACAAGAACAACCCGTTCAGCGTAAGAGCCAACGTGGTTGATCGGATGCGGGCCATGGCTGATTCGCTCCCAGAGTTCAAGAGAGTGCTGCTCAAGGGATCGAATGCTTCACCATACGAGATCAACGCGGACATTGGCAATCCGCTCAACTTCCAACGCGCATGGTCGAACATCATCGATGCGTGGGCTGATAAGAACTCTGGGTATTTGCAGAGGTTGAAGAACATCGGCATCCGCAACATTGCCGAGGCCACCGTCGGTGTGATGCCTGACATCATGCTGCGCCTCACGCAGGCCACGGATCTTCCGTTCCGCCAGTCCTCACGCGCTGCGATTATCAGCGAACTCGGTCGCAGGAATGGACTCTCGGAAGCTCAACTCAAACTCGCCATCAAGGACCCCGAGAACTTCCTGATCAGCGACAAGGCAAAGGCCGAGGGGCGCAAGGGATTCACGCGTGACGACATTGATGTCATCGAAAACGAATCCGCTCGATCCGTGTTCCAGCAGGACAACGCAGCCACGCGTGCGGTCGCTGGGATCAATCGATTCATCAAAGAAGAAACTGGACCCATCGGATACATTCCGTACCGCCTCATCTCGCTCTTCCAGAAGACTCCGATCAACGTCGCCGCAGAGGCTTTGCAGTACACACCTGCTGGCCTGCTCCAGTTCTCAGATTGGAAGAACATGTCGGTTCGTGAACGCAATCAGGCCATCGGCAAAGTAGTTGTTGGAGGCATGGTCATGACCGGGTTCACCTACCTCTACGACAAGGGCGTGATCACCCCGAATCTCGACACCCCTGGCGAAACTAACAAGGCGCGTGAGCTGGCCAAGGCTGGCGGCGTGATGCCTCCAGGCACGATAAACATGTCTGGCCTGCGACGCCTATTCAACGGCGAAGACCCGGCATTTCGACCCGGTGACACCATCAAGGACCTGTCGGCCTTCGGAACCGCTGGCGCACTCGGAATCATCGTTGGGTCCGCTAAGCGCATCCAAGAGCGGTCACGCACCGATCAACCTGATGTCACATCGATGTTGAAGGGCGGGTATGAATCAGGCGTGAACTTCATAATGGAACAGCAGTTCCTCAAGGGTACGAGCAACTTCTTGAAACTCCTCTCGCAGGAGTCTGAAGCCACGATGGAGCGGTTCATCAAGGACCTGAATATCACGGCTCTTGCGCCCATCGCACCGGCCACCCTTGGATCGATCCGCCGCGCACAGCGCGAGTACCTGCCGGTTACTGGTGGCGAGGGTATCCTCAAGGATACAGTCAACGAACTGAACCAGCGGTATGCTGCATTGAAGTTTATTTTCCCTGGTGCCCAAATCCCCGGCACAAAAGATCCAGATGCGATGCCCATGCGCCGTAATCTGTGGGGCGAGCCGGTGAAGCAGACGGCCAAGAATGGCAACCCGTGGATCGATCAGTTCGTGGACTTCTGGAACCGCCGCGAGATCGATGCTGATCCGCTCAATGCCAGCATCTACCGCGTATGGCGCAGGACTGCTGATAACAGGGTCATTCCTTCGATCCCAAACCCCGAGATCACCGTTCGCAATCAGACCTACCAGAAGCTCTCGCCAGAGCAGTTCGACCGCTACGCGCAGCTCGTCGGTTACTACCGCCGCATGTACTCGGAACGCGCATTCATGAGCGGTGCCTACCAGCAGCGCGGTGATGAGGCTCGCATCAGGATTCTGTCCGACGCGTACCAGCGTGGACTCGATCACGGGAAGCGCAGATTCCTCATGGAATTGCGCCAATCAGGTCAGCAACTGACCCCAATCGCTCGCCGTCGCGGGTTCGAGGAATAAAATTCCTCAAGAAAAAGTTTGCAACGCATTGCGACACGCGCCATTCTTTGGCCCGTGAGCGTGAGACTACTGACAGTCAAGGAGATCGCCCAGACCCTCGGGACTCATCCCGAGACCGTCCGTCGGTGGATTCGTGACGGTCGGCTTCCAGCCATGGCGGCGACGAAGCGCACCATCCGTGTTCGCTCGGATGTGGTCGAGCAGCTCCTCCGACAGAACCAACCAACAACAACGAAATGAACGCAATCGCAACGACAACGCAACCATCCCCAACTGACGGGATCTACGACAAGATCAGCGACCCGCTGAACGCCATCGAGAAGATGGGCGAGTGGATAGCATCATCCGGCATGCTCGGATGCACCAAGGTCGAGCAGGGCAAGCTCATCGCGTGGCAGTGCGCCGCCGAGAAGAAGACGCCATTCGACTTCAAGCGCGAGTACCACATCATCAATGGCTCCCTCAGCATGCGCTCGGACGCCATGCTGGCCGGTTACCGCGCTCGCGGTGGCAAGGTCCTCTGGAAGCAGTTCGACCAGAAAGCCGCGATTGCGGTTTGGAAGTATGACGGCAACGAGTGCGAGATCGGGTTCACCGCGCAGGACGCACAGACCGCTGGCCTGCTTCCCGCCAAGCCGGGTTCCGGGTGGGCCAAGGACCCGTCCGCCATGCTCCGCGCTCGGTGCATCAGCAAGGCCGTCCGAATGCTGGCCCCCGAGGTCGTCGCCGGGATCTACACCCCGGAGGAGACCGAGGACTTCCAGCCCGCGCCCTCCGAGGTGGCGGTCACGCCTACCAAAGCGTTCGATGTCATCGCCAAGCTCGAGGAACTCTTTGAGTCACGCGAGGACGATGTGAACGCGATCCTCGTCGCCGCAGGGCGCATCAAGGACGGCGAGACCTTCCGCGATCTGGATGAGGTCACCGCGTCGAAGTACATCAAGCGACCGGACCTCATCCTGTCCAAGCTGCCTCCGGTCGTCACCGAAGCCCCCGTGGTGGAGGTGGCCCCGTGAACGAGATCATCTTCAACATGCCGTCAGAACAGTACCACTCCACCAGGGCACTCTCGAAGTCCGGGCTGGATCAGTTCCGCAAGTCGCCCGCGCACTTTTTGTCATGGCAGGTGGGTGAATCGCGCAATGAATCCACACCGGCAATGGAGTTCGGGACCGCTGTTCACATGGCCATCTTGGAGCCACATTTCTTCAAAGACAGATATACTGTGTTCACTGGCGACCGCCGTACCAAGGACGGGAAAGCAGCCTACGAGGCTGTCTTGTCCTCCGGCAGAACACCCCTCAACGAGGAGCAATGGGAGTCCATCACAGGAGCAGCCGCTGCTATCCACGCTCACCCGAATGCCGCTCTATTGATCGACAAGATCAAGCCCGAGGTATCCGTGTTTGCCAACTGGGGCACCAAGGTCAAAGCCCGCATCGATGGGCTTGGTGATGACTTCATCATCGATATCAAGACCACCCAGGACGCTTCTCCGAAGGCGTTCGCCAAGTCCATCGCGCAGTTCAACTACCATGTCCAAGCCGCATGGTATCAGCGCATTACCGGCATCGAACGCTTCGTCTTCATCGCGGTGGAGAAGGAAGCCCCCTTTGGTGTCGCCTGCTACGAACTCGATCAGCAGGCCATCGATCTCGGTGCATCCATCATCGATGAAAGCCTCAAGCTGTTCACCGAGTGCGAGCAGCTCAACTCGTGGCCGTGCTATGCCACCGCCATTCAGACCCTCTCGTTGCCCGGATGGGCGACGCGCAACCAGCCAGAAACCTACTAACCAACCAACAACAACACATCACTACTCATGAAATTCACCGTTGATCGTTCCCAAGCTGAAGTCCGCTCGTTCGCCGGTCCTGGCGAGTACACCGTCATCATCGCCTCCGCCAAGGACGAGGGTCTCGACAAGGCCGGTAATCCTGTGGTCAGCCTCCGCTACAAGGCTCCCACGGGCGAGGCGTTGAACGACCGCTTCATCCTCAAGGACACCATGATGTGGAGGCTTCAGGCCCTCATCCATGCCACCGAAGCCGATATCAAGGACGGTCAGGAGTTCGACTTCTCGGTCCCCGGCGCGTTCCTCGCGTTCGTCCAAGGGTTCGTGGGTCTGTCCCTCAACATCGTTCTCGAGAGCGAGACCTACACCGACAAGAACGGTCAGCAGGCCACTGCTCTGCGTGTCCGTCGCATGAAGCGGGTGCCCATCGATGACACCATCTAGTCGGTAAACAAAAGCCCCCTCTCGGGTTGAATGCCCGGAGGGGGTGCTGAATGAAACGAGTCCTAACCAACAAACAAAGCGCAACGAAACGCTATGCAGAACCAAGATTCCCCCAAACCAGAGTCCGCGCAAGCCTTTCTACTGCGCCCTTACCAGCAGCGAGCCGTCGAGTGGGCCAAGACTGGTGCTGATGGATTGATCATTGCCCCGGCGGGAAGCGGCAAGACGCTCATCGCTTCCTCGATCATCAAGCACTACGCCAAAGATCCCATGTGGTCCTTCGGATGGCTCGCTCCCACCCGCGAGACCTGTCAGCAAGCGTATGCTTCATTGCAAGCGGTGGGCGTGGATGTGGACCGGGTTGATGTCCGTTGTCCCCACGAGTCAGTCGATTTCAGCAGCAAGAAGCTCGTCATCATCGACGAAGCGAAGCATGCGCCCGCTACCACCTGGCGGCGAATCATCGAATCAACCCGTGGCCTGCGCTACGGATTCGACGCCACCCCGTGGTGCGACGACAGCGAAAGGAACGAGGTCCTCCGCAAGCTGTTCCGCGATACCCAGTTCGAGATCCGACGCGAGGAACTGGCCGGTGTCCTGGCCCACGCAACCGTTCACCTGTGCAGTGCCTCTGATCGATTCATCGAGGACCGGATCAATGAGCGCATCGAGAAACTGTTCAACGAGCGCAAACGCTACATGCGGATCGGTCACAGGGAACTGCATGCCATGTGCGCTTGGGAAGCGATCACTGAGATCGGCATCGTCGAGAACATGGCCCGCAACTCGGCAGCGATCATGTTCGCCAACTGCGCCATGGGTCCCACGCTGGTCCTCGTTCCACGGGTGACGCTCGGTGAGGAATACGCCCGCATGATAGAGGGATCGGTACTCGTCCATTCCAAGATGAAGAAGTCGCTTCGCAAGCAGGCCATGGATGACTTCAAGAATGGCAGGATCACCAAGATGATCGCCACCTCACTGGCCGACGAGGGATTGGACCTGCCGAGCGTCGAGAACCTGATCATGGTATCCGGTGGCCGTAGCGCACAGAAAACGATCCAGAGGGCCAGCCGTGCGCTGCGTCGGGCACCCGGAAAGGAACACGCCATGATCTATGACTTCAGAGATCTGTTCCATCCGTTGGCAGAAGCCCACGCCAAGAAGCGGATCAAGTGCTACAAGGAACTCGGATGCCACTTCGCATGAGTACCGCCATCACCGTGGTGGCCATGGCCATCATGCTCCCGCTCTGCACCATGGCGGGAGTCATTCTCGGACACAAGATCACCATCAAATCCCAACAATCCAATGCCCAACCAAACAATCGTAGCCTGTGACCCAGGCGTGAACGGCGGCTTCGCGGTTCAGACCGACGACGGCATCCTCCTGTTCCCAATGCCCGAATCGCTTCCCGACATGCAAAGCCTCTTGAGCATGCTCAAGCGCACCGAATCCCACTTCTGGGTTGAGAAGGTCCCGAAGTTCGTGAGCAAGCTCACCCCTGCCTCGGCGGTGGCCACGCTCCATGAGAACTACGGGATCATGCAGGGACTGGCCTACGCGATGGGCTATGCGCTTCACCGCGTCGAACCCAAGATATGGCAGGAACCGCTCGGACTCGGTGGTCGCAAGGCATGCGCCACCGGCCCGGAGTGGAAGCGCAAGCTGAAGTCCAAGGCACAGGAACTGTACCCACATCTGGATGTCACCCTAGGGAATGCGGATGCGCTCCTGATCCTCCACTACGCACTCGGAGGTGGACGATGAGCCTGAACCAAGCACTGGCCAACGCGAACGCCGGGTCCGGGATCTACGTCATGAGCCGCAAACAAGTCGGTGAAGCCTACCGGGCGGCGAAGCGCGTGAAGCTCGAGGAAACGACGTTCTGGAACCGCAACAAGCACAAGAAGAAGGGGGCCAAATGACCATCGAGGAGATGAGAAGTCTGGATGCCGAGAAGACCTACAAGGAGCTTCTCCATGAGCGATCAGAGGTTTTCAGGCTGACTGCGGCCAACCTGCAACTGCGCGAAGGCATCGAGACATTGAAGCAGCGCATCGGCAAACTGGAGATCGAGAATTTTGAATGGACAACAGAGGTTCTTAGGCTGACTGCGGCCAACCTGCAACCCCGCGAAGGATGCGAGGAACTGAAGCAGCGCATCCAACGCTGGCACGACATTCTGACACCGCTCATGCCGTCCGATCTGAAGAGCTGGCATGAGAACAATCCGAGCGAATGGCCCGAGGTGACTGCCTGGGTGATCACATCGCAGCGCGAGCGCATCCACCAACTCGAAATCGAAAACGATGCAATGAGAGCGGACCTGCTGCTGTGGGAGGAGAAGGAGGTGAAGCCGTGAAGTATCCAAGCTACTGCTGCCAGAAGTGCGGAGAACTGATAGGATGGATTGGTCGATTCATGTTTCCGTTCTTGCACAAATGCAGAAAGAAGGAGGTGAAGCCGTGAGCGATACACCGAGGACGGATGCGTGGAAATGGACAAATGATCCAATCGACGAGCTGTACGGATTCTCCCGCCAACTCGAACGCGAACTCAACGCGGCCAATGAGCGAATCTCAAAGCTCAACGACTATGTTGCCGCGCTTGAAACAGCAGGTGACTTGATGGCTAACGAACTCAGCTATGGATATGACGTTGATATGTGGTACAAAGCCAAGGAGGCCAAGCCGTGAGCCATCTTGTTAACGCCAACAAAAAGGTCGGAAGCAAAAGCCCGCGCACAGACCGGCAGCCGACAGTCACGGTGGCATTCCAGCAGTTTGTGAAGATCGGTTTCGCTCGTCAGTTGGAGCGGCAACTGGCTGGAGCAAACAAGCGGATCGTCGAGCTGGAGAAGGAGAACGAACGCATCCACAGATTGGAACGTGCTGGCGATATGCTGTGCGCTGCTGCCGCATTCCTAGGCTGGCATGGTGAGATTGAGCAATGGAACAAGG
>Ga0208147_1000524_pt1 | contig 13463 bp, 25 predicted proteins | sample DEB3_08_DNA_FD_184520 | JGI IMG/M metagenome (GOLD analysis project Ga0208147, IMG submission 184520) | Aqueous microbial communities from the Delaware River and Bay under freshwater to marine salinity gradient to study organic matter... | ecosystem: Environmental > Aquatic > Marine > Coastal ... | reverse complement strand
GCTCTTGCAGTACATCCCAATGACGTTGACAAATAATGTTTTCAAGGTCTGCTATTTTCTTTTCATAGCGTAGCGCCACCAGTTTGGCAAACTCATAAATGAAATGCTCTCCGCATAGTTCTACATGGACCTGCGCTTGTTTAGCAAGCTTCAATACTTCATTTTGTTGTAGCATCATTCAACCCTTTACAAACATCAATGTCTAACTCAAAGACTTTCAAGCCTATTAACTTCTTACTGCCTTCACGCTTAGGTGTCTTCAAAGCCACAGCCTTAGCGTACTTAGCACGTTTAAGCTCATTCTGACGCTTCTTAGCAGCTTCTGTGTGCGTACGACGCTTAGGTGCTACGTACTCAAAAGGCCAGCACTCTTTGATGTGAACACTTTTTACGCCAGTAGGCTTAATTGTAGTCATTGTAGTCATCTTCCATAGGAATATCGAAGTCATCATCACAGTCACGCTCTACTGGTGCTTCACCTGTGCCGTGACAAAAGCCACAGCGAGAGCCATCATACATACCCTCACCTGATCCGCTACAGTGATGGCAGATCTCGTAACCATCATCTTCATCGTGTTCATGTTCATTGTTCATAGCTGTGTCTTTCTTAGGTTTAAAGATTAGATCCCAATTATCTCGGACCTTACTTGCGTCTTCCTTACGCCTTCCTGAGCCTTTACCTGCTTCATGAGCCATTGTTCTTCTCCTTGAAGTCCGTAGGACGTATGCCGTGGGCGGCTTCGATGGCTCTGGCGAACAGTTCAGGCGTGGTTGGCCCGTCATATGGAAACGCTAGGCTCAACGCATACTGTTTTGTAATGGCACTAATCTGTTCATCCGTCAGCCCAACCCATGTGCGCTGTGGTTCGTAATCCAAACCTAGTTCTTTGGCGTTGTCTGCTTTTATATCCAAAGCTGTTTGGCCTTTCTGCCACTGCACTCCAGCGTCATAGCCGTAGTTCCAACCCATCTCGACAAGAGCAAGTTCATCTTCTGAGTAGGCCTGTTTGCGCGGTTCTCCTATTTCAAGGAAGCGACCTTTGACCCATTGTTTAAATGTTGTGTAAATCATGTGTTCCCCTTAATGCCGTGGGCGGCTTCGATGGCTCGTTCAAGCTTCTCAACAACAATGTGAGGCGAGTCATTTGCGTTGATTCCAGCCTCGTTGATGTAACCACTTAGCGGCTTTCGCTGCCGTTCCGTAGGAACATATGGTGGGGTGGTGTTCCCAAATCGTGCAACCGCCAAGTTGACCAAAACGCACCATTGATTGCCGCTTATTTCAAAATTTGGTGGCGTAAATCCAGTTTTGTCATGCACATCCGTCATTAGCTTTTGACAGTCATCAAAAGACACTGTTTGTTCAATGCGTAAAACCTCAAGCGCCGTTTTCAAGTCGTGTATTTTTTCTTTCATGTGTTTTTCCCCTTGTAGAGTGGCTGCCAATTTCCGCCGTGTGGTGCGCTATCAAACTTCGGAGCAAGACGTTTATCAGGAAACTCGAACATCCACGCCACAGGCTCCTGCTCTGGCTGTGCCTTACAAAGCGACAAAGGTACACGACCTTCACCAGCAGTTTTGTAAATGGTCGCGCAACCAACGGAATCAAAGTGTTCGCGCACCTCATCAATCTTTACCCAACCTTCTACTGCGTTCCAGTATTCAAGTGGCTCTTGCTCTGGCTCTTTGGGTTGTGGTGCTTTATCTTGGTAGAAGTGCGCCAAGCGTCTTGCAAAGTCTTTGTCGATGCCGTGACGCATTAAATTTTGCACAACCATGCCACGCCATTCACTCCAATCGTTTGTATGCTCCTGCTCTGGCTGTGCCATTTGTTTCAGTGCGTTTTGGTGTCCTTCTCTGTAGCCAAAAGCACGTTCGCGCTTGATCCAATCTTGTGTTGGCTGTGCCAACTTATTTTTTAAATATTGAACAGCGTCTTCATGCGTAAACGATTCTGAGCCACCGTCAATAATTGACCGTAGTTCTTCGTATAGCTTCGCTGTGTTGTCTGGCTGTGCATAAGCGTCCTTGTATAGCCCAAGCCGTTCATTCTCATCATGCAAGGCTTGTAGGGCTTTCTCTTGTGCCTCGTCCGGTACGGACATTAAGGTTTTATGCGCTGGAAGCGCGGCTTTGATGGCGGTGATGGCTTCTCGATGTGGTGTTTTCCAAATAGGCTCGTTTGCGTGAGAGTGTTCCAACGCCTCAAGCGCCAGCTCCATTACTTTTCGTTCTTGTGGTGTCATTTCTGCTCCATGTAGTTCAATGTGTGCCAGTACAAGAATGAAGCCATAGTCATCAACATATCTCTAGCTTCTTGGTTTTCTTTTTTCTTCATGTCCTCTGCCATGTAGCACCACTGCAATTCACCAAGGTTGTATGCGCTAGTATTTGTTTTATGGTCTTCTCTAATGACTTTGGCCAATTCAGAAAAGAACTTTATTTGTTCATCTGAACCCATTGACCAAAATGCTTGAGCCATTATTTCTGGGGTGACTTTAATGTTTGCTGTTGCATTAGTCATAACAGTGCATCCTCTGTTTGTGTGCGTTGTTGTTGTGCGTATTCTTTGATTTGCTTCTTCGGTACTTCGTACCTGTGTTTGTTTTGTCATGGTTTTACACACTTTAAACGGTTACGTAGTGACGTTGTCCCACTTAGACAAGTCATTGATGATGTCAGCTAGAACGCTCTCAGAGAGGCCTTTGTAGGCTTGGTAGCCTTGTGTGAAAGACTTCAAGGACTCAACCATTTGAACAGCCTCTAAAGCCTTCTGAGCGCACTTATACGCATAGACCTCGGTTGGGTTGTCCAAGTCGTATTCAATTATTGCTTTCATTTCAAACTCACTTTCACCAATGTTAAGACAAATACAAACAAACTGATTACCATTCCTTTGCTCCCATGGCAGACCTAAGGCCACCTATGACTTTATCGTATCCATAGACAACAATCAATTCCACAAAAGCATTCATTGTGTGAATATAGTGTGCTTCCTCTAAATTGTCCTGATGGTCATCAATAGACATCAATGCGTCAAGCTCGTTAAAGGCTTTATTTGGATGTGTTGCATTCGTTTTCATGTGTTATCCCCTTTTACTTTAAAGTAGTTTTAAAGATAAACAATAAAGTAGTATTTACTTTAATGAATGCTTTAATGTCATAGAAGTTAGCTTGCATAGTTACTCCCAAGAGTCTTTAGAGTCTACTACATAGCTATATAGTGCATCAACGTCTTCTAGGGGAAAGTCAGTGTACGTATCGTCATCTTCGATCTCATCGAGGTCAGCCTCGCTTATGAGGTCTTTTCTGTCGATGGTGGGCACAAACGGCTTCACATCTTCGAAACATACTTTGCACAAGTCAATAAACTGGAATGTGTTTGCGTTACGACGAGTAGATTCGAACTCAGTCAGTAAACGGTCGCAGCAGCTACAATGCATTTTTAGTCCTTAGGTAGGCGCAGGTATCACCCTGCATGGTTTAGAGCCTTCTAGCCCTGTTTAAATCAATCCTAGCACCATTGGAGCAGCGGGAATCTTTCCCCTTTGTTCTTCTTGATACTTTTTCTCTTGCTCAGGCGTCCAGGGCTTAGGTGGACATTCAGCCGGGAAAGGCCAATTATTTACCATAGGTCATGCTCCAAGATTAGATCAACACAATAGCAAATGATAATCATTGTCATATCAATACCCGTTGTTTTTCTTACACATGGCCTCAATAGCCCACGCAAAGTCATAAGGCGTGCTGCCGTAATTGTCGTTATGTTGGAGACATTCGCCGCGTACGCTATCAATTTGACCCTTCGTTATCTCTACCCAAGGCTTTTTAGGTGTTGCATAGATAGACCCACAATCGGTACATTGGACTGTGTTGGGTAGGCCTACATTAGACCAATCCCATTCGTAAGAGTCACATTCAGGACATTGTAAAGTCATAGATCATCTCCAAGACTATAGGCAATGTTGTCCAAGGTATCCCCGAAGTTATCCCATTCTCGATAGAAATCTAGATCATCATGTGTTGATAGTGCATTGATAGCAGGTGAATACTTTTCCATTACCTGTTTAGCCATAGTCAATAGAAAGATCAATTCATCACGTGTTGAGACTAGTTCATCACATAGAGGATTGCCTTCAGCCCATAAGCGACGTTCAAGGACTATGAAATCGTTGTTGTTTAGCATGATTGATTTCTTAAATTAGAATTGAACATAGACAAAAGCACCTGATGAGGTTTCACCCACGATGGAGGTGTTGTCCTCAAGATAAGACAGAACTGCATCTTTAATCTCGCCTTCATTAAGGCCGTCAATGTCAATAGAATAGTTGTCAACGATAGACTCTGGATAGTCTTCTGCGAACTCACAGCAGACACCCACAACGTCTAACTCTACATCTGAGCCGCAGTCGTTGAAATAGTCGAAGATTAAGCCGAGAGCCTCATAGCTGAACTGGTCACCACGACCACAGCGGTGGAACTGGTCACGGAATTGAGAAGCGGTGTCGATTGTTTGGTATAGCATGATGATTCGATCCTTGAATAGTTACAGAGAAAGTTACAGAGTGAGCCACACCACCACGATGGCGAGTGCGTAGAGCCAGTATAAGATACGATCAGTAGTTGTAGACATGGCTTATTCTCCTTTGAGTTCGTAAACTGTCATTTTGTAGGCGACATTGACGGATCGTGCATTCTTTGTCCAGTAGGACAGTTCTTCAAATACTCTGCGAAGACTGGCACTGGTGAACCCGATGTGCGTTTCTTCATTGTCGACCATGAGTACACCTTCGATAGTGTAGTCCAATGGTGTCAGCGTGTTAGTGTCTAGTGTAGTGGTGAATGTGAGATGGTTTGTCATGTTGTGTGCTCCGATCTTTGGTGAGTTTAGATTGATTGATTGATTAGCATTGCTTTTACTTCTTGTAAAGCATCATAAAAACCTTCTTCATATTCTGCGCTTTTACGGCCTTTTATGCTTATCTCTTGCAACTGTCCTACCCTTAACATATCAAATGCGTTGACAACATATCTAACGCAGTGAAAGACAAAATATTTAGCCTCCCATCTTGGTGGATCTACTTTGCCTATTTCATAGTCATATTCGACAAGAATACAAACTTCAGGCAAAGCGTCCCAATTCTTGTATTCATGGCCGAAACAACAGATCCAATGCTTCAATTGATCGTTTGTTACTTTACTTTGTATTTGCATGGTTTTTATCTTTCAGTAATTTTTCAGCGTAATCCATGGCGTCTAAGCGACTACCTCCAAAATCTTGGTTCAAGAACGCTTGCTTATCTTCATCTGTTAGTCCAATCCATGTGCGTTGTTGCCGTCCCGTAGGGACATATGGTGTGGTGTAAAAAATCTTTTCTACAAACCTAGACCCTTCGCACTCTGAACAATAGTAGTTGTTGTCTTTGGGGTCATAACCATCCCCGCCGCAGTTGTCGCAGCGAACGTCATAAGCCACAGGCTCACCCTGCTCTTGCTTGGCTAGTTCTTTCAACATATCAATAGCAACACAAATCCCTTCATTCTGAGTCAGCCATGATTCAAAATGAGATTCTTGACCTCTTGCGTCAACCATAGTTGTATGAAGTTTTTGAATAAGCTGTTTAATTGTCAGCGGCTTGCGTTCCTTTTGCTCTAAGTTTAGCGACTCATTTCTTACTTTTACAAATTCGTTGTAGTTTTCTTTTGTTCCTACACCATAGCCACCGTCACCTGCGTGAAGGGCCTCTCCTGCTTTTATGTTCTTCTTTTTGATATTTTTAAGCATATAGTACTTTCGTTTTATACAAGTTTCGGACAGTCTTATCGGATGGCAATGACTGTATTGTTCTTGACAGGTGTGCCGTGGTAGCCACCATTGTAGACCACTGTCAGGAAGCCTGAGAAGGTACGTAGGAAGTGCTTACGTGCTTGGCTGTAGCGTGAGGCTACGATGGTGTATGACAGGCCGTTGTAGGCGCTGAATCGGTAGCTATACTGTTTAGACATGGTGCTGATCCTTAGCTGGTTAGTCTGTGACGGTGTGTCTCAGATGTAGTTTACTTAGCACGTACCGTGCCAACACAGTATTTGTAATACTTTACTGTACATTATTAAATACAGCGTATATATTGTAATACTTTAATAGACAGTGTTGCTATTAAACAACGCTTTAATATGGTGCATTATTACCTAATTTAGTGCATAACTGCACCTTGATAGTGCATTGAGTTGGCATGAGACTTGCTTTGCAAGTTGTGGATTATGCTTAGGATTGTGTCTCTAGTGGTGCTTGATAGGTTACGTTATAGGTACGTTATAGGTACCTACATTGCCCTACACTTCCCTACATTGTAAGCTTTGTAAGTATTGTAAGGAATGTAAGACTTGTAAGTATTGTAAGCTTTGTAAGGTTCGTTACTGACTACTGAGTCATTAGTGTAGACTTGATAGGGGGGAGGGGGAGGCTGATTGAGTTTACTTTTGTGGGAGCCTCTAAAGCATACAAAAAAGTCAATAGAGAAAGAAGACCTAATGACTAAAAAATCTAATGAAATCAAAGAAGTTAGGAACTAAGATAGACTGTTGTGTAAATACAACACTAATGTAGAGACTAATCTGTGCACAGGAGCCCTTGTAAGCAATGGCATAGATCTCATGAGACCTATGAAGTTGACACAAGAGCCCTATGAAGATAGTAGACATAATTACGTAGTAATGTAAATAAATAGACAAAATAGACAGAAAAGACTTGACTTTTAAGATTTTATATGATACGCTCAACCTTATGCGGGAACAAGTAAAACAAGACAGTAAGTAGAGACTCTAAAGTTCCTAGGACGACATGAAGAACATAGGTGTTAAACGTAGATGTTAAATACTTCTTGACTTCTTACTGTTAATGTTGTACATTAAGGTGGTATTAATAATACATACTTTATGTCTACCTTTAAGACTTGATATCTTAAGCATAGAGCTAGTCATTAAGCTACCCATTAAAGCTACTCTATAGTAGAGTTGTTATGTCTATTTTTTTAAAGTAAGTGTTCCTAAAAGGAGAAAACACTGTATGAGAGTTGAACTCAATGTTCCTTACAACGATAAGGATAAAGCTAAAGCCTTAGGTGCTAAATGGGATATGTCTACCCGTAAGTGGTACGTTCTTAGTCCTAAAGACTTAAAGCCTTTTGCTCAGTGGGTGTCTACTGACGTTAAGGCTTTCTATAGGACTAATCATGTCTGAGACTGAAATCGTAAAACGTAAGGCAGGTCGCCCAAAGAAGGGTGAAATCGTAGCCAAGAAAAAAGGTAACAGGGAGTTACGTGGTCGTCCAGCTGGTGACAAGGCTATCATGGATGAGTACAAAGCTAGGATGCTTAACTCACCTAAGTCAGCTAGGGTCTTAGAGGCTATCTTCGATGCTGCCTTAGATCCTGAACATAAGGCTCAGAGTGCAGCATGGAAGCTCATAGTGGACAGGATCGTACCTGTGTCTTCATTTGAACAAGTTAAACAAGGCGGCGGTATGCCGTCTATCTCAATTAACATTAGCTCCTTAGGTGCTACTCCAGTTATTGAGACACTAGATGATGTAACTGATACAGAGTATAGGGACGTAGAGTAATGGCTAATCTAAACTGGTCATTGCTTCCTTGGCAAGTAGAAGTATGGCAAGATCCTCATCGTTTTAAGGTCATCGCTGCTGGTCGTCGATGTGGTAAATCAAATCTCTCAATTAAAAAAATTATTGCTGCTGGCCTTGAAGCTCCTGCTGGCTCTGCTGTTTTGTATGTTGGACCCACGCAGTCTCAGGTTAGACAGATTGCTTGGGAAGCTATTCTCGAACAAGGCAGGGAAGTAATCAAGTCTGCTCATGTGAACTCGTTAGACATTACCCTTGTCACGGGCGTAAAGATTCATCTGCGTTCAGCTGAGAACCCTGATACCCTTCGCGGTCTGAAGCTACACTTTGCTGTTATCGATGAAGCTGCGTTTATCAAGGATGACAACCTCTGGTCAAGGATTATCCGTCCTGCCTTGTCTGACTTGAAAGGTGGGGCTTGGTTTATCAGTTCTCCTAGTGGACGTAACTGGTTCTATGATTTGTACAAGGTAGGTCAAAATCAGGAAGACGTAGATTGGAAGTCGTGGCATAAGACTACTTTTGACAACCCAACTATTGACCCAGCTGAGATTGAGTCAGCTAAAAAGACATTAAGTTCCTTCTCGTTTAAGCAGGAGTTTTTAGCCAGTTTCGATAACGCTGGTCAGGATGTCTTTAAAGAAGAATGGTTAAAGACTAAACCTGAACCCGCTTATGGTGAATATGTCGTAGCAATCGACTTGGCTGGCTTTGAGGAAGTAGGTAAGAACCCTAATGCTTCTAAGTCTAGATTAGATGAATCTGCTATTGCTATTGTAAAAGTAGAAGACAACGGGGACTGGTGGGTCGAGAAGATTGAAGCAGGACGTTGGGACATTAAAGCCACAGCGTCTAAGATTCTCGCTGTTATCCGCGACTACCGTCCTATTGCTGTAGGTATTGAGAAGGGGGCGTTGAAGAACGCTGTAGCTCCTTTCTTAAATGACTTGATGCGTAAAAACAATGTCTACGTGCATATCTCTGACCTAACGCACGGTAATAAACGAAAGCAGGATCGTATTGTCTGGTCATTACAAGGTAGGTTTGAACATGGACGCATCTCGTTCAATGAGGATGTAGATTGGTCTGAAACCTTTGACCAGATTTGTATGTTTCCTACAGCAGGGGTTCATGACGATAGGGTTGATGCTCTCTCGTATATTGACCAGTTAGCTGTTACTAGTTACCAGCAAGACTACGAAGAAGATGATTGGGAACCCCTTGACATTACTTCCGGTTTCTGATATAGTACTTTTTAATGAAAATATGTATTAAGTGTTCAGAGACAAAAGATCTGTTTTCTTTCCATAAAAAGAAAGGAAGCGCTGACGGCTACCGTAACGTTTGTAAGGCTTGTCGTCAAGGCGAGCATGTGGAACGTTATAGTGAGTCCAAGGATGTCTGGAATAAACGTGCCATAGAGTGGCGAAAAGCCAACCCAGAGGCTGTAAAACAGATTGACAAAAAGTACCGAGAAGCCAATAAAGAGAAGCGAAACCAACAGTGCTTAGAATGGAAACGTGAAAATAAAGGACACGTTAACTACCTGAACTCTACTCGGTATGCTTCTAAGCTCCAAAGAACACCTTCTTGGCTTACAGAGCACGATTTGCTACATATTAAGTGTTTATACCAAGTGGCTGCTATGAGGTCACGTGAAAGCGGACAAGAGTGGCATGTAGATCATGTGATCCCTTTAAATGGCGAAACAGTAAGCGGTTTACATGTTCCCAGTAATTTACAGGTTATTCCTGCACTAGATAATTTAAGAAAGTCTAATATTTATGGCATTTGAGAACAATGAAGGCTCTCCTTGGGAAGAGCCAACGGATTCTGACAAAGAACTTACACAGTTTGTTGTCGATCATTGTGACCGATGGCGCGACTATAGGGATACTAATTATCTCGACCAGTGGCAGGAATACGAACGAATTTTTCGTGGACAGTGGGCTGCCGAAGACAAAACACGCGAAAGCGAGCGCAGCCGTTTAGTTTCCCCTGCAACGCAGCAAGCGGTTGAAACCCGTCACGCAGAGATTATTGAGGCCGTTTTCGGACAAGGTGACTACTTCGACATCGAGGATGACCTCCAAGACGTTAACGGTAACGACATCGATGTAGAGCTTCTCAAAGCTCAGTTGATGGAAGACTTTGATAAAGATAAGATTCGTAAGAGTATCGACCAGATTGAACTCATGGCTGAGATCTACGGTACAGGTATCGGTGAGATCGTTGTTAAGGATGAAGTAGAGTACAAACCGGCTACTCGTCCTATCCCCGGCGTACAAGGTCAAGCTGCTATTGGTGTCTCTGAGAACCCACGTACAGCAGTTAAGATCGTACCTGTTAACCCTAAGAACTTCCTGTTCGACCCTAACGGTACATCCATTGAAGAGTGTATGGGTGTTGCCATTGAGAAGTACGTATCCATGCATAAGATCGTCAAGGGCATGGAAGACGGTATCTATCGTAAGGTAGACATTGGACCTATGTACTCTGAGGATAGCTTGGAAGCTACTCAGGAGTCCGCTCAGTTCAAGGATGACAAGGTTAAGCTCCTGACGTACTACGGCCTAGTGCCCCGTGAGTACCTCATGCAGCTTGAGAACGAAGGTGCTGAGGTTGTAGACCTCTTCCCTGAAGACTCCACAGCTGATGACTACGCTGACTTGGTGGAAGCTATTATCGTTATCGGTAATGACTCGATGCTCCTGAAGGCAGAAGAGAACCCTTACATGATGAAGGACCGTCCTGTTATCTTGTATCAAGACGACACAGTTCCTAATCGTTTGTTGGGTCGTGGTACGGTCGAGAAGGCCTACAACATGCAAAAGGCAGTGGACGCACAGATCCGTAGCCATTTGGACTCGTTGGCCCTCACAAGCGCTCCTATGATCGCTATGGACGCTACTCGTCTACCTCGTGGTGCTAAGTTTGAAGTGAAGCCTGGCAAGGCTATCCTCACTAACGGTGCTCCTCAAGAGATCTTGTTCCCGTTCACCTTTGGTCAGACAGGTACAGGCAACTTAGCTACCTCTAAAGAGTTTGAGCGTATGCTTCTCCAAGCTACAGGTACTCTAGACTCTCAAGGTATGGTGTCTTCTGTATCTCGTGACGCAGGTCAAGGTGGTATTTCGATGGCTGTAGCCTCGATTATCAAGAAGTACAAACGTACTTTGACCAACTTCCAAGAAGATTTCCTGATGCCTTTCATCAAGAAGGCTGCTTTCCGTTACATGCAGTTCGATCCTGAGCGTTACCCCTCAGTTGACATGAACTTCGTGCCTACAGCTACCTTGGGCATCATGGCTCGTGAGTACGAACAACAGCAGTTCATTGCTTTGTTGCAGACTCTTGGCCCTAATACCCCTGTTTTGCCTGTTATCTTGAAGGGTATCGTTGCTAATAGCTCTCTGAGCAACCGTTACGAGATGATGGCTGAGCTGGAGAAGATGTCACAGCCTAATCCAGAGCAACAGCAGATGCAAATGATGCAACAACAGCTCCAGTTGCAGACAGCACAGGCTCAGTTGGCTCTCTTGCAAGCTCAAACAGCTGATAAAGCTGCTAATGCTCAGCAAACACAGGTTGAGACACAGATGATGCCTGTTGAACTGCAAGCAAAGATGGTTCAAGCAGCTTCTACTAACCTGAATCAAGGTGACGACTTCGAACGTCGCTTGAAACTAGCTGATTTGATGCTCAAAGAGAAGAATGTGAACCTAAAAGTAGCAGATATTGCCTCAAACGAACGCATCGCTGCTATGCAAATGGTAAATAAGCAAAATAAATTACAATAAAGTACTCATAAGGGGTTGACAATTAGACAAATATAGTTTAAAGTTCACCCTTATTAACTATTAGGTTCTCCAAATGGATAAAGAACTACAAGATTTTTACGAGAATGCTTTTTCCATGATGTCCACTGAAGGGTGGGCTGATTTGATGGAAGACATTGAACGTGTAAAGAATAGCTACGACAAACTATCTGCTGTCACGGAAACACACCCATTAGACTTTCGTCGTGGACAGCTGGATATTTTGAACTGGTTATACGGCCTGAAAGGGTTGTACGAGAAGGCATACGAAGAAATTCAACTACAAGAAGAGGAGTCACATTAAATGGCTCGTCGTATATTTGAATTTTTATGTGCTAACTCACACCGTACTGAGTCTTTAGTTGACGACAGTGTGCAGCACCTACATTGTAGTAAATGCGGCGCTGAAGCAGCGAAGATCATCAGTGCAATACGATTGAATTTAGAAGGTTGTACGGGCTCTTTCCCAACTGCCTCTGATTCATGGGTTCGTAAGCGTGCTGAAAAGCTTGCCCAAGAACAAAAAGCTAATTCCTAATTAGCGTAAGCGAACTCATAAGCTGTAAAGCCGAGTTTATTTTAAAGACTCCTAGAACCACGATAGTGGCAGGAAAGGGACGATATGTTAGTTGACAATGAAGAAGAGATGCAAGGTAGTTTTGACCAAGTAGGCGCTACTGACAACACTGAGCAAGTTAATACGGAAGCTGTAAAAGCCGAAGAACCTGAAGTCAAGGTCCCTGAGAAATATCAGGGTAAATCTGTAGACGACATTATCCGTATGCACCAAGAGGCTGAGAAGCTCATTGGTAAGCAAGCTCAAGAGGTCGGTGAGGTACGCAAACTTGCTGATGAACTGATTAAGCACAATCTCTCTGCTAAGCAACAAACTGTTGTAGAAGAGCCTGAAGTAGATTTCTTTGAAGATCCTCAGAAAGCAATTCGTAACACGGTCGATAAACATCCGGATGTACTCGCAGCGCGTCAAGCGACACAAGAGTTCAAACGTATGAATATTCAACAGAAACTAGCTCAGACACATCCTGACTTTCAACAGATTGTTCAAGATGCTGGCTTCTCAGAGTGGGTAAAAGCCTCTCCGATTCGCTTAGGTTTGTACGCTAAGGCTGATGGTGAATATGATTTTGACAGTGCCAATGAGTTGTTGTCTACCTTTAAACAGTTGAAGCAAGTTCAGACTAAGCAAGTCGCTGCTGTGGATAATACAGCGCGTCAGCAGTCACTCAAGGCAGCAAGTGTTGATACAGGTGGTACAGGTGAGAGTTCTAAGAAGGTCTATCGGCGAACCGACCTTATTCGGCTAAAGATGACAGACCCTGCACGTTATGAAGATTTGCAACCAGAGATCATGGCGGCTTATGCAGAAGGTCGAGTCAAGTAAAAACACTATTCATTTAATCAAGGACTTTTTAAAATGGCACTCGGTACTAATCACGTAACCACTACTACAGCAGCTAACTTCATTCCAGAAATTTGGAGTGATGAAATTGCAGCTGCTTATAAGAAAAACCTCGTTGCTGCGAACCTCATCAAGAAGATGTCGTTCAAGGGCAAGAAAGGTGACACCGTTCACATTCCAGTTCCCACTCGTGGTTCTGCGTCTGCTAAGGCTGCTTCGACTCAAGTTACATTGATCGCTGCAACTGAAGGCGTTGTGGACATCTCGATCAACAAACACTATGAATATAGCCGTTTGATCGAAGACATCGTTGAAGCTCAAGCTCTCAGCTCTATGCGTCAGTTCTACACTGATGACGCTGGTTACGCTTTGGCTAAGCAGATTGATGGCGACATCATCCGTTTGGGTCGTTTGGCTAACGGTGGTTCTACTGGCGCTCGTTACGGCTCTGCCTTCATCGGTGGTGACGGTACTACAGCGTTTGATTACACTGCTAACACCAACACTGGTAACGCTTCTGCTTTGACTGATGCTGCTATCCGTCGTACTATCCAACGCTTGGATGACTCGGACGTTCCTATGGAC
>Ga0208147_1000522_pt1 | contig 13495 bp, 16 predicted proteins | sample DEB3_08_DNA_FD_184520 | JGI IMG/M metagenome (GOLD analysis project Ga0208147, IMG submission 184520) | Aqueous microbial communities from the Delaware River and Bay under freshwater to marine salinity gradient to study organic matter... | ecosystem: Environmental > Aquatic > Marine > Coastal ... | reverse complement strand
AGGAACAGAAAAAAAGAAGCAAAGGAAAAAGAAATATGAGTTCTTGGTTGATTGCAATTATCGGTATCGTGTATGCCGTGGTCGGAGTAGATCTGTGGCTTAAAGGAGACAGTGGGCACTCTATTGCTTTCTTTGGGTACGCTCTTGGAAATGTTGGTCTTTATCTTGCGGTACAATCGTGATAGATCTTGATCAACTAATTGGCAGGCTGCTTAACTTGGAAGATAGGTATTTCGAGTTGCAGGACAAGTATCAAACTCTTATCCATCAGTACGAGGAACTGAAAGAACACCATGAAAATTGCACTGGACATAGAAACGAATCTGGCACACAACCGGATTCACCTGTGCGTGACTAAAGACCTTGATAGCGGAGAAATTAAAGTATGGAAAAATCCAAGTGGCCTAAACGACTATCTAAGCAAGGCTACACTCCTGATAGCTCACAATGGGATTGCGTTCGATTTCTATCTGTTAAACAGGTTATGGATGACGAAGATTCCCTTGAGGAAGGTATTCGACACATTAGTAGCAAGTCGGCTATTAGAGCCAACGAAAGAGAACGGGCACAGCTTGGAAAGCTACGGAAAGCAGCTAGGTACACAAAAAATTGATTACAAGAAAATCTGGCAATGGATGATGGATCGTAAAGAAGACTACATCGGTGAGTGCTACGACAGTCCCTTTGATAGCTTGCTAGAGACTTATTGTATACGCGATGTTGATGTTCTAGAAAAGACCTACACACTGGTTAGCAACAGGCTGATCGCAGAAGGCTTCTCCGAGGATTCTGTAAAGCTGGAGCATCAGGTGGCGGCTATCATAGCTCAACAGGAGCGTAACGGATTTAAACTGGATGTACCCTATGCAACCGTGCTACTTACTGACCTCAAGACAAAAATGGCAGGAATATATGAACGAATGCAGGAACGCTGGCCTCCGAGAATTCTGGAAAGATACTCCGAGAAAACAGGAAAGCGACTCAAAGACGAAGTTGTTTCCTTTAATCCAGGAAGTAGAAAGCAGATCGGAGAAAAACTCCAAGAGCTAGGGTGGAAGCCTAAGAAGTTTACTGAGAATAATCAGCCCATCGTTGATGAAGTTGTACTGATGGATTTGAGCATTCCAGAGGCTAAGGTGATCGCTGAGTACCTGCTGCTACAAAAGCGTATCGCTCAGATAGAATCCTGGTTAGAGGCGCTAGGAAGCGATGATAGGGTTCACGGTAAGGTGATCACCAATGGGGCTGTAACAGGCCGTATGACGCACTCTAAGCCTAACATGGCACAGATACCTAACGCAGGTAGCTTGTATGGCCCAGAGTGCAGACAATGTTGGACGGTAGAAGATGGTAATGTACTTGTTGGTTGTGACGCTAGCGGTCTTGAGCTTCGTATGCTTGCTCATTACATGAAGGACAAAGATTATGTCAAAACGGTCGTTGAGGGAAACTCGAAAGATGGAACGGATGTCCATACGAAAAACCAGCAAGCTGCTGGCCTACAAACAAGGGATCAGGCGAAGACATTCATCTATGCGTTCCTCTATGGGGCGGGGCCATCGAAGATTGGCTCGATTGTCGGTGGCAATAGTGCCACTGGTGAAAGACTTATCGCTTCCTTTCTTGAAGGGACTCCCGCGCTCAAGTCTTTACGCTCTAAAGTATCCGTTTATGCGTCCAAGGGCTATGTACCGGGGCTTGATGGTCGCAAGATTTGGGTTCGCTCTGACCATGCGGCGCTCAATAGCTTACTTCAGGGCGCAGGCGCAATCGTGATGAAAAAGGCGCTAGTGCTTTTTTATGATAAAATCAAGGCTAACAAGTGGCCTGTAAAGCTAGTCGCCAATGTCCACGATGAGTTCCAGTTCGAGGTTCCTGAAGCGTTGGCAGACGAGGCTGGAAAAGCTGCTAAAATGAGCATCGTGGAAGCAGGGGTCTTTTTTAAGCTACGGTGTCCCTTAGATGGAGAATACAAAATTGGTAGAAATTGGCGTGAAACACACTAAGCGCGTTTTGGTTGCTTGCGAATACAGCGGTGCGGTGCGCTCTGCTTTTCGCGCTAAAGGCTTTGATGCCTGGAGTTGTGATCTTCTTCCTGCTGAAGACGGGTCAGAGTTCCACTATCATGGCGATGTACTGGCAGCCTACATAATGGGCCAGCAGTGGGATCTAATGATTGCTCACCCGCCCTGTACGCATCTTGCTGTGTCGGGTGCTAGATGGTTTAAGGACAAGCAAGAAGAACAGAAGAACGCGCTATGGTTTGCCAAAGCTTTGTGGTCAGCAAATATTTCCAAGATCGCATTAGAGAATCCGGTAAGCATCTTAAGCACCCACATCAGGAAGCCTGATCAGATCATTCAGCCTTGGCAGTTCGGGCATGGGGAGACTAAAGCTACTTGTCTTTGGCTGAAGAATCTGCCAAAGTTGGAGCCTACGAACATTGTTGAAGGAAGACAACCAAGAGTACACATGATGGCTCCTAGCCCTGATCGCTGGAAAGAACGCAGTAGAACATACAGTGGAATTGCCGCTGCAATGGCAGATCAGTGGGGAACCTATCTTGAAAACAACTGAACAAGATTTTGATTCTCGCATTGTTATTGACATAAAAGAGGATTCTTTTTCGTTGATGCACACAAGCAACCTAGATGTATTGCAAATCTATGTTGTTTTGACGGCAGCACTAGAGCATCTGGAGACTTTGGTGGAGGACTTAACACCGCCAAAGTTTCTGAATTGACAGTCTGGAAAGACAGACATTTTATTAACTTTCAAAGGAATTGAAAATGAGTGATCTGAAACCTGTTAAAATCTCTGGAGAGCTATTCTGGAATAAATGGATGGCTGAGTTCAATAAAGCTTTTAACGATGATAATGACCGTTACGAGTGTACTATCGGTATGCTGTCTGATACGGATGTTGCCAAGCTGACAAAGCTAGGCATTCGCGTCAAGTACAAGGATTCGATGGGCAACTACATTGTCGGCAAAAGCAAGTACTTGTTTGGGCCTGTCGATGAGAATGGCAACCCTGTGCCTGTTGATGTCCTCGGTAACGGTTCCAAGTGCGAGGCTATCGTAGGCTCTTATGCCCACAAAGCCAGCGCTAAATATGGTAATTCTCCGAGCATTCAGAAGCTGAAGGTAACCGAGGTTAAGACCTATGTGCCTGACGCTAAAGAAGGGGATGATGACATCCTCTGAGCTTCCTAAAGTAGCTCTCTTGGACGCAGATGTGATCGTATACAGGGTCGCATTTGCGTCTGAGGATGAGACAGAGGAGATCTGTTTCGCCAGAGCTAAGGAACTAATCCTGGAAATAGTTTTTACAGAACTAAACTGCGATGACTACAAAGCCTACCTCACAGGAAAGGGGAATTTTCGACATATGGTGGCAAAGACAGCCCCGTATAAAGGAAACAGAAAAGATGCCCCAAGACCAAAACACTACGAAGCCCTCCGAGGCTATCTCCAAAGACTTGGAGCCACCATTGTTGAAGGACAAGAAGCGGACGATGAAATCGCCATTGAAGCCACCCAAGGAGATTACTGGATAGTTTCTATTGATAAAGACTTTGATCAAATTCCTGGATGGCATTATAACTTTGTACGCAAAGAAAAATATTTTGTTACCGAGGAAGAAGGGCTACGAAGTTTTTACAAACAGATTCTTACTGGTGATCGTGTCGATAATATTATTGGCATCAAAGGTATCGGGCCTGTTAAGGCTGAGAAGATTTTAAAAGACTGTAAAACAGAGAAGGAGTATTACGATGCTTGTATTAAAGCTTATGACGGTGATGAGGAACGAGTTAAAGAAAATGCGGTACTACTATGGTTAAGGCGAATTCCAAACCAGACTTGGTTACCTCCTTTAGCCTCGCCGGATTTGATTGGACAGTCCGACTAGTCGAAGGATTGGCAGACTACGGTAGTTGCAGTCCAGCCACGCAGGAGATACTTATCCGTGCGGGTATGAACGAACAAACCACGCAGCAGACATTTATGCACGAACTGGTTCATGCTATTCTGTTCACGCTAGGCAAAACAGACCATAACGAGGAATTTACGGATTCCTTTGGGGCTTTGCTGCACCAGTATGAAAAGACTAAAGCATGAAAACATCATCCGCTAAAGCCAAAGGTAGAAACCTACAGAAGTGGGCTGCTGCTAAACTCCTGGAATATGCGCCAGAGCTAGAATCTGATGATGTTAAGTCTACCTCGATGGGCGCTGGTGGCGAGGATGTTATGCTGTCTCCTGCTGCGAGGAAAGTGTATCCTTGGCAGCTTGAATGCAAAAGCTATGCCCGTATTGCCGTGTATGACTTTTACAATCAAGCCTGCTCACACGGGACGCATGAGCCTGTAGTGTTTATTAAACAGAATCAGTGTAAACCCTTAGTTGTGGTGGATGCAGACTATTTCGTTAGGAATTTTAGAAATGAATCTTGAAGATTATTTTCATGTTATAAACAAGGAGCCTATTATGAACTCAGAAGATAAAGATACAAGTGTATATTTTTCTATTTCAGTGGACGGAGATAATACGCCATATCCAAATAAAGAAAATTCTCTAAGATATAACTATGATGGCCCCATGTGGATAGAAATATTGGAAGATATTATTAAGGCTTTAGAAGCTTCTTACGGCTACGATATTAAATCTAAAGTGTATTATGTCGTTAGTAATCCCTGTTTTGATTATAATTATTCTCCCGCAGTCGGCAGAGAATTAGACAAAAAGGTATTTGATGAGCTACTCGCTGCTAATCCTGCTTTGAATAACGGCGGTGTTCATCAACCTAGCTCACCTTTCTTTACAACTACTGAGGACGATAATGAGAATATTGGTAATTCCTGATTGTCAAGTTAAGGAAAATGTTCCTCTGGAGCATCTTACTTGGGCTGGAGAGGCTATTTGTGAGTATAGACCAGATGTTGTTGTGAACATCGGAGACTTTGCTGATATGCCTAGTCTTAGTAGTCACGACACCAAAGGCTCTAAATACTTTGAAGGTTTGCGGTACAAGAACGATATTGAGGTATCTAAGGTGGCTATGAAAATGTTACTAAAGCCGCTTAAAGACCTACAAAATCGTCAAAAGAAAAACAAAGAGAAGGTATATAAGCCTCGTATGATACTCACTTTGGGTAATCATGAGAATCGTATAGACAGGGCGGTAAACAATAATCCTACTCTTGAAGGACTAATTTCTACAAAGGATCTAGGCTATGAAGCTGATTGGGAAGTACATGAATTTCTACATCCTGTCTTTATTAACGGTGTGGGCTTTAACCATTACTGGCCTGTGGGCGCACTGGGACGCCCTGCGGCTAGTCCTGCTGCTATTATCAGTAAACTTCACATGTCTTGTATTGCTGGGCATCAACAAGGCAAACAGGTGGCTTACGGAAAACGAGCGGATGGAAAAGCAATCACTTCAATCGTTGTTGGTAGCTACTATCTACATGACGAGTCTTACATGGATCAGCTTAGTAATCGTCATTGGCGTGGATTACTGGTAATGAACGAAGTTAAAGACGGTCATTTCGACGAAATGTTTTTGTCAATAGAATACTTGGAGCGTAAATATGGACACCAGTGAAACTGATAAATTAATTCAAGAATGGATTGATAGGTATCGTTATGAAGACGGTAAACTGTATTATAAGAAGTGTTACTTTAAACATAAAATAGGAAAAGAAGTTAAACTTACTCCTAATAAGCAAGGTTATTTATGTTTTGGTTATACCGTCAGCAAAAGAACATATAAAACTTATCTGGTTCACCGAGTAATTTTTGCAATGTTTCACAGAAAATTACCAAAAATTATTGATCATATAGATAGGAACCCTTTAAATAATAGAATTGAAAATCTAAGAGAAGCCACTCACCAGTTAAACAGTTTTAACTCTAAAATCCCAGTAACTAATAAGTCAGGCTTCAGAGGTGTGTGTTTTGATTCAAACAAGGGTAAATGGCTAGCAAGTATAGGCGTACACTCTAAAGATATACATTTAGGCCTTTATGACACAAAAGAAGAAGCCTATGAAGCTAGAGTAGCTTATGAAAAGAAGTTAAATATTCATCATATTATTAACCCAAACTCTCATGCTATCAACAACTGAATACATTAATCGAATCATGGAACAGGAAGACATGAAACAAGTCGGCGGTAGCCACTACAGCAAACATAAAGTACAACCTTGGGATTACATATACGAAAATAACCTTTGCTATTTTACTGGCAACTGTGTAAAATATGTGTCCCGTTGGAGGGACAAAGGAGGCGTGGAAGACCTGAAAAAGGCTATCCATTATCTAGAAAAACTTATCGAACTTGAAGGACAAAAATGACCCCGTACCAGACTTATATCGCAAAATCGAGATATTCCAGGTTTCTTGATGACAAAAACAGGCGTGAACATTGGCCCGAAACCGTAGACCGTTATTTCGGATTTATGGAAAAACACCTAAAAGCCAAGCATAACTATACGCTTTCACCGGAACTCCGAAACGAGCTACAGGAAGCGGTAACTAACCTAGAAACCATGCCATCCATGCGCTCTATCATGACCGCAGGCGATGCGCTTGATCGGCAGAACATTGCAGGCTATAACTGCTCCTATCTGCCCATAGACGATCCTAAAGCCTTTGACGAGGCTATGTACATTCTTCTGTGCGGCACTGGCGTAGGCTTTAGCGTTGAACAGAAGTATGTGTCTAAGCTTCCAGAGGTTCCAGACCACCTATTTGAATCCAATACTGTCGTAGTGGTACGGGATTCTAAAGAAGGTTGGGCTAAGGCGCTTAGACAAATTATTGCTCTGCTGTATGCCGGTGAAGTCCCTAAATGGGATGTATCTGCTGTGCGCCCTGCTGGGGCACGGCTGAAGACCTTTGGCGGTAGGGCATCCGGGCCAGAGCCTCTAGCGGATCTGTTTAAATATGTCATAGCCAAATTCAAGGGCGCAGCAGGCCGTAAACTGAACACGCTAGAAGCGCACGACATTATGTGTAAAGTAGGCGAGGTTGTTGTCGTTGGCGGTGTACGCCGTAGCGCTATGATTAGTTTGTCTGACCTAAGCGATGATCGTATGGCACATGCTAAAGCAGGAAACTGGTGGGACGGTAACGGTCAACGAGCCTTGGCTAATAACAGTGCCGTCTACGAGATTAAACCTGATGTAGGGCAATTCATGCGTGAATGGTCAAATATTTATGAATCACACTCTGGTGAAAGGGGTATCTTTAATCGTTATGCGTCAGAACTTCAAGCAGGCAAAAACGGGCGTAGGGCCTTGGATAAAGAATGGGGTACTAATCCTTGTAGTGAAATTATTCTTCGTCCTTATCAGTTTTGTAACCTATCTTCTGTTGTTGTTCGTAGCAGCGATACTATGGACATCCTACGGAATAAAGTCAGGATTGCAGCGATTCTTGGCACTTTTCAATCCACGCTAACGCACTTCCCGTATCTGCGGAAGGTATGGCAGCACAATACTGAGGAAGAACGCTTGCTGGGCGTATCTATGACAGGAATCCTGGATAATCCGCTTTTGAACAATGTTTACGATCCTGAGCTACCCAAACGATTGGAGGAACTGAAAAATGTCGCTATCGCTACTAATTCTGAGTTTGCTGACGCTCTTAGTATCCCTCACAGCGCTGCTATTACTTGTATCAAACCGGAAGGAACTGTATCTCAGCTTACCGGAACTGCTAGTGGTATCCATCCCCAACATAGTAAGTATTATATTCGCAGGGTTCGTTCTGACAACAAAGATCCTCTGACAAACTTTCTAAAGTCTCAGGGATTCCCATCAGAACCTTGCGTTATGAAGCCCGACAGTACCACCGTGTTTAGCTTTCCTCAAAAGGTTGGTGACGGGGCTAAACTGCGCGAGGAACTACCCGCTATCGAGCATCTGGAGCTTTGGTTGGCCTATCAGCGTCACTGGTGTGAACATAAGCCATCTGTGACTATTTCGGTTAACGAAAATGAATGGCCTAAAGTAGGCGCTTGGACATGGGAAAACTTTGATGAAATCACGGGTGTATCTTACTTGCCTTACGATGGTGGCACATACAAACAAGCCCCATACGAAGAAATTAATTCTTCCGAGTATGAGGCTTTTGTGGCTAAGATGCCTAGCGCTATCAACTGGGATAGCTTTATCGAGGGAACCGATAATGTCGAAGGAGCGCAGATGCTGTCTTGTACCGCTGGTGCGTGTGAGGTAGCATTCTAATGGACATCACCGTAAACTACCAATGGAACAACGGACTAGTGTTTGGCTTAACAGCCGATTCAATTCACATGGTTGAGGAAGACAAAGAACCAGACTTTAATTCTGAAACCAGACCAATAATCTACATATACTTAGGTATAATCACAATATACTTTATTCTATAAACAATTAAGCCCTCTAATGAGGGCTTTTTTATTAGCTTAAAAATAAATTCTTTTCATCTATTCGTCTATTCTGTAGTCCTTTCAGGACTTTACCGCCAGCCATACAATACTTTAGTAGTTCCTCTGCTGCGCCTTCTTTATCGCCTCTATTGAGTTTCATTCTTAGAGTTGATCGCTGTAGAGTACCTAGACCGACATTAAAGCTGAAAGACACCAGAGCATCAAACATTCCCTGTGTAAGTTCTACTGTTATAAACTTGTCTACACCTTGTTCAAATCTTTTTAGATCTGCTTTTAGAATGCTATTAACCTCGTCTTGTGAGAATGTTCTATTGTCTTCTGGACGAAGCTGATAACTATCTCTTTCATTAATAGGTATCTTACCTTGATCGGGATACAGAACATGTCCTACTCCTATAGTCCATAACTTAGCTGGACACCTGTAAGGCTTCAGTCTAAGCCCTTCATGGTGCGTTATCATTTTGATAGCTTTATCGCTTACTTTCATACTGTAACATCTATTCGTCCAGTTGTAAAGTTAGCTTCTCGTTCCCTAGCCTCACATTTAGCATCTAATTCTTTAATCTTTTTAGCTTTTTCATCCACCAGTGCTTGCATTCTTTTAAGGTTTTCTGCGTAACACAAATAAGCCTGTTCGCTTACTCTATGAGCATGAATAAGATTACTGGAATCTACTTTCATTTGCCAAACGCTCTACCACCGAAGTGGAAAGCTATAATAGAAGCAAAGAGTACCTGTGTTTCATTGTCCCACAAATGCTCTGCTAGGTCAGCAAAAGGAACACCAGAAGACATACCTTTATAGATCAAAGCAGCGTCAATGGCGCATAGCAGGAAAAAGAAGCCATAAGTGATTACTGGGCGCACAGAAGCCCTGAGATTACGCATCCACTGAGAAGTACCCTCGTTTAGGCTAGTGTCGTGAGCATAGATAGCCTGCATCTCTGCTTGTTGTGCGGAGATTATGGCTGTTTTCTCCGCAGATTTGGTCTGTAGCTCTATCTGCTCTGTATGCACAGCTTCCACGCGCTCCTGAGCCTCATAGCCTAGCTTTCTAAGCTCCATTTCGCGTTGAATTTGTAGCTGTGCTAGTTGTAGCTCATGAGCCTTGTCAGACCTGTCTTGGAAGAATTCCAGGATCTTTGGTAGTCCTCCCATGAGGAAAGACACTAGGGTTGATAGTAGGGTTAGCATGGTTATTAATAGTTAAATTGGCTTACTGGTTCACGCTGAGATAGTCCAAGTTCTCCTGTTCCTACTGAAGCTAATCCTCCAAAAATAGCAGACGAACCTGCGTTTTTTCCTAGTCTGCTCAATATTTCCTGAGCTTTTGCTAGTCCTGTAGCAGTGTTTTTATTTAGTTCATTTAGCATTTCAGCAGCGTCTTTCATTGCTTTCGGATCTGATAAAAACTGTTGTATTTCTGCGTTTTCAGATTTAGTTGAACGATTTTGGAAAAACCGACTAAACAATGTAGCAGCTTTGTAAAAAGTAGATTGAACTTGTTGTCTAATTAATGAAGCAGCTTTAGCTGGATCAGTACCAAACGCTTTTTCAAACTGAGTTTGTTGCGAAATAGCTTGATTAATTTTTGCAGTCATCGGAAAAGATGAAAGACGGTCAGCGGCATCAAACAAAGCTTTTACATTTTGAGAATAATCTTTTCCAAACAACGCATTTATAGTTTTTGAATTTTGTTCAAAAAACTCTAAACGATTAGAACTGTTTATACCTATATCTAAAACAGTTGATTTTAAACCTTGTTGCAAAATTTTATCGTTACCCGCTAATTGCATTAAAGTATTAAGTTGTTGTGGATTATTTAAAGCGGAATTAACATATCCTTTAAAACCTCCTCTTGTTCCAAAAGCATCAGACCAAACATTTTCAATTTTTTCAATTCTAGCGTTTTTTTGCTGTTCTATTAGATTAGTTCGTATGTTTTTTAATTCTGAAATTTTACCGGCTGTTTCCGAAAGTCTTTCCCTTAAACCCGGAACTTCCCCAATAGCTTCTTTATTTTGTTGTAAAAAAGCAGAAAGCTGTGCAGGATTTAATTCTCCTGTATTTGGATTTACAATACTTTTAGTGTTAGAAAGTTTCATTAAAAACGCATCTTCAATTATTTTTATTGTCTCGGGACTATTATCCGTAGCCGCCAAAATTTGACGGATAGCGGAAGGTTTTGTGGTTAGCATTGGAACTGTATTTTCTACAAAAGCAGCACGATCAATAGATACCACACCTTTCTCACTAAAAGGAATACCCAGTCGTTGAGCATACTGCTTATCTAGTTGCCGATACTGTGAAACAAAATCCGCTGGTAAAGAATCTATAACGCCTTCAAAATTCCGTTTTAGATCCATTAAAAGTCTTTGCTGATCTTTATCAGCAGTATCCCCTAGTGCTTTATTTATTGCTCGTTTTAAAGAGTCTATATCATCTATATTAGCAGGTTTAAATGTTCCTTCTTGACTTTTAACTAAATTAGGATATTTTTCTGCGAATTTACCGCTAACCGGCGCTTTAGTTGGTGCAAAAACTCTTTGAATATTCTGGTATAGTTGTGGAAATTTAGCAAAAACATCTTCTGCTCTGGAAGATTTAACATAATTCCACATAGCCGCCACTTGATCAGACCCTAATTCAATGCCCTCTTTTTTAGCATCTGAAAGAACTTGTTCATATTGTGGTTGAAATTCTTTTTTTATAACGGCTTCTTTTGCAGTAAGGAGGTTTGTTATTCTTTCTCCAATGGCTGCTTTTCCTGAATCAGTTCCTATAGCTTCTGTAGTTAGTGTTTGAATACGAGTATCAATATTTTCTATTTTTCTATTGCGTTCCACTTGTTTTTTTGTAAACTCTGCTAGTTTTTTTGCGCTTTCCGCAGCAGCTTTTGCGGCTTGTTGTTCCGCAAAAAATTCTACACTTCCAGGATTAGCTGCTAATTTTTTCTGTGCTTCTTGTAAAGCTTCATTAGCAAGTCTTTCTTGATTTGCTATAGAAGCTGTAAAAGCTGCATTTTCTCCTCTTGATGTTTGAGAAGCAAGCAAACCTGAAAGAGTTGTGTCTCCCTTGGCTGCTGCAAGGGCTGGTAATTTTACTCCTGTTAGTTGTTCAATCTCTTGTGCCCTAGCTAAATCAGCAGACAACATCGGATTAGATTCCATTGCCTGTTGAAGTTTTGTTTGAGCGCGTATTCCTCCTACAAGATCGGCAATTTTTGTTGCTTGTTCTGAGGAAGTAGAACGCAGACTACCAAAAAGTTGAGGAACAGTTCGTACTGGAACATTAGTTCCATAACCTCCTGCGGCTCCTCCTACAAATTCCCCTAAAGGTCTGTAAGGTTCACCAAATTTTTGAGCTACTTGTTGACCTGTTTCTCCTCCCACTATTCCAGCGCCAGCCCCAATACCGGCTTCTGCTATTAGTTGCTGCCCTGATTTAGGAATAACAGCCTCTGCAAAACGGGCCGCATAAGGGGCTGCTTTAGTGCCTCCAACTAACGCTTGTAATGCTCTAGCTCCGGCAGCCAAAGGAGGTACAGCAGCCGCTCCAGCAATAGCATTTTGGAGCATTCGTTCTGCGGCGGTCGGCTGAGGCTGGGCTGGAGGCGCTTCTGGATAACCTTCTTTTGGAATTGCTTCCGGGCCGGTTAGTTGCGTTCCTCCAATTTCAGTAGAAATTTCATCTATTTCTTGTTCTGATAGTTCTCTATCCGTTTTTACTTTTTTTCCACTAATAATATAGGTAGGCATACTAATCCTTTAATCTTTTATAACTTGATAAGATACACCACTTTTAGTTTTTAAGATTTTTCCTTCTCTTGTGGATGTTGTAATACCTGAAAAAGCAGCGTCTATATCTTCATCAGTAAACATTTTAGTTCTTCTAGCTAAATCTTTTTGAACTTCTAATTCACGATTAATGGTTTCTGAGTGCTTTTCTTTTAAAACTCTAGCGTATTGCTGAAGTTTTTCTAAAGTGTCTTTAGTAGGAGTTCCTTTAAAAAGGCGAGTAACGACATCTGATACCCTTCCAACAAAAGACGGATCGCCTCTATATTTTTCAACATCTTTATTACTAAGCTGCGTATCTCCTGATGCTTTTGCTAATTGTGAAGCTAGTCCTTCAGCAGAAGCAAAATTTCCAGTTCTTAATGCATCCGTGGCTAAAACTTCCGCTGTTTCTGCTGAATCAAATGCTTTTTTAGGTATATCTATTGTACTAAGTATATTTTTTCTAAGATTCGGGACATCTGAAAATTTTCCCATACCGGCAGTGGCTGAAACTTTAGTTTTAGTTATGTCTACCCCTCCGCTATAAGGAACCATTGTCTGATTACCACTAGCGTCTGATTTAAAAATAATCTGTTTTGGAACTGCATCAGGAGTTTCTTTATAAGTATATACTGGTTCATTAGTTCCTAACGCTACACCAACTTCTTTAATTTCTCCTTTAACAGGTTTGTCTATCCATTCTAAATCTTGCGGATTACCGGATTTTTCATATTTAGCTAATGAACTAGGTGTGACTTTTCCGACTGCGGCTCGTAAAAACTGTTGAAAGGGCAGAGCTGCTTCTTTTTCTCTTAAATTTTTAGTGATTTCTGATTCAGTTTTCCTGGCAGCGCGAATCTTATCTGAAATCTGGTAAGCTTCCGCATTAAAGCCTGCTCTAGCCAATCGGTTAGCATACTCTGTAAGTCCTTCGACGCTATTCGGATCTATTCCCTGAGCGAGTTGTCGTAGTTGCATGGCTCGTTTGATTGTAGGGTCTTGTATGTCCACGCCTGCGGCCTGCGCGAGTCCTTGACCAAGACCAGCACCGGCTTTGTAGCCCATAAAAGCCAACTGCTGTGAAGGAGCCATAGAAGCAAACTGAGCAGCCCTTGCTTCAGTTAGTTGTCGTTGTTGTTCTTCTGGCGTTAGAGTCCCACCAAATAGTCCAGAAAAATCTGTTGCTGCTGTAGCCATAATTACTCCTTATTAGGTAAGACCCATTGCTGCCATCTGGTCATAAACATCAGGATTATTCCAAAAAGAAGGATCCAT
>Ga0208147_1000521_pt1 | contig 13513 bp, 31 predicted proteins | sample DEB3_08_DNA_FD_184520 | JGI IMG/M metagenome (GOLD analysis project Ga0208147, IMG submission 184520) | Aqueous microbial communities from the Delaware River and Bay under freshwater to marine salinity gradient to study organic matter... | ecosystem: Environmental > Aquatic > Marine > Coastal ... | reverse complement strand
GATACCCCATCACTGGAGTCATCGTGAACAAAAGAGTCGAGCACCTCTACCGCTGGCAATCCGAATACCAAATAAAGCGCAAGGTGCTGATCAAGGACAGCAAAACCAAGAGCAAAGTATGGGTGACCCTACCACTTGCCCTTCGCGATCTTGAAAAAGGTGACCCAATCACCCTGACAGCTACTTGGAAACCGAGCCAGAATGACCCTCTCTTTGCCATCGGAAGCCGTCCCACTGCCTAAGTGTCCCGTACTCCAAAACAGCATGCACTACACCTTTGAAACCGCCACCAACTTCCTTCGCAAACTCAGCGAAGAAAGTCGAGGCCAAGTTGCCCTGACGGTTCCTGACCGAACAGTATACAACGAGACCTTTTTCCGAGACCTCCTGGCCTCCTTCATGATGACCGTGCCAGAGGTGCAGGAACACCTCGAAGCCCTCCACCATTTCAACAAGCACAATTAGACACCAACATGGACTCATTTCCTCTCCCCACCATCCACCTCAACGGCACCGACAAGAAAGTGCTGCTGTCCCAGCACAGCACCGCGCTCAACTACCTCGGCATGGCCATCAATGCCTTCGAGGCGACCACCTGCCACCCCCGTGATTACTATGTCCACGCCGATCCTCAGGCGTGGGACAAGGCTGTGATCAAACGAGCCGAGATCGGCAAAGGCCTAGTCGAGGCCATGCGCTACCTCGAGACCATCTGTCATCACCTGGATCAGTGACCAATCCCCAAACACCAACACCCCAACACCAAACCATGACACTCGCCCAACTCACCCAGCGCATCATTGACATTGAACACGCCCAAGGCACATGCCTTGATGACACCCCGATACATGTCGTGACATCCCGAAGGATCTCCCTGTCTGAGCCCTGCCAGGAGGTCGCCAGCCTGCGCTACATTGCCAACCCTCGCGGAGGCGGGAGACCATACCTTGAATTGACCGTGGTGGTGCCGTAGCTTACCCTCCATGGCATTCCGCATACACATCCCCATCGACAGGCTCAAAGCCCGATTGCGGAAGCGTCTGCCGCCACCTCCCAAAATCCACAAACCAAAGAACGCCTACAAGCGGCGCAAGGTCAGTCCAAACTCGGAAGAGTAGGTCAAGTGTCCCGTTCTCCAAGATCGTGAAAAAGAAACTCGAATCTGGTCGCTACAAGATCACGGGTCGCGTGATCGCGATGAAGTCTTACCTCGGAAAGGACGAAAATCGCCGACCCGTCATGCAGCATTTCCTGCTTATCAAAGACCTCGCTGGTCGGCGATTTTGGATACGAAGGAAGGTAGGCCAAGACATCTGCCTGTTCGACAAAGTCTCTGTGACGGCACACTGGTGGGTGAAGCCCGAAGATCCCACCTTTGCAAAAGGAGGATTGCCGATCATTGAGGTGTATCCAACGCACTAGGGACAGCGTCCCGCCAACCGAAAATTTCGAGTTGACACCTCCCAGGCTACACCCTAGAACTGCCACCGTTCTGTTTCCACAACGGAACCAGACGCCAACAACAAACCAAACAGAACCATGAAGAAAGTTGCCGCAAAAGCCACCAAGATGGTCGCTGCTCCTGCCGTCAAGCTCCCTGTTGCCAAGGCTGTCAAAGCCAAGGCCAAGGCGAAGAAAGGCAAGATGTAAGCCGTCCCCCAGCCGTGGCTACCGAGGCTTCGTATCGGTGGCAGATTTTTCCTGCCGTGCCTGTGCTGGCCTACTATTCTGGATGTCCACTTGGCAGTCTTGTTAATAGGAAGCGCAGTGAGCATAATCGCCCTTGAGTGGGCCACCTCCAACCATAAGAAGGTCAGGACACTGCGGCGGCAGGAAACCCAAAACAAACACCAACATGAAAACAACACTGAAAAATATCCAGCGGCAAGGACTACTCAGCCACAGAGACGCCACAAGGCTATTCTCTAGCATCGGAAAAACCGACTTGGACGAACCGATTTCCATCCTAACCATCCTCGATGCCATCGGCCTAGGCGCTACCCTGTCGTGCCTTGATGTAGTTGATGGCCATGAGCGCGAGAAGCGTTTGCTCGCCGTGGCGTTTGCTAGGCGCGTACAACACCTCATGGACACTCGCTCTGTCGCGGCGCTGAACACAGCAGAGCGGTACGCCAGAGGCGAGGCGACCAAGGAGGAGATGATGGCTGCGAAGTCTGCGGCACATTTTGTGGCATGGAATGCTGGTGCTGCTGGTGCTGCGCGGGCCGCAGCGGTGGCTGTTGATGCCGATGCGTCGTGGGCTGCACGCCACGCCTACTATGCTTCCTATGACCGAAAAGCCGAGATGGTTGAGCAGGAGAAAATCCTCCGCGAAATGCTCTCGTGCGCTACCGCTTAACCCACCCACAACACCTCAACACCCAACACCCAACACTAACATGAAAACCACACTGAACAGACTCCCCCAAATCCCTCTTTGTATTGAGGATCAGAACAAGCTCCTCGCTCACTTGGGCAAGACCGAGCTGGATGACGAACCGTTGCCAATCATCACCATCCTCGACACGCTGGGGCTTCATGCCGCGGTGCGGTGCCTTTTTGAAGTTGATGGCTACGAGCGCGAGAAGCGCCTGCTGGCTGTGAGCTTCGCCAGGAGGGTACAATATTTGATGGAACCGCGAAGCATTGCAGCACTTAATGTCGCAGAGAGACACGCAAACGGACGAGCAACTAATGAGGAGCTGGCAGCCGCGCACGATTCGGCGTGGGCTGCTCGGGATGCTGCGGTGTGGGCTGCGCGGGCTGCTCTGAATGCGGCGGAAGCGGCATTTGGTGCGGCGTGGGGCGTAGCAAACGCCGCATGGTCTGCGTCCTACGCGCGGGATGCCTCAGAGAACCCCGACTCTGAACTAGCCGCGCAAGAGAAAATCCTGCGCGAGATGCTTTCGTCCATCACCGCTTAACCAACCCAAAAATACCACAACACCAAACACCAACATGAAAACAAGATTCTACGAGTTCAACCAGAACAATAGCGGCGGCGGATTTGACTACGACACAAAGAAAGGAATCACGCACCATGTCGTGATTGAGGCCAACAGCAAAGAAGAAGCCCTCGACATTGCCGAGCGGATCGGGCTATATTTCAATGGCGTATACGACGAGATTGACTGCCCCTGCTGCGGTGATCGCTGGAACACACCCTGGGAAAGCACCGAGACTCCTTCCGTCTGTGGGAAACCCGTTGCTTCAGTCAAGAAGTCTATTTTCTTTGAGGAAGGACAGAAAGAGATCGCAGTCCATTATTTGGATGGACGCATTGAATGGTTCTGTTAATCATCAACCCAAAACACCCAAACACCAACATGACAAAGAACGAAATCCTCATTGAAACAGTTCGCTTTTACAGCGAAGACACCGCCCGCCGAGCAACAATCGCACTAGGTGGATGTACCTATCGCGTACCACCTACAAACACGATGCCAGAGAGGTGCTGTGCTGTTGGCCGTTGCATGACCCCAGAGGCTCTCAACAAGTATGGTAGTCACTCTGGTTTCGTGAACATCTTAGTTAACGCAAAGGAGGGTGGCGATGTTGACAACATCCTTCGCCCAGAGTACCACGGACATGACATCAAGTTCTGGTATGATCTTCAAGTCCTTCACGACACCCCGCATTACTGGAGCAACAAATACGAACTTGCCAACTTCATCGAATCTCGATTCGGAGAAAACGCTCTCGAAGCCGTACGAGATGCTGGCCTACTTTGAAAATAGAGCAAACCAAAACCACAATACCAACACACTATGATCGAACAACTAAGAGGAAACGAGACTATCACCATTACTATCCGCAACGGAGAGAAAGCACTCTCTACTTCATACAACATCATGAACGCGGATTGGTTCAATGGAACCAAAGGAGAGTACCATTTAATGAAGCTTGATTTTTTGGTGGAAAGATTCAGAAACTGTACTGCCACCACACATAATGCAACCGCACTGGAAGGAGGTTCAAAATGAAAACACCACGGACTGATGCCAATGAAAGCCTAACTTGCAAAGAAGGCGATCCTTGCATTGCTCCAGGCTTCGCCCGCCAGCTTGAAACCGAACTCGCCGCCATGACCGACTTGGCTGACAGACTGGCGGAGGCTTTGCAAACCGTTCTTGGAAATTCATGGGATGGCCCTTTGCCTGACTATGCACGACACAAGGCTTCCGCAGTTCGCGTTGCCTACGAGAACCACAAGACCAAAACACCATGAACGAAGATAAAAAACACGAATGGATTGCTGTTGCAATAATAACTGTGCTTGTGATTTGCGCGTTTGTGGCCGCAGGTCAGAGAGACGATCTCAAGCAAGAAGCTGTAAATCGCGGCTTTGCAGAGTGGAAAGTGATCGGAGAAAACAAAACAGAATTTGTGTGGAAGGAAAACATCAAGACAAACACACCATGACACCAGAACAAGAATCCGAACTAGCGGCACTGAAGGCTGCACTCAAACAGCACATCGAAGAGGCTGAGAAGGCTACGCCTGGGCCTTGGACTCCTACGAATAGGGGATGCTCAAACGGAGGGGTAAGCTTCGATTTCATTGGTGCAGGGGATTTCGCGTCCTCGGAAGCAGAGATGGCAGTTGAAAACGCCGCCTTCATCGCCCGCGCCCGCACCATGTCTCCGCTTGCCTGCCGCATCGCTTTGGAGGCAATCAAAGCCCTGGAAGAAATTGTTGCAGAGGACAAGGATCATCTCATGGCAGCAGATCATGACCTCATTTTCATTCTCAACCTCTGGAAAGGAGGTCAACCATGACAGACGACCTCATTGACCTTATTGAGTGGAACCGTTTTGCCGAGCAAGGCATGACGCTTTTAGAGGCTTTGACAATCCTCAACAACAGGCATAGAGAAGAAGTTGCAAAGCTCAAGAAGGCTCTGTTTGATTGCCGTGAGGATTCCATTGATCTACTATGTGAGCGAAGTTGGTGGAAAGACGAGCCTCGCAGAGGGCATCAGTTATACTACAAGCAAATCTCCAACAACATTGAGCAAGCCAACAAGCTACTAGAGAACTATAAGGAAGAAAACACACCATGACACCAGAACAACCAACAATGAAAACACCACGCACTGATGCCGCTAAATTTCGTATCGGGGACAGTGACCATTTCGCTGTTCATGTAGCGTATGTTGAGCAGCTTGAACGCGAACTCGCCGCCATGACCGCCCTGGCTGACAGGCTGGCAGAGGCTATATCACAGTCGCCTTACGATGAGCCTTTAGCTAAAGCCCTCGACGACTACGAGAACCACAAGACCAAAACACCATGACACCCGAACAACCAACACCTGAGACAGACTTTGAAGAAGCCGCACAAACGCAAAGATTTGGAGGCTACATGGTAGAAGCCAATTATGCCAGAAAACTAGAACGCGAGCGAGACGCCGCCCGCGCCGAGATCGAGAAAATGCGCGAGGCTATCAAAACGGCAAATGACAGTTTGCACAAATGCTCAAGGGTAATTGGTGCGCCAAAAACTTACGAATGGGCTGACGAAGATGTATGCGATGCAGCTTATAATTCAGCGCAAGCCTCCATCGCCAAACTCAAACCATTCATCTACCATGACACCTGAAAAACAACGAATTGCAGTTTTAGAGTTAATGGGCTGGAAAGGCCCAAGACATCCAGACAACCTAGCGGGCATGGATGGGTGGTATTCACAAGACAAGGAAGTCTGGTGGGTAACACCAAACGGTGATAGGGTAATGATTTTCGATGTGCCCGATTGCCTCAACGACCTCAACGCTTGTTACGAGTTCACGGCACACATGACCTACGACCAGCAGGTTGAGTTTGCCGAAATCCTGCACTCCATTGTGCTAGAGAATCCATACAAGGCTTGGTGGAACCCCACTCCACACGAAACCTTTCAGTTGTTGGATGCCTCAGCCGCCCAACGCTGTGAGGCGTTCCTAAAAGTTTTTGACAAGTGGGAAAGTCAACCCTAAACCAGACTGGTGTCACATCCCATATGGGCGATGACACCAATACGAACACCAACACCCCAAACACCGTGACACCAGAACAACCAACACCTGAGACGGACGCTGCCGAGGTAAAGGTGACCGAGCAGGACATCTGGATGAACACCTCGTTCGTCCCTTCAAACATTGCCAGAAAACTGGAAGTCGAACGAAACGAGGCACTCGATCAACTAGCTTCTGAAACAGATAGAAGTAGGGAGCTTTGGGATTTTAATCAAAAAATCCTCAATGAAATATTCGACTTGCAAGTCAAGCTCATCAACCTTCAAGACCCACCCCAAACCAAAGACGATGAACATTCTCTTTGACAACGGCCAGCCGACTGTCTTCACTACCTTCATGACCTTGGCGGCGATCTTCGCTGCTTTGCTAGTCCTACAAAACATCAAAAATCCATGACCGAAAAAGCCAGAATTACCCTGCCAGTATCCGTTGGCGATCTTGCCATCATCCTCGAAGCGATGGGCACAGCCTGGGGGAAAGACATCCTTGCCCGCCAAGAAGGAAACTACATTGTCATCTTCAAGCCATGCTCACCTATCTAGACCGAACATTCTGCACTGCCTCTCAGTGCAGCAACTTCAAGAATTGCAACCGAGCCTTGACACAGGAAGTCATTGATCGTGCATTGCGTTGGTGGGGAGGAGTCAATCCACCCATCGCTCGTTTTGGAGATCCAGAAGCTCTCCCCTGCTACAAACCAAACACCAACACCGAAAATGAAAACCGATAACTGGCTACTCAGAGAATCCACCACCCGCGTCACCGACAACAGAGACTCTTGGCGATACGACTTTGAAGAGTATCATGCCAACAAAGACGCCTCGACAATTGGTGACTATCTCAATGACGAATCGAGACCCCAGTACCCAAAGATTCGGTGGGATGAGATTGGAGCCTCCCTTCTGGAGATCGCCTGTCTTTTTACCATCGGAGTCTTCATTTACTACTTCGCCAACCTCATTGCCAAAACCCTGTAGTTGCACAAATCTCTCCTGGTGCTTGATTAAGTCATGTCTTCCTCTACTCCCAACAATCCTGAGTCCGATGACTCCGTACTCAGTTCACTCCTGCCTCGCTTGGCCGAACACTACGAGGCTGGAGTGATCATCGTCTCAAGGACACAGGATGGAGGAGGCAGCAGAACCGAACTGGATTTCAGCGCCTTTGGCAATCACTTCGCGCACCGTGGGATGCTCATGGAAATGCTCACCCGATTGGAGGAGGACGCATGATCCAGTACGAAGAAGGCCTCATTGGATACCCGAAAAAGCCCAGTAAAGCCGAACTTAAAGCCTTGAAAATGAAGAAGGCACAAAGTATTGTGGATCGGGGCTATACACAGAAGATCGCCTGTCGTATGGTAGGCATCAGTCGAGAAGCATTCACACGATGGAAACGAAAAAACTCACCTACCGAATAATTGAGGAAGACTGCCCTGTGCCTGTCGCCAAGGCTAGGCGCTGCTTTCTTCAAGCCATGGAGTTCTGGTCTGAAGCCGATCCTCGACTGGTATTCGTAGAGGCGGACAAGGCCAGGCCGAACCTTACCTTCATCTGGGAGCCACACCCAAGGCACCCAGAGAAGATCGCTCGCTGCATCAACTCTGGGAAGAACCACTGGTTCCTCGCCTTTGATCCACGCAACAAATGGGCAGCAGGCGCGATCAAGCGATTCTTTGGGCTGGGCGACTGCCTGCGCTTGATTGCTGCCCATGAGATCGGACATGCGCTCGGTCTAACTCACTCAGACAGCACCGACAGCGTGATGCATCCAGAACCGATCAACCTCAACCTCGACCAGAGGGACAGACGAGCCTATGAAAGCAAACACGGTTAGGATTCCGCTGTACAAGCTCACTGCCAAGTGTGTTTACGGCACCACCGAAGAAGTCCGCACGGCCTTCAAGCGGTTCATCCGTGAGGACGAAACCGAGGTCGAGAACAGCTACGGCTACACCTGCTTCCGCCACAACCACCCCGACAAGCGTTTGCTCTTCATTGGCTTGCGCTCCGATGACAAGCAGGGCGAGTGCATGAAGTCCATCTTCGTTCATGAACTCTATCACGCAGTCCAGTTCATTGCCCGTTCTGCGGGAATGGAGAAGGACGAAGAAGCCCTTGCGCTTCTCATTGGTTTCCTCCATCGTAAGCTCTATCCCTTTTGATCTATGAAAGATGCCTGTTACAACAAAGTCAAATCTGCCTACAAAGTCTTCCCCTCTGCCCGTGCATCGCAAGCAATCGCCAAGTGCCGAAAGGAGAAAGGTGATGTCCGCAAAGGAGAAGCTGGTTCCAATCTCAAACGATGGGAGGCTGAGAAGTGGGTGGATCAACGCACAGGAAAACCCTGTGGCGCAGGAGGCAGCAACGAGTACTGCCGACCAACCAAACGAGTTTCAAGCAAGACGCCAAAGACGGCTGGAGAAATGGGCCGAGGAGAGAAGGCAAAGAAGATTGCAGAGAAGAAAAAAGTCGGCATGGGAAATCGAGTCAGCCCAATCAAAAGAAAATGATCTCCGCAATCAAAAGCTGGTTTTTCAAAAGGTATGTTCCAATGCGGGAACACAGAGCCGCCTTGGAGCACATCGCCCAGCTTCAGAAGAGAATCGCTCAACTCAAGACCGAATACGAGTACGCCGTAAAGCAACTCCGATTCCCATGACGCTTCGCCAACGACTCAACGAAGTTCTCAACATGAGCTCGCAGCAGATGCGACTCATGATTGGGGAAGCAACTGCCCAAGAGCTTCGCAGCATCAGAGCGGTACTGAAGATGCTTTCCGAGGTCGAGGACGACTCTTTGCGCGATCTTCAACACGCTTGTCGTTTACTTGAACGCTGCGAGTGCCAGTCGCTCAAGTCTGATATTCAAGCTTTTATGAAAAGATAAAGATTTTGTTGACGCGAGGTTTTCACTCGCTACAACTATTCCCGCCGCAAGGCACCAACATCAACACAAACACCAAAGAACATGAACATCCTGATCCCATCCTCCGTCACTGCCACCAACGCCCGCGAAGGCCTGAGCAATCGCTATGGCTTTATTTCAACCAACGAAGTCATTGACGCCTATCGCTCCGATGGCTGGAGCCTCATAGCCGCCAACGAAGTCAAGGCTCGGAAGCCAGAGCGTCAAGGCTACCAGAAGCACCTCCTGCGCTTCGTTCACGAAAGCCAGAAGGAACTCTCGCGCAACGAGCGCATCGAGACGATCTTCATCAACTCGCATGATGGCACATCCTCTGTGCAGATTGCCAGTGGCATCTTCCGCTTTGCATGTGCCAACGGCATCATCGTGGCGGACAGCACGGTCAACAGCTTCGCTCTTCGTCACAACGGACTGAGCATGGACAAGGTGCTTGAGTGCAGTCACCAGATTCTCTCCCAGCAGGAGAAAGTGGCTGGGGTCATTGAGACCTGGAAGAACCTCAAGGTCGATCTTAGTTCTGGTCTGGAACTGGCGAAGACTGGCATCGAACTGCGCTGGGGCAAGGACGCCACCAAGCACCCTATTGGGCCAGAGAAAGTCCTGTTCGGCGTTCGTCGCACTCAGGACATCGATGACAACCTTTGGACTGTCTTCAACCGTGTCCAAGAAAACATCCTCCGTGGAGGTCTCATTGATGGAGCCCGCCAATCGTCCAAACGCTGGAGAGCCACTCGCGAGATCAAGTCGATTGATGCTCACACTGCCATCAACCGTGGCTTGTGGGAAAAGGCGAGCGAGCTTGCCCTTGTTTTTTAATCTCCCCCCCTAACATGGAAACCAACAACCCACAACGAAGTCTACCAGAACAAATTGAGTTCGCCTATCTGACCCTCCTCATCCATTTGGAAGGTCTCTTGAGTGATGTCACTGAAATGGTTGGAGAGGATGATGTGAATGAAGACATTCGTCACATTCATGTCTCCCTCTCCAAGATGGTGAGCAAGAACGCGAAGCTCAAACACAAACTCTACATGATCGCAAAGGAGAAAATGTGAACGAACGAGCTGCCATCGATTTGATCTCCATGCTTTTGGATGATCTCAAGTCCCACTATGTTTTCATGGTTCATGTCAACAACAAGAACCCAAACGAGATTGAACTTGAGTCCAACATTAACGATGCGGAGCAATTCAAGAAAACCGTGACGCTGGCAATGCTTGCTGGCTACAAAAGCCTCTCTGAAAAACAGAACGACCAATGACTATCCTTGCCATCGACCCAGGGGCCAGCGGAGGACTGGTGTACGGACTCGCTCCCTATAAGGAGCCAGTATCCCACACCATGCCAGAAACTGTCCACGACTTGGCAGAGTTGCTGCGAAACGCCTCCTTTGAGGGGCCAATCCATGCGGCTGTCGAGTTGGTCGGTGGCTATGTCGGAGGCGTAGGAGCGCCAGGGTCTGCCATGTTCAACTTCGGTCAGAACTTCGGTCAGATCCTTGGCATCCTCGCTGCTCTTCAGATCCCTTTCACACTGGTCAGGCCACAGGCTTGGCAGAAGGCTCTCTCACTTGGAACATCAAAAGGACTCACAAAGACACAATGGAAGAACAAGCTAAAAGCAAAAGCCCAGCAACTTTACCCCCAGAGCAAGATCACCTTGGCGACATCGGACGCCTTCCTGATCTACCACGCAATGGCAAGCGGAGCAATAAAGGTGTGAAGTACACACCGATGGCGCTTCTTCGCCATGCGGAAAAGCACATCGAGTATCACCAAAATGTGCTGCTCAAGGCCAACACTGAACTGATCAAGGTAGTCCGAGCCAAGATGACCAAGAAGGGAATCACCATTCACGAACTGGCTCGGTTCAATGGAATCTCACCGCACACTATCACCAACTGGTTCTATAGTGGTGGTATCCCTCCTCTAAAAACTCTCGAAAAAATCTGGCACTTCCTTCGATGAAACCAAGGGAATACCAACTCCAAAGCATCAAATCGCTCTGCGCTATTCTCCCTAGATTTGGAGTTGCGATGGACGCCTCTGATACTGGAGTTGGCAAGACCTATGTGGCAGCATTCACGGCTAAGGAACTTGGCTGGAAGGTAGCTGTGATCTGCCCAAAATCAGTTATTCCTTCCTGGAAAGCTGCGCTGGAATCCATCGGAGTTCCCTATCTCTTCATCTCAAACATAGAGGCACTGAGGTTCAAGGGCACCTACTTCAAGAAGGACAAGGACAGCATCTTTGAGTACCGTTGGCATTTGCCAGAACGAGTCTTGCTCATCTTCGATGAGGCTCACCGCTTCTCAGGTAGCGACACAGGCAACGCCAAGATTTTGGCTTCTGCGCCAAAGCCAGTGCTGATGCTCTCAGCTACCTGTGCAGACTCCCCAGTACACCTCCGCGCAATTGGTCACCAGCTTGGCATCGTTCATTGGGACAAGTGGTATGCATGGTGCTTCCAAAATGGCTGTGTCAAAAACCTGCCTTTCAACGGGCTTAAGTTTGTTGGTGGCCAAGAGGTGATCGAGCGTCTGCACAAGCAAGTGTTCGGAGAGAAAGGCATTCGCCTTCGGATTTCAGATCTTGGGGATGCGTTTCCTTCCAACTCCATCGAGGCAGTTCCCATCACTGTGGACGATGCGGATGCCATCAATGCCGAGTATGTAGAGGCGCTTCAACAGCTGGAAGCCGAAGCTCCTACCTACGCTGTGCAGCTGCTCAGAGCTAGGCAGATTTCAGAGCATCTCAAAGTCCAGAGCATCGTGGAGATGACCGAGGACTTGCTCAAAGAGGGGAAGTCAGTGGCGATCTTTGTCTGCTTCAGAGACACACTTGATCTGATCTCAAAGAACTTCCCGAACGGCTCCTTGATCTTCGGAGAGCAAGACCCTCTGGACAGGCAGGAAGCTATCGAGCGGTTCCAATCCAATGTATCCTCCGTGATCGTCTCGACCATCCAGGCTGGAGGTGTCGGGGTCAGCCTGCACGACCTGGAAGGGGATCACCCGAGAGTATCCCTGATCTGCCCAAGCTTTTCCGCAGTAGATGTCAAACAAGCCCTCGGAAGAATCCACAGAAATGGAGCCAAAACACCCTGTATCCAACGCATCCTCTTCGCCGCTGAGACGGTTGAGGAACAAGTCAGAAGGAAGGTCGAACAGAAAATTGACAGGATCGACCTCCTCAACGATGGTGACCTCGTATGAAGAAAGACCCCAGACTCGCCCGCGCAGGAGTAGAAGGCTACAACAAGCCCAAGAGAACTCCATCCCACCCGACCAAGAGCCATATTGTGGTGGCGAAATCTGGCGACCAAGTGAAGACCATTCGCTTCGGTCAGCAAGGCGTCAAGACCAACCAAACGGTGGGCCAGCGAGAGGCGTTCAAAAGCCGTCACGCCAAGAACATCGAGAAGGGAAAGATGTCCGCCGCATTCTGGGCCGACAAAGTAAAATGGAGTCCGAGCAAGACGGCATCACCGAGCAAGAAGTGGAAGAAAGGTTCCTAGAGATCGAAGCAAGGATCATTGCCTGGTGGATTTTGTTCACGCTGTACTTCACGGTGCTGTTCGCTCTCGCCTTCACTCTCCCAGTATAAGAATATGAAAACATACGCATCCATTGAGCTACCGTTCACAAACCCAGAACTTGACTCTATCAACTGGTTATGTTCTAGCCTACAAAAGAAGCTGGAGGAGGATGGAGTTCCAGTGACGCTCAAACTCGTCACGAACGACTTGACCAACTACTCCTTTTTGGAGCTTTCCTACACTTCCAAGCCCAAGTGCAAGAAGCTCTGCAAGGACGGCAACAACACTCAACTCGACTTTCTCGATGCCCTCGACATTCATCCAGCTTGAGCCAACGGAAGAGTTCGACAAAGCCATCGTGCGCCGAACAAAGAAAGGAAGGCTGACATACTCTTACGATACGCTAGTCGAGATTTGTCAATCTCTCCATGGATTCAGTGTATGGGAAGCGATTGAGTGGGTTGATTTCAACATCGTGACGATGGCCAGCGACAAAACTTTTAAGATCAGCTATGCCAGATGCCATTGAGCTTTTGGAAGGATTGGCCAAGTCTTATGACAGAGACGCCTTGACTTACTACAAACTCGATCCAATTAAGGATGGCAGCAGAATCAAGGATATAACCCCAGCACAACTCCAGTTCGCAGCCATCGGAAGCATCTACCGATTGGCCGCACACGACATTCGCAAGATCATCAAGAAACTCAAGCAGCACTCGTAGCTCAGTGGATAGAGCAGTGGATTTCTAATCCTCTGGCCGCAGGTTCGATCCCTGCCGAGTGCGCCAACAACTAGACAAAACCTTTCACAAACCGCAACCTTATGAGTACCCAAAACCAACCCCGCAAGAAGAAAGAACCGTCAGGCCCGCAGAACATTGACGACATCGAGTTCTACTCTCGTAATTGGCATGGAGGCGCAGGCACCCACACCTTCAAGAACAAGGTGTCTGGAGCCTTCGGCATCACCAAGCGTGAATGGTCACAGCGCAAGCGCACACGATGAACCTAACCATTGCCATTGACTTCGATCA
>Ga0208147_1000520_pt1 | contig 13525 bp, 16 predicted proteins | sample DEB3_08_DNA_FD_184520 | JGI IMG/M metagenome (GOLD analysis project Ga0208147, IMG submission 184520) | Aqueous microbial communities from the Delaware River and Bay under freshwater to marine salinity gradient to study organic matter... | ecosystem: Environmental > Aquatic > Marine > Coastal ... | reverse complement strand
CGCGCAATCACAGGCACGCCCGCCTATGTCACGGGTTCGCTGAACACGCGCGAAGACCAGTAAATGCTGGCGGCGATTCTAGTAAATCTGCCGCGCCCGGCTGCAAGCTATCGGGGTCGGTCGGCAACGTCATGGAATAAAAATTGGGCCAAGACCTACGGCCCCGATGCGTACTGGAAGGTCAAGACTCGCAAGGGCAGGGTCCGTAAGTTCAAGAGCGGCGAAGACGCTCTGGCGGCTGCGGCGAGACTTGCCGCGCCGGAAGTCGAATACGCGGGCGTTGATCTTAGTGCGAAATTCTCGCGCATTCTGAAAACCTACAAGGGCGCCGAACTAGATCGGCGCATCGCGGAACAAATCGCCGCGCAACTCGCGGCCATTGAGATGCACGCGCGCCGTCAGGCGATGGAGCGCGATGACGAAGAGGCGCTGTTGCTTCTTCTCCACTGACCGATTTCGTTTCGTCGTTCCCAGGCCCGCAGCAATCCCGCTCGCGGGCTTTTTGCATTGGAGCCCCCGATGTCTGACGTACTGCGACCAGCCCCGCTGGGGAAGTCGCAGGGCGCGTTCGCGCCTGCGCCTATGGCTGTTCCGGTATGAGCGACAACATCGAGCACGACCGCGCACGCGGTGTTCGGGCCAAGGAGCTTCTGGACAACGATCTCGTTCAAGAGGCGCTGACGACGCTCAAGGACGAGTACGTCCGCGCATGGGAAGCGTCGCCCGCCCGCGATGCCGAGGGGCGTGAGCGCCTTTGGGTCATGGTCAAGCTGGTCGAGAAGTTCCGGGGCCACCTTGAGCAGGTCTGGGACGCCGGCAAGCTGGCCGACGACAAACTCGTAGAGATCGAGCGCCGGAAGAAGTTCGGCATCTTCTAACCGCCCTTAGAGGATCACATGGATTTACGCGGCTTCTCGTGGCGCGAAGGCTATCTGTGGGGAAAGGTCGTCGGGTATGCGGGAGCGGGGGCCGAAAGCCCCATCGTTCCGCCCGACTTCCTCGACGGAGACCTGCCTCCGCCCGCCGTTGACGGATACGACGCCTTCGGCTGGCAGCCGGACGGCGACAGGTTCAGCCATCGCCCGGCGATGCTGGTCAAGCATGAGCGGGTTTCGGTGCTTCGCCGATCGCTTGGGCGTGACCGCTGGCATCTGGTGCTCGCCGAGGGCATCTGCGACCGCGACAGCTACCACGACGGGGCATGGATCGGCCCGCATATCGGCGAGACGGTCGCGTTCGAGCTTCCCGAGGGGCGCCGCGCGACCATCAACCTGATGGACGACGCGCCCATTGACGCAAGGGTCAAGTCGCCCTGCGTGCTGATCGGGCATTTCTGGGCGGAGAACTACGCGCACACGCTCTTGGAGACGTGCTCGCGCTTCTGGTACCTCGAAAAGCACCCCGACCTGGCGAAACTGACGGTCGTTTGGGATCTCAACAAGCCGTGGCAGAAGGAAATCGCCGAGTGGTTCGTGCCGGGGCAGGTCAAGACCCTGCCGCACAACCACGTTTACTTCGACGAACTCTACGTGCCGGGCTTCTACAGCAACGTCGGCATGTCGCAGGCGCAGATCCAGTGGCTGAGGAAGCGTTTCGGCGCCCCTGACCGCCCCGGCAAGCGGCGCATCTACATCTCCCGCGCCGACGCCCTTGAGCGGCGGGTCGCGAACGAGAACGAAATCCTCGACGTGCTCAAGTCATTCGGATTTGAGAGCGTCATGCTGACGGGAATGAGCGTCGCCGAGCAGAAGGCGCTCTTTGCCGAGGCGGAATGCGTGGTCATGCCCCACGGGGCGGGCTGCGCGAACATGCTTTTCGCCGGGACCGGCACGAAGATCATCGAGTTCGTGCCCGAGAGCTACCAGCACCCGATGTATTGGCACATCGCCAAGTGGTGCGGCCACTGGTACGGCCGGATGGTCTGCCGGGATGGCGAGAACAAGGACATGCGCGTGAACGCGGAGACGCTGAAACGCGCGATTGAATCCGCCGGCCTGTAAGGCGGCGGACCCCGGAGCGTCGTGAGACGCCCCATCCCTTAGAAGGACGTTTTCATGTCAGAAGCAGCGACCCCGGCAGCGCCGGAAACTGCAGGTATCACGCTTAATCAGGCGGCGTTGCAGATCGAAGGGCTCCTCACGGGACCGGCCGAGGCCGGCACACCCGAGCCCGAGAGAAGGCGACCCGCAGTCGAAGCAGAGCCCGAAGCCGCCACGCAGCCGGCCGAGAGCGAAGCCGAGGCAACACAGGACGACACGTCTGCGGAAGACGCCGACGCCGAGGCCCAGCCGGCTCAAGAGCAGCCCGACCTGATCGAAGTCACCCTTCCGGGTGGCGAGACAGCGAAGGTAACGCTCGACGAGCTGCGCAAAGGCTATTCGCGCGAAGCGGACTACACCCGCAAGACGATGAAGCACGCCGATGAGATCAAGGCTTTCGAGGCCCAGAAGTCTCAGACGCTTCAGGCGGCCAACCACTTCCTGAGCACGCTCAAGGCAGAGTTGGACGCCATCGTTGTCACTGAGGAAAAGGTCGACTGGAACAGGCTCCAGGAGAACTCTGTGGAGTTCGTGAAGTGGAAGGAATACTTCCGCGACATGAAGGACAAGCGCGCCGCCGTCATGCGAGAGCAGGCGACGATCGCGCAGGCCGAGGCTGAAAAGCAGCGGACCCAGTTCCTTGAGACCCTGAAAACCGAAAGCGAGCAGCTTACCAAGAAGCTCCCCGTCTTCGCCGATCCCGAGAAGGGACCGAAGGCGCGGGCCGAGCTTCGCAGCTATCTGCTCTCCAACGGCTATCAGGCGCAGGACGTTGACATGCTGTCGGACCATCGGGCGGTGACAATCGCCTGGAAGGCCGCGCAGTACGACAAGCTCCAGGCCAGCAAGCCCCAGATCGAGAAGCGCGTCGTCGCCCTGCCGAAAGTGCAGAGGCCCGGCGCCGCCACCGATGCCGACTCCCTCAGTGTCCAGAAGCGCACGGCGCTCGAACAGAAGCTGCGGAAATCCGGTCGTGTCGAGGACGCTGCGGCGTATTTCCTCGCCGGCCTGAAGTAAGGCGACCCAGCAATGGCTATTCCCAATGCCACCTACCAGACTTATGCGGGCATCGGTATCCGCGAGGATCTGACCGATGTTATCTACAACATCTCGCCCACCGAAACGCCGTTCCTCACCTCGATCGGCAAGGGCAAGGCGAGCAACACCCTGCATGAATGGCAGACCGACGCCCTCGCCGCTGCGACGACCAACGCGCAGGTCGAAGGCGACGACATCAACGCCCTGACCGCGACGGCGACGACCCGCGTTCAGAACTACATGCAGATCTCGACCAAGGCCATCGTGGTCTCTGGCACGATGGACGCCGTCCTGAAGGCGGGCCGCAAGTCGGAACTCGCCTACCAGCTTGCCAAGCGCGGCAAGGAGCTCAAGCGCGACATGGAGCAGACGCTCGTCGGCAACCAGGCCGGCAATGCAGGCTCCGCGTCGGTGGGCCGCAAGACCCGCGCGCTGGAGAACTGGTACGCGTCGAACACCTCGGGCGGCACTTCCTACGCCACGGCCACGGGCATCACCGCGACCGCGACGGACGGCACCACCCGGGCGTTCACCGAGTCGCTGCTCAAGAACGTGCTCAAGAGCGTGTTCTCGGCCGGCGGCGATCCCACCATGCTCATGGTGGGGCCGTACAACAAGCAGGTGGTTTCTTCCTTCACCGGCAACGCGACCCGCTTCGACAAGAGCGAGGACAAGAAGCTGATCGCCTCGATCGACGTTTACGCGTCGGACTACGGCGAGCTGAAGGTCGTCCCGAACCGCTTCCAGCGTGAGCGCACCGCGCACGTCCTCGACCTCGAATACTGGTCGGTCAGCTATCTGCGCCCGATCCAGACTTCGGACATCGCCAAGACCGGCGACAGCGAGAAGAAGTTCATGGTCGTCGAGTACGGCCTGGAGTCGCGCAACGAGGCGGCTTCCGGGGTAATCGCGGACATCACCACGTCGTAACCGGCCGTTCAGGGCTGAACCAGGGCCGTCCTTCGGGGCGGCCCTTTTCTTTTCAGGAGGCCAGGAATGGCAGTTAATTTCGTTCAGAAGGCGGACGGTTCCGTTGCCTTCAAGAATGAAGTGGACGGCAAGGAGATCGCCCGCCTCGGCGGCGTTCCTTCCACCTCCGCTTCCGCGACGACCCCGACGTGGCGCATGCCGAAGCTCGTCATCGTCCCGCTTGTGGCGACGGCTGGCGTCGGCGCGGCCATCGCGCAGTACCAGAACACCGAAGCGGACGCCTACTACGTCAAGTCGGTGACGCTGGACATCCAGACGGGCTCGACGGCCTCGTGCACGGTCAACGTGGACGTGGGCTCGCTCGCAACCTCGTCCGGCACCGGCATTTGGTCGCTCTACGACCTGTCGCAGGCCGGCGTGTTCAACAACTTCAACACGGCCAACGGCAAGGGCTACAAGAAGCTCACTGCCAACCAGTATGTGAACGTCATCATGACCGCCGGCTCGGCTACCGGGCTCGTCGGTCAGGCCGTCATCGAACTGGTGGCCGCATGAGCCGCTATCCCGATAGCGCCCTTGCGGTGATCGGGAACTCCGTTCGCATCGCCGTGGGTAACACGCAATGCACCGCGTCGTTGCCCACGGATGCGGCGGGGAATCCGGCGCATTGCGTGCTCATCACGGCGGCCGGGGCGGTGAATATCCGTTTCGGTCCCACGTCCGCCGTCGCGTCCTCGACCTCGACCGGGTGCCTGATCGCGTCCGGCCAGCCGTACATCTTCAAGACCATCGGCCAGGCGTACATCGCCGCCATCACGGACGCGACGACCTCGATCAACATCTCGGCGGTCGAGATCGGCTGATGTCCCTCTTGTCCGTCGATATCGACATCAACGGGCTCCGGACGGAGTTCCACGCCGACGCCCTGGACGACGCCGTAACCATCCGGCGCGTCCAGGATGTCGAGCCGATCCTTGAACACAACAAGGCGCTCCACTCCCTCAACGACGGGTACACGCCGTCGCGCGACATCAGGCGCGTCGCCTCCATTCCTCTTTCCGTCGTCGAGGACTGGATGAAGGAAGGCGTCAACATCTTCGATCCGAATTGCACCGCCGCAATCCGGCGCAAGCTGAACGACCCTCAATACCTCTACCTCCGAACCGCCCCCGGAAGGGTTTAATGGCAAAAGTCGTCATCGGCGTTCCGTCGTCCGACGTGTGGAAGTCGGGCTTCGGCCTCGATCTCGCGGGACTTGTCGGCGTCTTCACCAAGACACACCCGAAAGAGCATCAGGTCGCGGTCGTCAACGCGCAGATCAGCATCCTGCCGAAGGGCCGGATGCAACTGGTGCAGGAGGCGTTCAAGCGGGACGCCACGCATATCCTGTTCCTCGACTCCGACGCGCGGTTTCCGACCCACACGCTCGACCAGCTTCTCGCGCATGACCTCGATTTCGTCGCCTGCAACGCTGTCCGCAGGTCGTTCCCCTGCACGCCGACGACGCGGAACGCGCCGGGCAAGATCGTCTGGACCATGCCGGACAGCTACGGGCTGGAGCGGGTCTACGATCACGTCGGCCTGCACACGGCGCTGGTCAAGATGGACGTGTTCAAGCGGATCTCGAAACCGTGGTTCGCGATCCCCTACCTGACGCAGATGGACGAGTACCAGGGCGAGGACGTGTGGTTCTGCCACAAGTGCATTGAGGCCGGCGTCGAGATTTATGTCGATCACGACCTGAGCCAGGCCAACCGCCACGTCGGCACGTTCGACTTTACGCACCAGCTCGCCGCCCTCGGGCGCGACGAATACGAGCGCGAGGCGGCGGAGGTCGAGCGGCAGAAGCGCGAGGCGATGGCCCCGGCGCCGCAGAACGTCGTCGAGTACGAAACGCTTTAATACCCCGCCCGCAGCGTCGTGAGACGCCGCGTCCCTGAGACGGAGGCCGCATGGCTATCAGCGACTTCGCCAGCCTTCAGACGGCAATGACATCATGGGCCTCGCGATCCGACCTCACGGCGCTTTACCCGGATTTCATCACGCTCGGCGAGGCGAAGATCAATCGCCGCCTGCGCATTCGGGCGATGGAAACCGCGCTGTCGCTGACGACCGTGGCCGGAACCGCGACCGTCGCGCTGCCGACGCGCTACGTGCAGATGAAGTCGATCTACATCAACGCCGACCCGAAGGTGAAGCTGCAGCCGGTGTCGCTGGAGCAGGGCATCACCATGCGCCCGTCGTCGGGCACGGGCGAGCCGCACTTCTTCGCGACGGAGGCGGACAACATCCGCTTCTTCCCGACGCCGGACGCGGCCTATTCGATCGCCGGTATCTACTACGCCTCGTTCGCGGGGCTGACAGCGACCAACACAGCCAACGCGCTGTTGACCTCCTCGCCTGACCTCTACCTCGCGTCTTCGATGTACGAACTCGCGAAGTATGTCCGCGACGACGCCCGCATGTCGTTCTGGGCGGCGCAACGCGAGGACGCCTTCAAGGACATCGAGCAGCAGGACGACCGCGACCGCTTCTCTGGCGGGGCGCTGCTGATCCGCACGGACACGCTTAACCCGTGATGTCTTTCGGGGAGTGGCTCCCCGATCAGGCAGACCTCGGCAACGGAACCACCATCGCCAAGAACGTGCTCGTCTCGGGCTTCAACCCGAAGACCGGCGCGGCGACCTACCGGCAGTTCCTCTCGTTCTCGAACACCATTTCGGCCCTCGCCGATCGGGTGCGGGGCGCGATGGCGGTCAAGGCGACCGGCGGTGGGACTTATGTCTACGCCGGCACGGGAACCAAGCTCTACGAGATCGGCGCGGGGGCAACGTCCTTCACCGATCGCTCGGGAACGACCTACAACTGCGCCGAGGACGAGCGCTGGTCCTTCGCTCGATACGGGGACAGCGTTTTCGCCGCCAACATCGCCAACGCGGTGCAGGCGAAGACCATCGGGGCGGCTGCGAATTTCGCGGATCTTGCGGCGGCGGCACCGAAGGCCCGGCACCTGGCGGTGTTCAACAACTTTTTGATGCTGGCGAACCTCGTCATCAGCTCGACGGACTACCCGAACAATTTGCGGTGGTCCGCCATCGACGCGCCGGACAGCTACCCGACCGTTGGCTCCGACGCCGCCATTGCGGTGCAGTCGGACCTCCGGGAGCTTCCGGAAGGCGGGGCGATCAACGGCATCGTGGGCTCGGAGACGGGCGGCACCGTCGTTTGCGAGACGAAAATCTATCGCGGCTCGTATGTCGGGGCGCCGCTGTTCTTCGACTTCCAGCCGGCCGAGGAAAACCGTGGCTCGCGGTATCCCGGCAGCATCATCGGCGACGGCTCGCTGGTCTTCTACCTGAACGCCGATGGCTTCTGGATGTTCGACGGGCTCCGGTCGATCCCCATCGGGGCCAAGAAGGTGGACCGGTGGTTCCTCGCGGACCTCGATCCGGTCCATGTGCCGCGCATCTGTGCGGCGATCGATCCGACGAACAAGGTTGTGATGTGGGCATATCCCGGCAGCGGGAACTCGGGCGGCAATCCGACGAAGATCGTCGTCTACCACTGGGACATCGGGTGCTGGTCGTACATCGAGACGACGCTCGAATGGCTGCTTTCGGGCATGTCGCTGGGGTACACGCTCGATAGCCTGGACTCGCTCGGCTACACGCTCGATACGCTGCCCTATTCGCTCGACAGCACGGTATGGCAGGGCGGCATCCGCAGCCTGATCGGCTTCGATACGTCGCACCGCATGGGCTTCTTCACCGGCTCGGCTTTGCAGGCGACCTTGACCACGGGCGAGAGCCAGCTTTCGGCGGGGCAACGGTCGCTGGTGACATCGGTCACGCCGCTGGTGTCTTCGGTGGGTACGTCGGTATCGGTGACGCCGATCACCCGCGCACGCCAGCAGGACGCGACGGCGACGGGGACTTCCTCGACATCGAATGCGGTTGGCGAGTGCCCGATGCTTTCAGACAGCCGGTTCCATCGGTTCCAGGTCGATATCGTCGGCGGCTTCGGCCACGCGCAGGGCGTCGATCCGACGTTCACGGCGAGCGGGGCTTACTGATGGGCCTTCTCGATAGCGAACTCGCACCGATGCTTGGCGGCCTGCTTTCCTCGGGCTGGAACCGCTTCCGTGGCGCCTCTTCTCGAATGCTCCGCGAAGCCGGCATCCCCGGCATCAAGTACCTCGACCAAGGCTCGCGCTCTGCCGGTGAGGGCTCGCGCAACTACGTCGTCTTCGACGACAGCATCATCAACATCCTGCGCAAGTATGGCTTGCTCGGCCCGATGGCGGGCGGCGCGGCGGCCGGTGCCGTGGGCGACTACTAGTGTCCCTCGCCAAAGTCCCGTTTCTCAACGACCTCCGCCAGACGGTCCAGCGGCTTGTCGATGTGGTCAACCGCATGATGGACGGGCGCTCGAATGCGGTCGGCGAGGTCACGCTGACGGCTTCGGCGACGACGACGGCGGTCACTGATTATCGGGTGGGCCGGGACAGCGTGGTTGTCCTGATGCCGACCACTTCCAACGCGGCGGCGGCGGTCGGTACGACCTACGTCTCATCTCTCACGCAGAACGCCTTCACGCTGACCCACGCGAACAACGGTCAGACGGACAGGACGTTCGGGTACGCAATCGTCGGCTAAAGCAGCTCGCCGACGCCGCGCAGCAGTTCAACGATCAGTCCGATCAGCCAATCCATGAGGGCCTCCAATGGGCGGTGATTTCGCGATGAATCCTGGCAGGTTCGGGGTCTCAAGGGAAGACCCGAGCCGCAGCAACGGCGTCTCCTACGGCTCGTTCGGCCCGTGGGCGGGCGCAGTCATGCAAGGGCTGGGCCTCGCGGCGGCGCCGATGTCGCCCTCGGGCATCCTCGGCCTCGGCCTCCAGGGCCTGACCGGCAAAAGCCTGATGGGCCACGCGGGCGGCCTCCTCGGATTCGGGGGCGCCATGAATCCGACGCAGCGCTCCGGCTTGACCCCGGAAGAGATGATGATGGGCCGGGCCGGCGGCATGGGCGGCGGTGGCGGCTTGCTCGACTTCGGCGGCTGGTCCGGCGGCGCCGGCAACATGGGCATGAACGCGGGCGCCCTCGGCTGAGACAGGCCATCCCCGTCCGCTCGTCGGACGTAGACAGCATTTGGGATCAAGTCGAGCCGTACATCGCCGCCGCCCTCGCAAGGGGCAGGGCGACGCACACGACAGAGGACGTAAGGAAGCGCTGCCGGCAGACGGAGCCGCCCTACGCGCAACTGTGGATCGGCACTGACGACGATGGCCTGGCTGCCGTCGCGGTGACGGAAATCGCTCTCTATCCCCGCCGGAAGGTGTGTCGCGTGTGGCTGTTCGCCGCCGTGGACGCGCCTGCGTGGATCGCGGGCCGCCTCGAAAACATCGAGGCATGGGCGAAGGCGGAAGGCTGTTCGGAAATCGAAATGAGCGGGCGTCTCGGCTGGCGGAAGCGTCTGCCGGGCTGGGCCGTGCGCGAAGTGATGATGACGAAGGAGTTGGGGTAATGGGCAGCAGCTCGACCTCTACGCAGAAGTCGGAACCGTCCGATTTCATCAAGCCGTACCTCGGCGAAGCCATGGGCGGCGCGCAGGCGCAGTACCGCGCGGGGGCCCCCCAGTATTACCAGGGCTCGACCGTCCCGACCGATGTCCTGAACCGGATCAGCAACTACGGCCTGACCTCCCAGGCCAACCGCGCGGGCCAGATGGCGGACGGCAACTACGCGCTCAACCGCTTCGCCCAGGGGAACCTCGGCGATTGGGATACGGTCCAGCAGATGCGCAATCTCGGCGCGACCAACGGCTACGCCAACGACCCCGCGACCTCGCGCCTCGCCGACATGTCCATGAACGGCTCCGGGCTTGGGCTTGCCGCGCAGAACCGCGTCGGCGATCTCGCCTTCAATGGCGGCAACGTTGCCGGCTACACGCAGAACGCCATCGGCGACATCACGCAGTCGGGGGCTGGATCTAACTCGCAGATCCGCTCGGACATCCGCGACCTCATCACCGGGCAGGCGCAGGGCCTCAACCCCTCCATGATCCCGCTGATGGACACGGCCGGCGGCGGGTACCTCAACGCCAATCCATATCTGGACTCCGCGTTCTCCAAGGCCGCCGACAACGTGACCCGTGCCTATCAGACCGGCACGGCGCCCGCGATCGACAGCGCGTTCTCCCGCTCGTCCGGCGCTCTCCGCTCCGGTGCGGCGATGAATGCGCGGGATCAGGCGCAGGAAAACCTCGGCAAGACCCTCAGCGGGCTGGCAACGGACATCTACGGCGGCAACTACGCCCAGGAGCGCCAGAACCAGCTTTCCGCCGCGAACTCTCTCGGCTCGCAGTATCTCCAGGGCCTCGGGCTCCGGGCGAATACGGCGGCGTCCTCCGCCGATCAGGCGAACCGGGACGCGCAGCTTCGGTTGCAGGCGACGGGGCAGATCAGCGGCGACATGTCGGGCGACGCCACGCGCCGCCTGCAGGCGAACCAGTACATCACCGGGGCGGAAGGACAGGACGCGGCGAACAAGCTCTCCGCGAACCAGCTTCTTTCCTCGACCTACAATCAGGGGGCGGATCGTCAGCTTCAGTCGCTCAACAGCGCCAGCAACGCCTACCTGCAGAACCGGGGCCAGCAGCTCCAGGCGCTCCAGATGCAGCCGGCCTACATGCAGGCGCAGCAGCAGATGGATTACAACGACTTCAACTCTGCGCTTGAAGCGCAGCAGCAGGGCATCGACGCCGACATCGCGCGCTGGGACTACGAGCAGAACAAGGACCGCAATAACGTGAATTGGTACCTGAACGCCGTCAACGGCGTGCCGGGCATGACCAACAGCAGCGTCACGCAGCGCGGCGGCATGGGCGGCTGGGGCTCGGCCCTGTCCGGTGGCGCGAGCGCGGCCATGCTCATGAAAATGCTGTTTGGTAGGTAGGGGCGCGCATATGGGACTCCTTGATATGTTTTCCGATGCGGGCTGGCAGGCGGACCCGTCAAAGGGAATGCTCGGCCTGCTGTCGCCCTCGGATCGATTCATGGCTGCCATGAGCGCGCTTTCGCAGGCGGGCGCTGCCATGGCGCAGCCGGGCCAGTCCAGGGGGCAGGCTCTCGCATCGGGCTTCGGGGCCATGGGGCCGGGCATGATGCAGGGGATGCAGGGCGCGCTGATGCAGCGCATGATGGGCCAGAAGCTCGAAGACCAGCAGAAACAGAAGCTGGCGCGGGATCGCTTTGGCGTTCTGCTGGCCGGCGGCGGTAACGGTCCTCGCACTGACAATCCGGCAAGCGGCATCAATCCCGAGCACCGTCAGGTGATGGCCGCCCTCGCGGGCATCGATCCGGGTGCCGCCGCGACGATGTATGGCAAGGCAATGGAGGGCAATAAGCCGAAGGACCATCTCCAGGAAATCAACGGCATACTCTACAATGTCAGCGATCCAATGAAGCCGGTCCCCGTTGCCAATGCCCAGCGTCCGCAACAGGCGCTTGGGCAGCTTCTAGAGGAGCGAGCGAAGGCCCCCCCGCATCTTCAGCCGCTCTATGACGCGCAGATTAAGAAACTCAACACCGAAGGCGGGTTTCAGTTTACGGCCAACGGCATGGCGCCCGCGCCTGGCGGCCCCGCCGATCTCGCATACATTCAGAAGAAATCGGGAGCGGAGGCGTGGGGGCGCGCTCCCGCCACAGTTGCGATCAACAACGCGCAGAACTACACGCTCGGCGAAGGTCAAGTGCGCATGTCCGGCTCCCCGCTCGACCTCATGCCCGGTCACGGCATGTCGTCTGTCGGCCCGCGCGCCGGGACATCTCCTCCGGCGGCATCTGCGCCCCCGCCCGCTTCTCGGCCGCCCGCCCTTCCGGGCGCGCCTCCGGGCGCCATTGCATCGATGCCGAAGCCGGCGTCTGATGGCGAGCGGAAGTGGCGCGAGGAGCTGAAGGCTCCGATCAATCAGGCGTCCGATCTCGTCACCCAGCGCGATATCATCAAGACCTCGTTGAGCAAGGGCGATGGCACGGGCGACATTGCGGCCATCGTCGCCTTCAACAAGCTGCTTGATCCGGGCGCGGTCGTTCGCGAGGCGGATGTGCAACTTACTCTTGCCGCGCAGGGGCTCGCGGATCGCATCGCCGTTTGGGCACAGAACAAGCGCGAAGGCGATATCTTGCCGCCCGCGCTGCGCCAGAAGATGGGCGAACTCTCCGACCAGATTTACGAAGTCAGCGCGAAGACCCTCAAGTCACGCGTCATGCCGTTCCAGTCCGTCATCGAAAACCAAGGCGGCGCGTTCGGGAACGTCGTCCCGGAGGATCTGCAGCGGTCGCTGGGCTGGATTGCCCCCCCTCAACCCGCCCCTGATGCGTGGAGCCCGATTCCGATCCCAGAAAGTCTGCGCCCGCCGTCTCAGTCGGGCGGCGGATTCGGCACCATGTCAAAGGGCGACCTTGCCAAAGTGGACCCGACGAAGCTCTCCCCCGCCGAGGCGGATGCTTGGCGCGCCGCTGCTCGTAGGGCGCTGGGGTCGCAATGACCGGCACCATGTCAGACGAAGACCTGCGCCTGCGCTTGTCGCTGCAAGCGTCGCCGGAACAGGACTTCCGCAACGGCCCGATGGGCTTCGTTGACAACATAGGCCGACGCCTTGCCGGCGGCGCGTCGTTCGGCTTCGCGGATGAAATCGCCGCTGGTCTCGATGCACTGACCCATCCGATCTTTGGTCGCGGCTCAAAGGCGCCGACCATGGGGCAGCGCTACGACGCCAACCTTGCCACCGAGCGCGGGATCGACCGCGACTTTGAGAAGCGTGCGCCGGTCATTGCCGGCGTGGGCGATGTCGCGGGTATCGTCGGCGGATCTCTCGCCGCTCCATTGATGCTGCCCGCGAAGGCGGCGGCTGCGATCCCGGCGCCCACCTCGATGCTCGGCAAGATGGCCCTTGGGGCCGGCTCCGGCGCTGCTGGCGGCGCTGCCTATGGCTTCGGCACTGGAGAGGGCAACTTCACCAACCGCGCCGAGAACGCCGCGACGAATGCGGCTATCGGCGGCGGCACGGGCGCTCTTATCCCGCCGGTTCTCGCGGGTGTCAGCAAGGCCGCTGGGCCGGTGCTGGACAAGATGGGCCTCCGCAATGCCGACAAGGGCGCCCTAAACCAACTTCTCCGGGCTTTCGAGCGCGAAGGCGGGACGCCGGAAGGCGCGCTGGTGAAGCTGAGGGAATGGCAGGCCGCCGGGTCGAAGCCCGAGGCGCTGGTCGATCTCGGCGGCGAAAGCGTCAAGGCGCTGGCGACCACGGCGGCAAACCTGTCAGGCAAGTCGCGCCAGGCCGCCATGGATCTCGTGGAGGCCCGGAAGGGCGGGGCGTCCGAGCGTGTGGGCGCCGACGTTGCCCGCGCGATCAGCCCGAGCACGAACTACGCAGGCACGATCGACGACCTGATGACGGCTCGTCAAGCGACCGCTCAGCCGCTCTACGACAAGGCATACGAGGCGAGCGCGTGGA
>Ga0208147_1000519_pt1 | contig 13532 bp, 21 predicted proteins | sample DEB3_08_DNA_FD_184520 | JGI IMG/M metagenome (GOLD analysis project Ga0208147, IMG submission 184520) | Aqueous microbial communities from the Delaware River and Bay under freshwater to marine salinity gradient to study organic matter... | ecosystem: Environmental > Aquatic > Marine > Coastal ... | reverse complement strand
TCTGGGTAAATGGTGTAGCGTTGACAGAGAGTTGTAACGCCCGCAGGATGGAATGTATATTTGCATAGGTACTCCGTGGAGAAGAGAAAGAGAGGGGCGGTTAACCCCTCTCCTAGGGTGGGTTAAGCTACCTTGATAAAGCCTTTCGCTTCATCGTAGCGTAGATCGGCGGAGGTTCCGCCAGCTTCTAAAAATTCAGATACTTTCATACCTGACTTGTACAACGCGTAACGCTTGTAGCCTTCTGAACCTTCGCGCTTTGGGTTCTTCTTTTCAACCAGCGTGATCTTGCGCTTGTCATCGTTAGCTGCTGGCTTTTCAGCTTTAGGGGCTTTAGCGGGTTTAGCCGCTTTCTTTTCTTTCTTCTCGCTAACTTCTGTTGAAGCTGTCGCGCCGCCTTTTTTAGCGAACTTAGCATTATCTAGGTCTACGACCAACCCAGTTTCCGCTTTCTTCTCTTTCTTTACAAACGCCATTTTACTCTCCTCTTGTTTTACGCGGGGGCCGCCGCGTCGGTTATCTTCTTCCAACAATACTCCATCTTCAAGCTCTTGTAAAGCGGAAAATTTTCCAGCTTTTCTGGCGGTAAAATAGGTCTTCATAGCGTTAAGGAAGGCCCTCTGGCTCTTATCTTTAGAGATCATACGCGCGTATTTAACTTCATCGATTGTTCCCCTGGCGATGATCATATGGAGGAACACGTATTTATGCTTGTTACCCCCACGCCTTATACGGCGTATCCATTGATCTACGACTTCCCAGTCCCACATCAGGCTGTGCATTATTAAATGGTGCCCGCCCTCTTGTAAGTTTAGCCCGTGACCCATACTCGCGGGCTGACCTAGCATTACCGGTATTTCTCCGGCGTTCCATTTATCCTGCATCAGTTCAAGCCGTTTAAGGTTGGATCCTGACATATTGGGGGTATCGGCGCCCAATGCTTTTGTCAGTCGTTCAAGATCATGACCGAATTCATAATTGAGCAGCGCGGGCTGCCCTGACAACTCTTCAATTAAATCTTTTACAGCTTCTGTTTTTGCGTCGTGGATAAACACACTTTCTTTCCCTTGTGTCGTCTCTTTGTACATTCCCCCGTTAGCAATTTGAGAACATTTAATGCCGGAAGCCGCTGAATTTACAGCCGTAAAAACTTCCTCACCATTGTCCGTAATAAGGTGTTCTTCCATCTCATCATACATCCTACGCGCCTTTTCGGGGAGGTCAATAAATATTGGGTTAGGGCGTAGTATAGGCATGTCAAGATGATCTTCCGCAGCGAAGTGCATGACCAGCGGTTTGATCTTTGCTTGTATTTCTTTGTCGGCACCATCCCGTAACTTCCAATCATAACCGCCAAAGCCGCTCTTGTCGAAGTACGAGTTCCTGTAGTGAGAAATATACCCGCCAAGCGCATTGCCAAGATCCAAAGTATAAATCTGCCCGAACAAATCCATGTAGCTTCTCGGCATTGGCGAGCCAGTGAGTATATATCGCCTGTTGAATTTTGTTAAAGTCGGCTTCAGCAACGCGTAACGCTCTGTATTCGTATTCTTGAACTTTGTACTTTCGTCTAAAATCAACATATCGAACCCCAGGGCCATAAACCGTTCCCAGTCTATCTTTATCTTCCATTTTGGATCCTCGTCAGCTTTGGGGTTCCGTGATTTTATCTGAACGTACTGAGCGTTCAGGAGCCAAGGCAACCCCTCGGGGTTCATCAGGTAAATGTCCGCGTCGACTTGTAAAGCTTCTTCCTTCCTTGAACCATGTAAAATCGAATATCTCAGCTGTTGAAAGTCCTTCCATTTTTTAATCTCCTTCGGCCATACTAGGTAGCAAGGTCTTACGGGAGCTATAATGAGAACCTTTCTTACTAGCTTCTTTTTTAACAGTATCTTTATCGCGGCCAGTGAGATGCTTGTCTTTCGCATCCCTGGATCTAGGAACAGGCCAGCAGCTCCTTGGCCAACGAATAGCTTGACGCCTTGCTTTTGATATTCTTCCGGCTTCCACTCTAAGCCAGATTGCGGCCCATGCTTTGTCTGCGTTATTGTGAACTTCGACGTCATATCCTAACTCCAACAGTTCGAGGACTTTCTCTTCTTGTAGTGGCCACAAACTTTCTCCTGGACGCTTGTATTCAATAAAGAACGGCTCGTATGGCACTTCGTATAGATCGTCAGGCCAGCTGCGGTGCCCCATACCGTTCATCTTCCTGTGCTTTAAACCAATTTTGGCGCACCTTCTGTGAACGGACGTCTCTATGTGTCGCTCAAGTCTGTGGTGCCCTCTCATTTAAACCTACATGGGCCTTTGGGTTTTGGGGTGCCTTGGTATGTTACTGTGTTAGCGTTGAAGTAACAAAATCGACAGCCTGGGTTCGGCTTAGGGTGGAACGATTTATCCACCATCATAGGCTTAACCCGCTTTAACCACCGCGCCTTGATTTTGTCAAAATCCTTGCGCTGGAACGTGTCCCGAACTATTTTCTCCGTTCCATTCATGTCTAAATACCACAGCTCAGTTTCTATTATCTTTACATCGGCGTCAAGTATAAAGCCAATAAGCGCGTAAAATTCAAGCTGATCCTTGTGTTCGTCTTTCTTCTTACCCGTCTTGTGGTCTATCAGCCGCATTACATTTTTAACAATAGCGCGCAAGTCCATCTTAACGCGGCACCAAGCGCCACGGTCGAACCAACCCGTTTCAAGGTCCATCAACTTAAAGTTCGCGTCGAAAGCCAACTGCTCTTCTACGTAAACTTGCTTCACTTTACGTATCTCATCAAACTCTTTTTTAAAGCTCAGTAGTTCGGCGGGTATCTTTTTTATATCGCCCCTTACATAATCCTCAGCCAGTTTATGAATAGCTGAACCCCGCGCCATGGCTGGGCTGTCTGGCTCTTTCTTCTTGTCGACGTGCTTTAGTTTAGCCTTAAAGGGGCAAGTCTCCCAGTCCCGTAGGCGGCTGTAAGACCATGCGGTAATTGTCTGTTGTATTGGCATGTTAGTTCACCTGTCTTTTCATAGCTGCGTTGTCTACTTCTAGCCCGTCGGTTTTCTGCTGTTCGCCGAGCCATACCAAAAAGCTGCTTACGTATTCTGTGTTTATTGTCGTATAGATATCCGGCGTGTACCCAATAATGTTGTTGCCGCTCAACCCAATAACAACACAGGCTGCGTATTTTTCTTTCGTAGGTTGTCGCATCTCGGTTATGAGATCCTTGAGGTGTTCTTCGAGGGTTTTCTGCTCAGGCTCCATTTTCTACTCCTTGTACTTGGTTAGGGTTCCCCAGTTCGGTCCAACCTTGGCGTCGCTGAGCATAGGCACGTCAAATTCTAGTCCTTCCATACAACCGCGTAAAATGTTCATTTCCTGCGCCATTATCTTCTTCGGCGCCGAGAAGTTTATTTCGTCGTATACCGTAACGAGGAAGCGCCCGTGATGCTTAACACTGTGGTAGCGTATGATAGCTTCCTTGGTTGCGTCGGCGGCGCTGCCCTGAACCAAATAGTTGAGCAGCTTGTATTCAAACGTCATATCGCGCTTAAACTTCTCTACATACTTAGGCTCTTCGCAGTAATACATGCGGCCACCCCAGGTTACTATGGGGTTGTCTTTCTTCGCCCAAGCTTTGATTTTATCTTCTAGACCTTTCAACCCTGGGAGCGCACGGTTTTGACTGTCTCGGATGCTTTGAACCTCTTTCCGACTGACCCCTAGTTTCTTTGCCAAGCTTTCTAACCCTTGGCCGTACAACTTACCGAAGTTCATTGTTTTGACAGATACGCGGTCAAGCTCACGGTTCATCAACCTTTTGATTTCGGCTTGCACAAAGGAGTGGATATCCAAGTCGGGATTATCATTGTACGCTTTGAGTATGGCTTCGTTTTCATAGTGCGCCAATATACGGAGCTCTTGCTGATTGAAGTCGCGGTGCCCCCATTGCTCATTACTATCTGGTAAAACATATTTACGTACGAGCGGTAATTCCAAGTTGTTGAAGAAACTTGGATGTGTGTAGTCGTCACCACGATCTTCAAATGACTTTGATAAATTGAGGAGGTTCGGGTCATCGCAAGACGGGCGGCCCGTGCGGGTTCCTTTGCTGTCATCTTCTCCAGCTTTCATCTGTCTAACTTGGTTCCAATTTGGGTTTATAACACCGCCCGTCTTATTCGCTTTGTCCAGCCATGTTTCCATGAACATACGCAGACAAGTGCCAAGTCGGTTGCGGTAGCCCAACATATAAAATATACGGGGGTCCGAAAACTGCCCGATAAACAAGTTCTTTTTACTGACTGACTTCTTACCTGTCTTTGTCAGTGTCCACTCTTTCACTATACCTTGTTGCTCCAACGCCTCCGCTACTTCGGCATCGCTGTCAAGGTTCATGTCTTTGGACTTCAACTTCTTTCGCAACCAAGCGTCTGCGGATTCTTGGGCCTTTTGGTACACAGGTATATCCCGCCGTAGCGCGGCGACGTCAACGCGTAACCCAAGGCGTTCGTTCTCTAGAAATATAGGCATAAGCTGTCGTTCACGGTCATACGCTTTACCCATGCCGTCTTCCTGAATTATAGGCCATAAGTAATCAAACAATTTCGCAGTGCGTATAACGTCGCCGTCAGCGTATTTTCCCACCATATCTCCAGGAGCCTCTGATATATACGCACCCCACCGCTTACCTTTTTCTATTTTGATATTTGCTTCTATCCATTCTTTGACCACGTCGCGCTCTTCGGAGGGTAGCCCTAGCAAGCGTTCAGCAGTTTGTTTTAATCCTAGGCTGGGGGCGTGGGGGCTGTATAGGAACACTAAGTAGAGTGTGTCGTGAACACGCTCCCAAGGTAGCGGCTTACAGCCCATGTGTGTTGTTGCCACGTCATAATCAAACTTGGCGTTGTGGAACAACAAGGGCTCCCCGGAGCTCCAAGCTTCTTGCAATACGCGCTTCGCGTTCTTTAGGTCACAGTTGTTACCTATAGGGTGCCCCCATGCGTAATACTTGGACTTCTTATCCTTGGGCCACTTGATAGAGAAGCCAACAGGGATAGGTGGATAGTCCGGGCGGGCCACTATGCCCTTCGTTTCAAAGTCAATTACAATCGGTTGTGGAGATTTCATAATTGTTACTTTCCGAACATCATTACACGTTCCCTGTGCATACGTAACTTACTTGCCTTGCCGTATATCCTGAACAATACCTGGTGCCGCGCCTTATTACGCTGCTCCGTTTGGAGTAAAGTCCACACCCGCTTTTCGTCTTTGGCGGTGCGTAGATAGTCGTTCACTGATTTCCAGTTCTTTAGAATGTCTTCGTTCGTAAGCTTCTTAGCCATAAAGGTACTCCGTTATAAAAGGAAAAGGTGGCGACGTTTACATTTGCCCCGCCGCCACCCTACCGTCACTAGACTCTACTCTAGCGGGGTTCTTAACGCCGACCGAAGCCAGCTTTTTTCTTGTCGGCTTTCTTTACTGTTTTCTTAGCCGTTTCTGGCAGAGGTTCGTACGGGAATGGTAACTCTTCCATCACAGTACGGTTCAACTCCTTTAACTTTGGGAAGTTTTCGGGGTTGATGTCGGCGGCTTCTTTATCTAGCGCGAAGCCAAACTCCTTGCCTTCAAGATATATTTTTGTAGTAACGGCCCAATAGGGGCGCTGTACTACTTTCTCTAAGGTCTTCTTCATATAAGACGCCCAATGCTTGACTGAAGTAACAGGCAACTTAAGATAGGCAATTTCAGCGTTCTCAAGATCATCAAGGTCAGAGGCTGAAATCATAGCGAAGCGCCGCACATTCTTACAAGCTTTACCGTTACCTCTGTCAGCGGAACCCCACTCGTTTAGTGGGCACCCTTCACATGAAGTATGTTGAGGGTCTACGGCTTTTTCATGTGGCTCCATTTCATCTTCAGTTGTGCCAAAGGCAAAACACTTCGGGATCTGAAACTCCCCAGCCTGGTAGTCCTCATCGTACCATTGGTTCTCATGGATTACGCCAAGGATAACTACGGACAGTTCGTTGTCAGGAACTTCAGCGCCCGCGAAGGACATAGTGCCGTCTTTATGGGTTATGAACTTCCGTCCTCCGGACAGCTTTTCTGTGGCGGATAAAGCCTTGGCTTCTTTGGCCAGTTCTTCTTCCCACAATACTACCGCTTTACCTGCTTTCTTAGCCATCTTATTCTCCCGCGTTGAGTTTGTGCTTGATTTCTTCAAGGGTTCCGTGCACTAAGCAGAACGCCTTGTTGTCCAACCCCAGCAACCAACATACGTTACCGGATTTGGCGGGTGACACCGATAGAACTTTATCTGTGTTTACCAATATGGTTGGGTTCTGATCAGGATATCGATCTTGCAGCCTGTCAAAGGTTACGAACACAGCTACCTACCTTTCTTTGGTAACTTGTTTACTGATACGACCTTCCGTATGAACTTATCGGTACCGGGGACGGTCTTTCCGGCAGCCCATCTTTCTTTCACAGCCTTAGCATTGAGTGCACGGTTAAGTAAATCATACGCTTTGTTCTTGTGTAAATAGGCGTAGAACTTAGGCCAGTCTTTGACCTGCGGTATTTCTTTTTTGTCCACAGATATACGCGCAATCTTTCCAGCTATGCCCGTTGCCTTACTGACAGGCAGCTTTACTATGATCCACTCCTCAAGTGCGTTTTCTTCCTCGGCCAAAACTTTAACCGCAGCTTGAGCCTTGTACCGCTTTTTCTGCAGTGTATAATACCTGTCGGCGCACTCCGCCATATTAGTGGGGAACTTCCATTCTTTCTTAGGTTTTTCTTCTTCCTCTTGGTAACCCATGTTACTCTCCTCTGTAAGTGTAGATCATATTGTTTTTAGTGTCGTAAAAAGCGTAGCCTTTTGCGATCATGTCTTGGCGAACTTTTTCCATGCCGTAAACTTTACCCATGTAAAAGGTAAGCGCCATGAATATCCAAAGAGTGATCCACATAGCCCAGGTTTCGCCTTTAGTCAATTTATACTCGTACATTTTAGCCTCCTACGTTGTCAATAGTTGCACACAATGGTCCGTATCCACGCGCTATACTAGCGGGGTCTGTTAATGGTCGCCCACACCGACCACACTTACCTTCGTGCCAGAACTGGAATCCTGCGGGCCAAATTACCGACTCACCTTTACTGTACATTTCCAACTTGCGCAATATCCACTGTAAAGATCTATATGGCAAGCTGTCGGACTTAAAGCGTGATTTATAAGTTAGCGTTAAGGTGCCTCGGCTGTTTTCAAATATAGTAGCCAAGTATTTATATTCATCTGGGCCTGTTAAAAGATACACAAAGAAAGGCGCGGCAGCTTGTGCCTTTGCATCTTTGTATTTTGGGCGCAGTACTTTGTAAGTGTACCGCACACCTGTTTTTACGTTTTTCAAAGTAAACACGGCTCTGCCGGCAAATATAAATTCACTGACTGATTTCCATGTGTTTAGCTGCCCCTGCGGAACATGTAATTTTATTTTTGTTGGGCACGCTCTGTAAGCGTAAAGTTTCTCCATTGAAAATACTCCACTCATGGCGCAACCCCGTCAAGGAAGAACAATGGCTGCCCGTAACTATCTTCGTGTTCGCTGACCCCCGCGTACACTGCATGCAACTCGGGCCGCTTTTTATCTTTGCGTAAAGCGTTTAAATGTAGGATCATGGCGGTGCTGAAGTCTTGCGCCTTACCCAGCTTTGTACCGTCGTAATGTAATACTTCAAATGGTTCGGCGGGGTCACGACTTAATTGATTAAGGGCGTTGTTAAGCTTGCCGCGCATAGTCAATTGTTCTTTTGTATATTTAGTTGCCATGTCAAACCTCTGTCGACTGATAATGGCCGTGCTTAACCCGCACAACTGTGCCGCGGTCGCACAGAGATTTCAAAACAGCCCAAATACGTTGTGCTGGGTAATCTTTTTCGAAAACATAGGATATAAAGTTTGAAACATCTGTTGATGTAAATATCTCGTCAGGGTTTTGACAAAACATTTCTTCAACTGTGTTGACCAGAATATTTTCGGCTATCATTTGGCTTCTCCGATTTCTTTGTTTACCAGATACTCAGGCGAGTACAAAACGATTATGTCCCAAAACTTCCCAGTTGTAAAGAACTATTTTATTAAGCTATTTCAAGCGATTAAGCCTAGCCAACTCCGCATAGATAGCCTCAGCCCTTGCCCAATCATTATCTGCGTGAAGGTCAAGGTCCGTCGGTTCGTCGTAGTCCTTGTTCCTTACACGGAAAGAAGCTACGGCGAGCCGACGGATTAAAGCTTTACTCGGCTTTGTTGACAAACAGCGCATATTCAGCACTATCATAAGAGAGTTTAAACCCAGCAGCGTGCTTGTGCCCGCCGCCACCAAACTTAGTAGCGATTTCACTCACGTCAACACCTTCCTCGGCTGAACGTAAGCTGAACACGAGCCCATCGGCCACCGCCCAAAAGCAAGCAGCGAAAGGTTCGCCCTCGCCCATTATATGGCCGGCATCCGACGACCAACAATAAGGGCAGTTTAATATTGGCACATCGTACCCCGCAATATTACCGCGTTGCTTAGCTACCTTTATAAACTCCTTTATGTCCTTAAAGTGTTTCCGTTCTATTGCTGCGCCTTCGCCAGCCAACACCTTTAAGTCCGTTGCCATTAGACTATCCCACAAATTAAAGTCGTAGGGGTAGCTAAATACCGCCGCTTGTACGGCGCGTGTGTTCTCATATTTGAACTTCCACAAGTCACGGTCTTCTATGCGTTTGAGGAGCTCAGGCGGTTCTTCTCCAGGGAAGAAATGTTCCCAGGCCAACATCGCGCCGCTATGCTCCATGTCGAACATGGCTATGACATTGTGCGGTAAATCTATTAAGTCTTCTACGGCGGATTTGTGGTGGTCTATAATGGTTATTGTGTTGGCCCTAGCCGCCATTTCCACCAACACTGGCCGCTTATAACTAAAGTCAACCAGCAGCACATCGCGGCCCATTACGTCTGGCGGCGCGGCCTGATAAACTCCTTCGTGGAACTCTACCTTATCGCCATAGAATTTACGCACCACCCAAGCCGCACCGAACCCGTCAGCACAGTTACCATGATATATACAAAGTAGCTTCATAGGTATTACTCCTTCAGCATTACTGTTGGTTCACGCGGGACAATATCATCCTGCGTGTTCTTGACGTACGAAAAAGATCTATCAAACTCCGACTTAAGCCGTGAGAATACTTGCCCTTCCTTCAGCGAAGTATAAATGACAATAGGCTTTTGGAACTCAACGCTGAACGCTTCGCCCATCTTACGGCAGAGATCACCTGTTTTCTTGTGTCTGTGTATCATTGTACTTACTCCGCTAAGTGTTATACAGTAGTATTACGAACGGTGCGAGCAGCCAAATTAAAGCCACTATTCCCATAAGTATCAAGCCTTGTTTGTAGTTCATTTTCTTCGTCCTTTCTTTGCTGGTTGTAGTGGCGCTGATTGAATAACATTTCTTGATCGTTCTCTGATAATGTACCCGCACCCGGAACAGGCGGTACAGGCTGCGTAGCGCACGCTGGCGAAGCCTCTAGCAATGCGCGTTGTGCCCCCGCCGCTACAAGTTCCGCAAATGTCATGGTACAGTTTGAATTCAGCTTCATACCTAGCCCTAGCCTGTTTTGAGCGAAGCGTCGCATAGGCTTGGTTAATAACAGCAAATACAGCGGCATCGCCGCCATGGTCAGGATGGTGTTCCCAAGCCAATTTTTTATAGCGTTCATGTAGTTCCTCCTCCGTTGTTCGTTTGTGTACGTCTAATATTTTGTAGTAGTTCTCCATGTCAAGCTACGCGCCTCACACTCACGACAACTCCGCGCCGCTTAGGTATGTAAAGCTCGTCCACCGCCAGGGCGGCTATGGCCCTTACGTCTTCTTCGCTGTACCCGTTGGCGGACATGAAATATTCCGGCGTTACCTTTTGTATACGGGGGACGTCTTGCGCTTCTTCACCTTCAAACGCTACTTTAGTTATATAGCATGGTCTATTCATGGCTGTGGCCCCTTTATTTCTGGCCTTTTGCTTTGCGCGCGTCGTATAGCTGCTTCTTCACGCCTATTCATTTCTGCGGCAAGGTCTTCCATCTGAGCTAACCCACCGTGACACAATGCGGTTGTTTTACTGTGCGCTGGGTACCCAAATATCTGCTTAGCTGCGGTGCGGAACAATCCATACATCGCTCCGTACGGCTTAACTACATAAGCGGGCTGTTTCTTATCGGTCATTTCACACCTCGCGCTATATCTATCCCACGCCGGAGACGCGCCATCATTGTTTGTATTTCTGGCCGTTGCGCGTCCTCGCCTCTCATCATTTGTCGGATCATCTTACGGGCTTGGTCCACTGTCCACATATACGCTACGCCCTCTGCGTAAAATATTCTGAACGTACCACTCGGCCCTTTAGTAACATCGCCATTCATCTTACACCTCCTCGTAATGTGAACCGCGCCGCGTGAACGGCGTTTTAAAGTCGCCGCCGCTTGGGTTACGGTTCCAGGTTAAAGCTATGAACTTATACGCGGCATTGTCTACTAAGGAATACTGCGCCGTCTGTATTGAGCAATCGAGGCATATAATCCAACCATACGGCGAGCTACCTATGCGGGAAGTATATAACGATCGCTGCTTCCTGAACTCCGCCGCGCCGCCACAATGCTTACAAGGCGCCAACTTAACTCCGGCTTTTTCAGGCGATATTATCTCTACTATAGTGTGGCTCGTTCCCTCTTTCCCGAAGTTACTCATTGGCCCTTCCTCCGCTTTTTGGTTTCTGGCAATTTACGCTCATTGTCGTAAACTTCCCCAGCTCTCGCGGGTTGTTCCATTATATCATCAGACACAGGTCTCAACGCCCACAACTTACACTGCCCATGCGCGGTGCGGCAACCCATACCCCCGCCCGCCTTTAAAAACCCAGCTTGTTTCAGTTCACGGCTTAGCGCATTGGCGGATGTGCGCTTTTTGTCTTCGGGATCGATTAGCGGTATCATATCCTCAACGCGCCAAAGAGCGTAGGGTATTACCTTGTCGTTAATACGTAGGGCTGTATCGGGATCTTCTTTAAGTGTCGCTACCCAACGGCCTAGTTCGCTCTTGCTGTTCTCTATCATGTCCAGTTTACTTTCTGTCATGGGAGCTCGGGCGTGGGGGTTGAAGTCACTTATGTCGGTATTGAGAAAGTAATCGAATAACGCTGCCGCACCGGCTGTAGATTTGTACCATTTATCATATCGCTCATAAAACGCTTGAGGCTTTGGAGCACTGGGGGCTTCGTGAATAAAGAACCTTCTATCGTTATCCTCGACGAAAAAAGCGTCGGGGTGGTTACTAGTGAAGTAATAGTTAAGTACATCATCTGCTTCATAAACGGGGACATACTTGACATTAACTCGGATTCTATCTTGTGTGATAAGTGCTTTAAGTCTGTCGGCAAAGCTTCTTCTATTATCTGACGATTTGATTTCTTCGCCCAGTACAAATTGCTTATTCTCAGCATAGTCGTTACTCCCTTTTTCTAGATCCTCAGTTTTGATCTGTACTGTATTGTCCCGACCCATTATCCGCATTATAGTGTGCGCGATTAGCGTCTTACCTGTACCTGTCATCACACCCCAGATTACGACGGCGGTGTACAACTTCTTTCCTGGGTTTTGGAATTGGTAAGCTACCCATTGTTCAAACCATCTACGCGACTCCGGCTTGTTGGCGAATATATGCTCCATAAGTTCTTGCCATGGGGACACATCGCCCTTCTCAGGTTCTACGGCCCAGCCCTGCCACAGGTTTAAACTACCTTCCGTTATTATGGGAGCGCCTGGCTTGTAAACAATACGCTTTACTTCTGTTCTGTAAGGCCATTTGATCCACTCTTTAGGGGCGCTGCGTTCTTCAATTCTAACGTCACCTTTTGAAGAAGTTGTTGCAACTCGGATAATTCTCGTGCTGTACGCATGATCAATAAAGTTACGCACAGAAAGCCTGCAGCTAAGGTCAAAGCGATAAATAAGACCAGGGTCAGTGACATAAACAACCTCCTCATTTAATTTGTGTAACTCCTCGCCGATTTTATAAGGTACGGCGCTCTCCTTTAAATGATGCTTAAAACTCTCTATACCCTTTGACACTATATAGTCGTCGAGCCCTGTCTTCTTTAAACCTTCCACATCTGGGAGGCGGACGATCATGGGTATGGCGCCGAGGCGTAACAGCTGCCGGCACAATTCATTTTCGGCTGCTATTACTTGGTGGTTGCGCACAGCGTCGCTATCGAACACTATATAGACAATCTTGTCCTTTAGGTTCATTGTCTCGAAGATTGGTAGGATACTCAGGCTGTTGCGGGCGGACTTAAAACACCACACGCCGCCTAGTCCTAGTGTAGGAATACCTTTAAGAGAAGCGCAAGCTGCTTTAAGCTCGCCTTCCGTTATTACTAAGGGTGCTGCGGAAGCAAAATACTTCTCCCAGTTAACACAGGGCGGCATATATACTTCGTTTATTGTATTGGCGGGCTGAACGTAACGTAAATCTTTCATGTCAGTTTGGCGCGCAAATCCTCGCCGCGTCTCTTCTAGATACCGTACACGAAAGAATTTTGTGGGGGTGCCTTTTGCTGTGAAGTATGGGATTTTGAATCCGGCGTAGGCGGGGAGGTTTAGCTTTTTAGATTGCTCCGCCGTCAATATTTCAAATTTAAGGTCTTTTGCTTGTGCTGCCTTTATGTCTGAGGCGGCTAGTTTTATGGTAAATTTATGCCTTAATTCTGATGGGAGTGGCTTTGGCATGGGTGTAAAAACCTGGGAGCAAGAAGTGGAGTGTGCCCGAAAAACAAAAGAAAACTGCAAAGTTTTCTAGTATTCTGCTCCACACAGCACCTCTTGCGGGGTGTTTCGGGCACATTTATTATGGTGCTCTAAAATTTCCCAGTTGTAAAGTTAAATAATATCTAATTAAAACAATGACTTAGGGGTTGATATCGACAAATGATCGTTTTTATCTGGAAATAAAATGCGAAACGAGCTGGATTAAGATCTGGGCGTCCTTTTTAGGGCAAAACGTTTCGCGTTTCGCGTTTCGCATCGTTTTTAACTTTATTGAGTGGTATATACCCCTATGTATTTTATTTTTAAAAATAATACGAAACGCGTAACGTAAGCGAATAAAAATACTGCAGGCATTGGACATCGCCTCGTTTCGCATTTTCGTTACGCGTTTCGCATTTCTGCAACCCATTGATATATAACGAAATAATGCGTAACGAGTAAAGAAGTATAAAAATCGCATAAAAATGAGTATAGTTTTGTTCCCGTCACACTTCTCCATGAGGCAGACCATGGCGCGTCGTTGGTATGTTGTCCAAACAAAATCAAACTACGAAACCATCGTTGTAAATAATTTGCTCAACCAAGACTTCCGTTGTTTCTTTCCCCGAATACGGTGTGTTAGAAAAATACGCGGTGTTGATTTTGAAGTTTTGAATGCCT
>Ga0208147_1000518_pt1 | contig 13547 bp, 20 predicted proteins | sample DEB3_08_DNA_FD_184520 | JGI IMG/M metagenome (GOLD analysis project Ga0208147, IMG submission 184520) | Aqueous microbial communities from the Delaware River and Bay under freshwater to marine salinity gradient to study organic matter... | ecosystem: Environmental > Aquatic > Marine > Coastal ... | reverse complement strand
GGCGAGAATGTTGACTTAGTTGTCCAAGCACTCAAGAAAATTGAGGCAGACATTCGTTCTCGCTATGACGATGTTGGCAATGCCATTGAAAAGCGTGTTGCTTCTATCAAAGATGGTCGTGATGGTAAAGACGGCAAGGATGGAAGGGATGGCAAAGATGGAAAAGCAGGTCGAGATGGCGCAAAGGGTGATAAGGGTGACGCTGGTAGAGATGGGCGTGATGGAGTGGATGGTGTTGATGGTGTTTCTGTTACCTCTGCTCGCATTGATTTTGATGGTAGCCTTATCATCGTACTCTCTAGCGGTGTTGAACTCAATGTTGGTGAGGTTGTTGCTCCTGACCTTGCAGAACGCATCAAAGTCATTACTAATGGTGGCGGTACTTCTCAGTCTATTCTTGATACTCTAGCCTCCCTACAGACCCAAATCAATAACCTGATTCCTAGTCAAACAGGAAACTCAGGAAAGTTCTTAACTACCAATGGTTCTGCCCTGTCTTGGGCTTCAGTTGCTGGTGGTTTAAGTTATCAAGGTACTTGGAATGCTTCTACCAATACTCCCACATTGGCAAGCAGTACAGGTACAAATGGTTACTACTACATTGTTTCAACTGCTGGCTCTACCAATCTAAACGGCATCACTGATTGGCAAGTTGGAGATTGGTTGTTGTTCAATGGAACTGTTTGGCAGAAGATTGACCAATCAGAGACATTGCAGTTTGTCACATCTGCTGATGCAAGTGTCACAGTCACAACCACAGGCTCAACTGCTGATCTTGCTGTTTACTCCTCACCAAGACTTGTTTCTACGATTCGCAATGAAACAGGTGCAACACTGACAAAGGGAACAGTTGTTTACATCAGTGGTGCATCAGGAAATAAAGCTACAGTCTCTAAGGCAATAGCAACAAGTGACTCCACTTCTGCTCAAACATTTGCTTTGGTTTTTTCTGACATCTCAAACAACAACAATGGCACTGCTATTTTGGCTGGTGAGATTACAGGATTAGATACATCTGCATTTACCGCTGGCACACAGTTGTACTTGAGTTCAACAACTGCTGGCGCATACACATCTACCAAGCAATATGCACCGAATCACTTGGTTTATATTGGTGTTGTAACTCGTAGCCATGTAAATCAAGGCTCAATTGAGGTCAGGATTCAAAACGGCTATGAGATGGATGAGTTGCACAATGTGTCTGCTCAAAATCCTACCGATGGACAAGTTCTTATTTACAATGACACCACAGATTTGTGGGAAAAAGCCAATCTGACTGCTGGAACAGCTATTGGTGTTAGTAATGGTGCTGGCTCTATCACGATTAACAACACAGGTGTGACTTCTGCTGTAGCAGGAACAGGCATTTCTGTCTCAGGTGCTACTGGTGCAGTAACAATCACCAACTCTGCCCCTGACCAAACAGTTGCGCTGACTTCTGGAACAGGAATCAGTACAAGCGGAACATATCCTAATTTCACAATTTCCAATACTGGTGTGACTTCAGTTGGAGTGGTAGCCCCTGTAGCTACAACTGGTGGTACAACACCCACAATCAGCTTGGCTAGTGGTTATGGTGATACGCTTAATCCTTATGCTTCTAAGACTGCAAACTATGTCTTAGCCGCACCTAATGGGTCTGCTGGAGTTCCTACATTTAGAGCAATCGTTGCCGCTGACATTCCGACTTTGAACCAGAATACCACTGGTACAGCATCGAATGTCACAGGTACTGTTGCTATTGCTAATGGTGGAACTGGGCAGACTACTGCAACAGCGGCATTCAATGCACTTGCACCAAGTCAAACAAGCAATTCAGGTAAGTATTTAACCACTGATGGTACAAATACATCATGGGCTACAGTTTCTGCTGGCGCATCATTAAGCAATGACACAAGCACCACAAGCAATCTGTATCCATTGTTTGCAAGTGCAACATCAGGTACGCCAACTACAGTTTATACAAGCAATGCTAAATTGCTTTATAAGCCTAGCACTGGTGAGTTGCAATCATCAATTCTCAATGCAGGAAATGGAATTGTTGTAAACAGTAAAACTGTATCTACAAGCTACACCATAGCATCAGGTAATTCTGCAATGTCTGTTGGTGCAATAACCATTGCATCAGGTCAATCAGTCACTGTTTCTAGCGGTAGTCGCTGGGTTGTTTTATAAAGGATTGAAATGGCTTCACTTGTTTTAACAGGGGATACATCAGGTCAGGTAACGATTGCCGCCCCTGCTGTTGCGGGTACAAACACGCTGACACTTCAAGCCGCCACTGCAACAAATGCTGTCAATACAAGAGGTACTGCTGTTGCGTCTACATCTGGCACGTCAATTGACTTCACAGGTTTGCCAGATTGGGTAAAGCGAATTACTGTGATGTATCAAGGTATATCAACCAATGGAACATCAAATTATCAGGTTCAAATTGGTGCTGGTTCTATTGTCACAAGTGGTTATCTTGGCACTAACAGCACAGTTGCATCAGCATCAGCATCAACTGTAAACATATCTGCTGGATTTATTATTTTTACAGGTGGAAACGCCGCCGCAATAAGCCATGGCATGACTGTTTTAACAACTTTGGGGTCAAATGTTTGGGTGGTAAATGGAACTTTAGGTAGAAGTGACGGAAACGTGAGTTATATAGCCGCTGGCTCACTTGCACTTGGCGGCACTCTTGATCGCATTCGCATCACCACTGTGAACGGCACAGACACATTCGATGCTGGCAGTATCAACATTCTGTACGAAGGATAATCATGTCAATACTTGTTTTAACTTCTGACACGCTGATTGGTACACCAGCCACAGGCAACATTGAATACAACGGACAGTTCTTTGGGACTGACAGCAATGCGTCTAGGGCGCAGTTGCAGAGGATTACGCAAGGCACTGCTGTTGCGTCTACCAGTGGGACATCTATTGATTTCACTGGTTTGCCAGCGTGGGTGAAGCGGGTGACGGTGATGTATAACAATGTTTCAACAAACGGCACATCGCCTTGGTTGATTCAACTTGGTGATTCTGGCGGTATTGAAAACACAGGGTATTTAGGTGGTTCTGGTGATAGAGGTGGTGAAGGTGCTTCAACAGCAGGGTTTGAAATAGTTTATTCTCCTGCTTCTGCAAGTGCTTATTCTGGTATAGCAACAATTGCTCTTGTTGACACTTCAAATTCTTGGGTAATTAGCGGAGTTGTGGCAATCAATGCGTCAGGTCAACCAAAGTTTTTTGCAGGGTCAAAACAAACATCTGCGACTTTAGACCGTATTCGTTTAACCACAGTAAACGGCACTGACACATTCGATGCTGGTTCTGTAAATCTGCTTTGGGAAGGCTAAACAATGGCAACAGTCATCGATGGTTCAGCAAGCGTAACAATCAACAATGGTGCGGTGCTGGGGATTACCTCTGGTACTGCGGTTGCCTCTACATCAGGTACAAGCATTGACTTTACTGGCATCCCCAGTTGGGTGAAGCGGATTACTGTGATGTTTAGTGGTGTGAGTACGAATGGAACGAGCCCAATTCAGATTCAATTAGGCGATTCCGGCGGGGTCGAAACAACAGGCTATGCAGGAGCTACCGGAACAGTGGCTACTGGCGGCACTGGCGTATCTTTGTATACTACTGGTTTTGCCGTTAGCAACATTTCGGCTGCAACAGTTACACAGGGTTCGTTTATATTTTCGCTACTAGGCAGCAATAGCTGGAGTTGCCAAGGTTCCGCTTTCTCAAGAAATGATAGTTTAGCTAACATATCAGGAACCAAAACACTTTCCGGCACACTTGACCTCGTCCGAATCACCACAGTCAACGGAACGGATACCTTTGATGCAGGCAGTGTAAATATCTTATATGAAGGATAAACCATGACACACAGAATTGTTGTTAATGTCCAAACAGGTGAAGTCACTCAGGTTGAGTACACACCTGAAGAACAAGCGGCACATGATGCGGCTGTAGCGGTACAAGCTGAAGCGCAAGCATTGGCAGAGGCACAGGCTTTGGCTGAAGCGCAATCGGCACAACAAACCACTCCACCAGAACAAACACCATGACCCCAGAACTACAAAAGTACTACGAAAGTAGGTTTGAAATGATGGGAAATCAGGGGTGGAAGGATTTAATTATTGATATTGACAATATGATAGAGTCACTCAATAATATAAGCGTAATTCCTGATGAAAAGACCTTGATGTTCAGAAAAGGTGAACTTTCCATCTTGACTTGGCTGAAAACCTTGAAAGAGGTCAGTGAACGAGCCTACGAGGAATTGAATGAAAAGAATGTATGAATTTGTCTGCGTAAGTGGACACAGAATTGAGAAATACTGTGATTATGAGACACAGGAAACTCAGTGTGAGTGCGGTGGTTCAGCCAATCGCACAATCAGCGCACCAAGCATCAACTTGGAGGGATGGTCTGGTCATTTTCCATCGTCATGGATGAAATTTGACAAGAAACATCGTGATAAGTTGGCGGCAGAGCGCAAAACCACAACATAAGCATTATGCCGTTGTGTATCCTAGAACCCAAAAGTGGCAGGAAAAAGGAAAAATATGTTGATTGATAACCCAGACGAGATGCAGAGTGAGTTAGACATTGTTGAGCAGAAAAAACTTGATTCAACAATTGAGCCAGCGTCAGATGACATTCCTGATAAATATCGGGGCAAACAGTTATCTGACATCATCAAGATGCACCAAGAGGCTGAAAAGCTGATTGGCAAACAGGCTCAAGAAGTTGGTGAAGTTAGGAAACTCGCTGATGAACTCATTAAGCAGAACCTTGCTGGAAAGTCTCAACCTATTAAAGAGGAAGAACCCGAAGTAGATTTTTTTGAGAATCCACAGGCGGCTGTTCGTAAGACTGTTGACAACCATCCTGATGTACTTGCGGCTCGTCAAGCAAGCCAAGAGTTCAAAAAGATGCAGATTCAGCAAAAGCTGGCGCAAGAACACCCTGATTTTGCTCAGATTGTTCAAGACCAAGACTTTGCGAATTGGGTGAAATCTTCACCTGTTCGCATTAGCTTGTATGCAAAGGCTGATGGTGAATATGACTATGACAGTGCTAACGAATTGCTATCCACCTATAAGCAATTGCGTGGTGTTAAGGCAAAACAGACGAGCGAAGCAGGGGAAACCCAACGCAAGTCAAACCTTAAAGCCGCATCGGTTGATGTTGGTGGTACTGGGGAATCTGGAAAACGAGTCTATAGAAGGGCTGACCTTATTCGGCTGAAGATGCAAGACCCTGCAAGATACGATGCCTTGAGTGATGAAATCATGGCGGCATACAGTGAAGGTAGGGTCAAGTAACCTTAACTTTTGATTTTTTGGAGAACACAAAATGGCAACAGCATTTTCCCCTAGTGGTTCAGTAACCACAACCACAGCGGCTAATTTTATTCCTGAGATTTGGTCAGATGAAATCGTAGCCGCCTACAAGAAAAACCTCGTGATGGCAAACTTGGTTATGAAGATGAACTTCAAAGGCAAGAAAGGTGACACTGTTCACATTCCTGCACCTACTCGTGGTTCTGCTTCTGCCAAAGCCGCTGAGACAGCAGTCACTTTGATTGCCGCCACAGAGTCTGAAGTCCAAGTGTCTATCAACAAGCACTATGAATATAGCCGCTTGATTGAAGACATCGTGGAAGCACAAGCTCTGAACTCTATGCGTCAGTTCTATACCTCTGATGCTGGTTACGCCTTGGCTCGTCAAGTTGATACCGACTTGATTCAGTTGGGTCGTTCCGCTAATGGTGGTACTGCTGGTTCTGCCGCATACGCTGCCGCCTATATTGGTGGTGATGGTACAACTGCTTATGTTGCCGCAAGCAACAATGAGTCAGCATTGACCGATGCCGCTATTCGCAGAACTATTCAGCGTTTGGACGATAACGACACCCCAATGGATCAGCGTTTCTTCCTGATTCCTCCTTCTAGCCGTAACACTTTGATGGGTCTGGCTCGCTACACCGAACAAGCATTTGTCGGTACTGGTGATGCTATCCGCACTGGTGAAATTGGTAATCTGTATGGCATCCCTGTCTTCACTTCTAGCAACGCAGATACCACTTCTGGTTCTGGTGCGGCTCGTGTGTGCTTGATGGGTCATCGTGATGCTATGGTCTTGGTTGAGCAAGTGGGCGTTCGTTCACAAGTTCAATACAAGCAAGAATACTTGGCAACACTGTTCACAAGTGACACTCTGTATGGCGTAGCCGCCTTGCGTAGTGCCGCTTCTGTTGGTGCGGCTAAGTCTTCTGCTATGTTTGCTTTGGCAGTTCCAGCCTAATTGCAGTTGTCCCCCCTGCCCTAGTGGTAGGGGGTCTTTTTTAAACTAAATTAGGAGTAATCAAAATGGCAACCGCTTCAGCAGTAGTAACACGCAGAGGAAATGACCAATTCCGTGGCTTGTTTTCAGACACTTGGGCTGTCAAATGCACATTGAATCCCGGTTCTTTGGCAGATGGCGTAGGTGAAACCGATGATGTGACAGTTCCCGGTGTTGCCTTGGGCGACATGGTAATTGGAGCATCTTTGGGCGTGGATTTGGTTGGCATCACTGTCACTGGCTATGTCAGTGCCGCTGATACTGTCAAATTCCGTATCCAAAACGAGTCAGGTTCAACTGTGGACTTGGCATCTTCTACTATGCGTCTCGTAGTAGTTCGCATGGTTTAAGTGATTGGGGGGCTAGTCCCCCCTTTCTTATTTTGGGGGTTTTATGGCTACTTTTAAGTGTCTGCAATCAGGCAATCTTGTGACTTTTCATAATCAAGTTGACATTGATTCGATGAAAGGTCATCAAGGTTATGTGAGGGTAGATGAAGTAGAAGTAACCATAGAATCTGTAGAATCAGAAATCAGAACAGATACCGCCTTTCGTGCGCCTGTCATCCCCACAATTAAGCGTATGGGAAGACCCAGAAAGGTAGTTTTAAATGTCTGATGAATTTGGCGCAAGAGACTTTGGCAAACTAGAGGCTCAAGTCGAGGCTTTACAGAAAGAAATGCACATTCTTAGTGCAGATGTAAAAGCCTTACTAGAACTTGCCAATAAGTCAAAGGGAGGCTTTTGGATGGGCATGACCATAGCCTCATTTGCTGGTGGCGTGATTACTTTCATTGCCGATAGGTTGTGGAAATGAAAGAAGGACTCTTATCAGGTCAAGTCTGTCCATTGCCTACTCAGGACATCGAACTTAACCTTAAGAACCGCAACAACGCTTTCAAGAACTTTGGGTATGGCGCACCAGACCCCAATCTTCCAAATCATGCGTTTTGGCTGAAAAAAGCCAAGATGTACAACGCTACTGTTGATGATGTCAAACAGATGCGTTGCGGTAACTGTGCCGCATTCATTCAAACCCCAAAAATGATGCAGTGCATCAAAGATGGTCTAGAAAAAGGTAAAAGCTCAGAAAATGAGCTTGATTACGATCAGCAGTTTATTGATGCCGCTGATCTGGGATTTTGCGAGTTATTTCACTTTACTTGTGCCGCTTTGCGTACCTGTGATGCTTGGAAATCTGGTGGTTCAATCAAGAAAGACTAAGGAGAAACCCTATGAAGAAACCCACAATGGCTCAGAAAAAGGTTGGAAAAGTCATGCACGAGTACAAAGAAGGAACTTTGCATTCAGGCTCTAAAAAAGGCAAAGAAGTGACTTCTCGTAAACAAGCAATTGCTATTGCTCTGTCTGAAGCAGGAATGTCCAAGCCAAAAAAGAAGATGAAATGAAGCAAGGACTCTACGCCAACATTCATGCCAAACAAGCCAGAATCAAAGCAGGGTCTGGCGAGAAGATGCGTAAGGTAGGTAGCAAAGGTGCTCCTACTGCTGAAGCCTTTAAACAGGCGGCAAAGACTGCAAAGAAACCTAAAAAGGTGAAGTAATGAAAACTCCAGCTTGGCAACGCTCCGAGGGCAAAAATCCCAAAGGGGGATTGAATGCCAAGGGGAGAGCATCTTATAATGCAGAAACTGGTGGCAACTTGAAAGCACCAGTAAAGTCGGGGGACAACCCTCGCAGAGCAAGTTTCTTGGCTCGCATGGGCAATATGGCTGGTGCAGAGTACAAGGATGGTGAACCGACAAGACTGCTTCTTTCGCTGAAAGCATGGGGTGCATCCTCAAAGGCTGACGCAAAGGCAAAAGCTAAAGCTATATCCGCAAGGAACAAAGCGAAGGCAAGCAGATGACATACTTAGAACTTGTAAACGATGTTTTAGTCAGGTTACGAGAAGAAACAGTTGCTACTGTTTCTGAAACTACTTACTCGTCTCTGATTGGTAAATTTGTTAACGATGCAAAGCGTCAGATTGAAGATGCCTTTGCATGGAATGTGCTTGGCACAACCATTACTCTTAGCACTACATCAGGCACATACTCTTATGCTTTGACAGGTGCTGGTCAAAAATTCCAAGTTCTTGATGTATTGAATGTCACAAGCAACATTCGCATGAAGAACATTGATTTTGCAACCATGAACAGGTTTCAGAATTTCTCTACTCCTGTTAATGGAATCCCTGCCTATTACGCATTTGATGGTGTTGATGGTAGTTATGACACAAAGGTCACAATTTATCCTCGTCCTGATGGCGTGTATAGCATTCCATTTAGTCTGACAGTTCCTCAAGCCACATTGTCTTCTGACTCAACTGTTGTCAAAGTTCCTGACACATTGGTTGCTCAGAATGCTTATGCTCGGGCTTTGGTTGAGCGTGGTGAAGATGGTGGTCTGTCTTCATCTGAGGCTTATTTACTCTACAAAGCCATGCTCTCTGATTACATTGCATTGGAAGGCACACGCTATCCTGAGAATCAGGAGTTTGTTGCGATATGAGCCAACCTATTCAGACTTTCAGCATCTCAGCCCCAGGTTTTTATGGGCTGAACACTCAAGACTCGCCTCTTGATTTGAATGCTGGATTTGCATTGGTTGCGACTAATTGCATCATTGACCAATATGGTCGTATTGGTTCACGCAAAGGATGGTCAAGAGTTAATTCTTCTTCTGGAAACCTTGGCGCAAATGATGTCAAAGTCATTCATGAATTGGTACAAGCTGATGGCTCTTTGACTGTATTGTTTGCTGGAAACAATAAGATATTCAAGTTGGGTTCAGGTAATGCAGTGACTGAACTCACCTATGGAGGTGGGGGTACTGCACCAACTATTACTGCAAGCAATTGGCAGTGTGCATCTTTGAATGGCATTACCTATTTCTTCCAAACCAACCATAACCCATTGATTTATGACCCTGCTGTATCGACTACGACATACCGCAGAGTTTCAGAGAAAACTGGTTATGCCGCTACAGTTCCTGATGCTGACATTGTGATTTCAGCGTTTGGTCGTTTATGGGCGGCTAATACATCATCAATTAACTCTACTGTTTACTTCAGTGATTTGATTTCAGGTCATGTGTGGTCAACAGGCACTGCTGGCTCATTGAATGTAAACAATGTGTGGGTGAATGGTGCTGACCAGATCACTGGTTTAGCGGCTCACAATGGTTTTTTGTTCATCTTTGGTAAGCGTCAGATTCTTGTTTATCAAGGTGCAACATCTCCATCAACCATGTCAATCAGTGACACTGTTGAAGGCATTGGTTGCATTGCTCGTGACAGTATTCAAACCACAAGCACTGATGTGTTGTTTTTGTCAAACTCTGGTGTCAGATCGTTGATGAGAACGATTCAAGAGAAGTCTGCGCCTGAAAGAGACTTGTCAAAGAATATTCGCAATGACTTGATGGGTGCTGTGGCTGGTGAGACATTGACAAACATCAAGTCTGTGTATTCAGAGCGTGAAGCCTTTTACTTGTTGACAACCCCTAGCATTGATACAACTTGGTGCTTTGATACCAAAGCCTATTTGCCTGATGGTTCTGCAAGGGTGACTACATGGGATTCAATCACGCCTAAGTCTTTCTTGTCTCGCAGAGATGGAAGTCTTTACATTGGCAAGAATGGGTACATTGGTTACTACAACACTTATCAAGATTACGATACTTCATATCGTATGTTGTATTACACAAACCATGCTGACCTTGGTGACCAGAATGTGACTTCAATTCTGAAGAAGCTGTCAACAGTGGTAATTGGTGGCTCTAACCAAGTTGTGACATTCAAGTGGGGATTTGACTTCAAGACAAACTATTTGTCTGCAAGTGCAACCATTCCAACTCAGAATGTCTATTACTATGGTGTGGCAGAGTATGGCGCAAATGCCACAACAATTGCCTACTATTCTGATGGTGTTGCATTGCAAACATTGACAGTTCCTGCAACTGGAACAGGTAAGGTTGTGCAAACAGGTTATGAATCAGACATCAATGGTTTTGCCTTGTCTATTCAGAAGATTGAGATTCAAGCCAAAAATGGCAAGATGAGTTAAAGGAGAATTATTGTGACTGATTACACCAAGAGTACGAACTTTGCTACAAAAGACAATTTGTCTTCTGGCAATCCATTGAAGATTGTCAAAGGTACTGAGATTGATACTGAATTTAACAATATTGCGACTGCTATTGCAACCAAGGCAGATTTGGCAAGTCCTACTTTTACTGGTACGCCAACACTACCAACAGGAACGATTGCAACAACTCAGAGTTCTGGTAATAGTTCAACAGCTATAGCAACTACTGCTTTTGTTCAAGCGGCAATTGCTTTGTTATACCCAGTAGGTTCAATTTACACAAATGCTTCTGTTAGCACTAACCCAGCAACATTGCTTGGTTTTGGCACATGGACTGCATTTGGTGCTGGTCGTGTCATGGTTGGTTTTGATTCAGGCAATTCGTTGTTTGACACTGCTGAAGAAACTGGTGGTAGTGCAGATGCAATTACTGTCAGCCACACTCACACTGCAACAGTCACAGACCCCGGACACTTACACACACAAACAGAATATAACCAGCCCGGTATCGGTAATGCTGGTGGTGGTGGCGCACGAGTTAATGCTGTTACAGCAAATACTGGAAGTGCTACTACTGGCATTAGCGTGGCGATCAGTACAACTGGTTCAAGTGGCACAAATGCTAACTATCAGCCGTATATTACTGTTTATATGTGGAAACGCACAGCATGATGATGCAAGACCCTGAATATCGCATTATTCATCACTTCAGTGATGGGTTGTATGCCAAGGAGTCATTCTTCAGTGCTGGAATGAGCATCTTGAAGCATACGCATGACTTCAGTCATTTGTCGATATTGGCTCATGGGAAAGTTGCTGTATTGCGTGGTACTGAAATTGATATTGTTTCTGCGCCAGCGTGTATTGAGATCAAAGCAGGGTTGACTCATGGTGTCAAAGCAATAACAGATTGTGTTTGGTTTTGTATTCATGCCACTGACGAAAAAGATGCGTCTAAAGTGGATGAAATTTTGATTAAGGGAGAATAATTATGCCGTGGATTGCTGCTGGAGCATCATTACTTGGTGGATATTTAACGAGTGAATCAAATAAAAATGCGGCTGATACTTCTGCACAAGCACAACTTGAGGCGGCAAGAATAGCGGCAGATGCGGCTAGGTTTCGTCCTGTTGGTGTAACAACTCGTTATGGAGGGTCAAATTTTAAATTTGATTCAAGTGGTAATTTGACAGGTGCTGGTTATACAGTTAGTCCTGAGTTAAAAGCATATCAAGACCGATTACAAGCTCTTACAGGCAATGCATTATCTCAAGCAGAGATGGCACAGCAACAGTATGCTCCGCTTCAGCAAGGGGCTACAGGACTGTTTAACTTGGGTCAACAGTATTTGGCTCAAAGTCCTGAACAAGTGGCGGCTCAGTACATGGCAAAACAGCAAGATTTGCTTGCGCCTAGCCGTGAGCGTCAATATGCTCAGTTGCAGAATCAGTTGTTCCAAACAGGTCGTGGTGGTCTGTCTGTAGGTGCTACAGGTGCTAGACCAAGTGGTGCGGCTGGTTTGGGTGCAACAACTCCTGAAATGGAAGCCTATTACAACGCATTGGCGCAACAAGATGCGGCATTAGCGGCTCAAGCACAACAGGCTGGTCAGCAACAGGTGGCATTTGGCACAGGATTGCTTGGACAGGGTGCTGGACTGCTTGGACAGTATCAAGCTGGTCAAATCGGTGCTTTGACTCCATTTACAACATATTTAGGTGCTGGTTCTTCTATTGAAGACCTTGGTCAAAAATCATTAGATATTGGCGCTCAATTAGGCGGTCGTTCAGCAACTGCTGGGCAAAATGTTGGACAGTTCTTGTATGGCGGTGGAATAAATGCCGCAAGAACAATACAAGGTGGAGCGGCTGGAAGTGGATTTGGTTCTGGCTTAATGGGATTAGCTAATAATCCAAAAATTACTCAAGGCATATCTGATTGGTGGAACAACAGGAATCCTTATGTAGCAAATACATCAGCTTTTGATTATGGTCAGACATCAGGTTGGTCTGATGGTAGCCCAGTGACTATGTTTTAAGGAATAAATCATGGCGACACTTTTCTCTGAAGAAGTTTCTTCAACACAAATACCAAATGTATTGGTCAATAGACAGCCAAATGCATTTCTTGCAGACAGTATTGTTGACCCATCTGTTATTCCAATTGACCAGTCATTAAAACTCACACCTACTTCGTATTTGCAAAATCCTATGGTGTTTGAGCCAATGAAGTCTGCACAACAACCATCTATTGTTGGTGGCTTGTTTAATCCTGAGTTGCGTAGTGCCGCAGAAATGGAATATTTGCAAAAACGGCAAGATGCAATGAAAAATGAAGCAATGGCTTTTGCTCAACTGACTCCAGCACAACAAGCACAATTTGGCTTTTATCGTGGTGGTCAACAGTTGGGAGATGCTATTGGTGGTGCTTTGGGAGGTCAAGACCCTCAATTACGCATGATTGGGTTACAACAGCAGATTTTGAGTGAACTTGACCCAAGTGACCCGCAACAACAATTAACGATTGCTCAGAAGTATGCAAGGGTTGCTCCTGAATTAGCTATGAAAATTGCTGATTCTGCTCGTAAATCACTGTCTGAATTGGCATTAGAAAAACAACGCACTGCTGAAAAAATGACTTCTGAACAGCGTAATGCTTTAGCTTATGCTGATACTGTTGGAGCAAGAGGAACGCCAGAGCATACTGAAGCATTTAAGAGTAGATTAGAACAATTAAGTGTAAAACCAGAAGCTACTTCAACTGAAATGAAGAATGCCACAGCACTTGCTGATTCTGTTGCCAAACGAGGAACTCAGGCTTGGAATGATAAATACAACTCTGAGTTGATTCGATTAACAACAAAAGAACCAAAAGAAAGAAATATTGCTTTTGGAGCAGAAGCAGAAAGAAAATCAAAAGCAATGTATGGTAAGCCTTATGCTGATTTAACTCCTACTGAAGCTGGATTGGTTGATAAGGCAGTTGAAGCATCTGAACAAGCAAAAGCTAAAGCGGGTGCAATTCTTTTGCCGGGTCAACCAGTTGCTCCAAAAGATTGGCTTTCATTTAGTTCGCAAATTAGTAAAGACCCAGTAATGGATAG
>Ga0208147_1000516_pt1 | contig 13563 bp, 33 predicted proteins | sample DEB3_08_DNA_FD_184520 | JGI IMG/M metagenome (GOLD analysis project Ga0208147, IMG submission 184520) | Aqueous microbial communities from the Delaware River and Bay under freshwater to marine salinity gradient to study organic matter... | ecosystem: Environmental > Aquatic > Marine > Coastal ... | reverse complement strand
TCGGTTCCGTAGCTGTGGCGGAGCGCGTAGGGCGTCACCGGGGGCACCTGGGCCGCCTTGCACGCGCGCATGAACTGCTGGCGAAGGACGGACGGATCGAACCGGCCCCAGGCGTCGGCGGCGATGAACGCTTTCAGGGCGGTGACGGCCGCCTGGCTGAGTGGGCGCACGCTGGCCCGTGTCCCGGCCCCTTTCGACCGCCCGCGCACCGTCAGCGTCTTGGCCGTGAGATCAATGTCGGCCGGGGTGAGCTGCATGATCTGGAGTTGCGGGAGTCCGGTATGCGCCATCACCTCGAGCCGGGCACGCGCGGGACCGGGCGGGAGCTGCTGGAGAATCGTCCCGATCACCGCGTACGACAGGGCACGCGGCTGCACGTCGGGGCGGCGGAACTTCGGCACCGATCGGACGGGGTTGGGCGCGTGCTTGCCGTCCAGCGTGCTCCACAGGTGCATGAGAGCCGTGCGGCGGTGGTTCACGGCGGCAGCGGAGAGCGTCGGCCCGCGCATGGCGTTGCGCTTCTTGTCATCAGCCGGGGGGACCGTGCGCCACATCTGGAGCGCGGCCGCAATCTCGGCGGGCGTGATCGTGTCCCGGCGGCGGGACTTCCCGAAGTAGGCGACCCACTCCTCGATGTGCTGCGTCCGCGTGGCGAACGTCGGCATGGCCGCGACGGACGCCAGGTAAGCGGCGGCATCGGCGGCGAACGTCCCCGAGGCGGCTGTCGCGCCCGGCTGGACATGCGCCAGCTTCGTCGTGAGTAGCCACTTCTGGATGGCATAGTCCGGCGTCCCGCGCCGGAAGTGGCGCGAGTAGCGGACCCCTCGGATCGTCAGCCGGGCCTGCACCCCGTGCGGGGTGGGCGTCAGGTGGGCGGGCACGGGCTATTCGTTCGTGCGGTCGATCAGCTCTAAGAGTCGGTCGAGCAGGTCATCCACCACGGGGAGTAGTTCCGGTGCGACGGCGACGATCTGGGCCAGTTTCTTCTGGGTCTGCAAGAGCAGCGGCGACGGCACGGACGAGGCGTCTGGCGCGGACGAGTCGGGCATAAAGCTCAGATGCGCGGGCCTCGGCCTGCGCGACGAGGAGAACGGCACGACGTGGTGCAGCATCCGACCCTCCGGTGCGTGATCCTGCGCCCGTGCGCGGCTGAGTGGCAATACCTAAATCTGGTAATGAAATACCGAAAAACGTGCAGATCGCCAGCGCCAGATCGAGGTCGGCGTGGGCGGTTGGTGGGTCATCTGTATAGGTGGTCACCCATCCCGGCGACACCCCAAGGGCTTCGGCCAGTCTGGCGGCATTACCCCGGACATAGTAGGCACCGTCCTTCCGCACCCGTGCCCGCACGTAGGCCCTGAGGCGGTCCGCCGTCTCATTTGTCGGTGGCATAGGGCGTCCTATCGTGGCCGGAAGCCCTCTCGGCCCCAAGATTCTTCTGTGCCGCATAAGAAACTTGTTGACATGAAAGTTATGTCTCGCGTAATGTTTGGCCATGCTGAACGAGACGCAGCGCCGGGCGGTCCGGCGGGCTTACCGCAACCTCCGGGATGACCGGGCGCTGACGGCGCTCGAAACCGCCGCACTCGCGGGGGTCGATCCCACCCTCTACTCGAAGATCGAAAACGGCTGGCGCGTCCCGACGCCGGAGCAGCGCAAGGCGATTGCCCGCGTGCTGCGCGTGCGCGTGGCGGACCTGCCGAGCGTGGCGATTCAGGAGGCCGCATGAGCGGCATCAACAAGAAGCCTGCGCTGATGGCCTCTGCTGAGTTCGCTGACATGTGCGACGCCGTCAGCAAAGCGGCGCTGATCGACGCGCTCTGGTGCGCCTGCCAGCTCGGCACCGACGAATCCGCAGAGCAGATCACCACGCAGGCGGCTCGGAACATTCAGATTGCCCTAACTGAGCGCGGCGACCGTGTCGCGGCGTCCATCCGCGATGCAGCCGCGCGTTGCATCGACAGCGACTAAGCCCATGCCTGACTTTGTTCGCACCGAAGTGATCGCCGCGCAGTACTTCTCCACGGCGAAGCGGCCGGTGGCTGCGGCGCGCAAGTGGCTGAAGCGCCACGGCGTACCGGCCGAACGGCTCGGCCCGCGCCTGCTGCTGTGGGATCTGCGGGTCATCCAGAAGATGAAGGAGGCACTGTGACCGGACTGGATCGCTGGCTGACCACGCAGCCCGAAGAAGAACAGAACGCGCTGGCCCCCGAGCCGGACTACTGCGAATGCGGCGCGGCGCTGACAGCGGACGACTGGAAGCTCTGCCTGCTGTGCGCGGAACGGATCGACCTCGGGCGGCTCGATGGGCCGGACTACGACGAGGAGTGCTGACCATGCCCTGCCTCCTGTGTGAGCAGACGCTCCAGTCTGATCCGCTCCCGTCGGTTGATCGCCACGGCGAGGCGCAGCCGCCACATCTGCACGCGGACACGTGCCCGCCACGCCCGTCCGTGTTTCACGTCGGCCACGGGGCCTACGCCGCGATGTGCATCCGGCATCACTGGGCGGGTCCGACGGTCACGCGCTCGCTCGAAGCCGAGGCTCGGAGCGATGCCGGAGCCTTCGGGTGCCCGCTCTGTCTCGGGGAATGGCAGGAACGGCAGTGCCCGGCGCGGGATGGCTTCGCGCGATTCGCGGCGCTGGTAAGCACGGAGGAGGGTCGTCATGGGTAGGAGTCTGACGCGGTTAGACATCGTCACGCCACGCCTGATGCATGAGACGCCATTGAAGGCGGATCTCACGGTTCATGAGGCGAAGCGGTCGGTGGGGCACTTATTGGGGCGGGCGATCTCGATCGCGGGGTTGTCCATCAAGGAGGCGGCGCGGCTGATCGGGGCGGCGCGGGGGTCGGATCTGGACCCGGCGCAGCTCTCCCGGTGGATCGCCGGGTCCGAGCGGCTGCACTTCGAGGCCGTGTATGCGGTGCCGGAGATCGCGCAGCCGTTCCTGACGGTAGGGGCGCAAGGGCTGGGGGCGGATGTGGAAACGCATGTGCGGTGGAGGACGGCATGAAGCACGGACTACTCGCGGCGGTGTTGCTCTGCGCGGTTGTGGTGAAGGCCGACACGCTTCCGGAGGGCGTGCTAATCCCGGAGACGGTGACGACCGGCCCGCTCACCTTCGGGGCCGTCTCGCCTGCGGCCCAGCCGATGCGCTGGGGCACGACGAAGAAGCTGATCGCCTTCGCGATTCTCGGCCAGGCGCTGGACCTGATCTCAACTGATGTCGCGCTGGCGCGGGGCGGGACGGAACTCAATCCGCTGATGAAGAAGCGGGCGGTGCGCTACGGCGTCAAGGGGCTGTTCATTCTCGGCACGTTCGGCCTGCACGCGCTGCCGAAGGGACAGGCCGACGGCGCGGCGAAGACCATCGGCTGGACGGGGCTGATCCCCGGCCTCGCCAACACGGTGCAGGCGGTGGCGAAGTGAGCGGCAGAGACGTGTTCAGCGCGTTGATCTTCGCGCTGAACTGCGGCTTGGCGGCGGGGTGCGCTGTCGCAGGCAGGTCGGTCCTGTGCGGAATCACCGTCTTCTCGGCTGCCTTACTGGTGACCACCACGGGGATGGTGAAGCGATGACGTTCAGCGAGCGGATGGTGGCGGGCAGCATCGGCGGCATCTTGCTGACCCTCGGCGGGCGGATCGTGTGGTTGCTCGGCGGGCAGGTCGTGGTGATGGCGCTGGCGTCGCTGGCGCTGCTGGCGCTCGGCGGGGTCTGCCTGTTCGGGTCGCTGACGTTGGGGGATGACGATGTCCGCTGACCTCGGGACGCTCTGTAGCTACCTGCTGCTGCTCGCGATCTTCTTCCTGGCGGGCGGCGTGTTCGAGGGCTGGCATACCTGGAAGCGGGCGCGGGCCAAGCGCAAGGACTGGCTCGATGAAGGCAACCGGAGGATCTGGTAATGCCGCGCGAATTTCGGGACGAGCTGCCGGTGCTGGTCCGCAGCCTGTTCGATTGGGCGAGTGACGGGCTGGCGGGCTGGTCCAAGGCGGTGCCGGTGGCCGCGTGGCTGCTGGTGGGTGTCGGGCTGCTGCTGTTCTCGTGGCTGTTCGCAGCCGGGCATGTATTCGAGGCGCTGTATCGGCATCTCGCGCCGCGTGTGGATGTCGTGACGCTGAGACGGAGGGCGTAATGACGACGTTCTGGCTGATTGTGGTGGCGGGTGCGGCGGTGGTCGGGTCTGTGTGTTGGCTGACTGGCGCACCTGTCGTTGTGAACCTCGTTGCATCGTTCGCGTGGGGCATGTTCGCGGCGAGCCAGTGGGGGCCGAAGTGAGCCCCGCCCTGACGGATCTCAATATCGCGTTCTTCCAGCAGGAACTACGCATCAGGGCCATCGACACGCGGGCACCGCAGTATCACCAGCCGCGTCCGACCGTCCTGCGGGCGCATGACGTGCCGAAGGCGAAGGCGCGCAAGCCGACGGGCTTCTGTCAGGCCGAGGGCTGCGGGCGGGCGGTGCGCTGGAATCGCGTGCTGTGCCACGACTACCGGGCGGATGCCACGGCCCGGTGGCGGGAGACGTGGCGGGAGCGGGGCGGCTGGTGAACACGCCCGTCTTTCGCGGGGCCGTCTCGGACGATGGCAAGCGGCTGACATGGGAGGCGCGGCGGCTGCTGATCGCGTGGATGGCGCAGCATCCCGGCCACGGCTTCGCACTCACGCCAGTGAAGGCCGCGAAGTCACCCGAGCAGCTCGGCTACTGGCACGGCGTCCTGATTCCGCTACTGGCCGAGGAATTGGGGTACGGCCGGTGGGAGCACGACGCGGTGCATGACGCGGTGATGCGGAAGCTGCGCGGGGAACACGGGCCACTGAAAGCGCGGCTCTCGATGTCGAAGATGACGCAGCCGGAAGTCTCGGCGCTGATCGAGGACTGTCGAACGTGGGCACTGCTCGACCTGGGGATTGTGACACCGGACGCGGAACCGGACAGCAGCAAGCGGAAGCGAACGAAGGAGGCAGCGTGAGCAGCACAGCAGTAGTGGAGGCACCAGTGGCGGTGACGGTAGCGCAATCCCAAGTCTACGCGGCGATTTCGCGTATCGGGGAGGCCCTGTCCAAGGTGGGCATTTCCAAGAGCCGCACGAACGAGCAGCAGCGGTACAAGTTCCGCGGTATCGATGAGGTCTACGGGGCGCTCGCGCCGTTACTCCCACAGCACGGGCTGATCGTGGTGCCGCGCATTCTGGACCGCCAGAGCGTGGACCGGGTGAGCAAGTCGGGCACGGCGCAGTTCTACGTGACGGTCTGCGCGGAGTTCGACTTCATTGCCGTGTCGGACGGGTCGAAGGTGACGGCGCGGACCTACGGTGAAGCCCAGGACAGCGGCGATAAGGCCACGAACAAGGCCATGAGCGCGGCCTACAAGTACGCGGCGTTCCAGACGTTCTGCATCCCCACGGAAGGTGACAACGACGCGGACGCTACCACGCCGGAACCGGCGCAGCCGGCCGGCCTGGTGGGCTATCCCGAGTGGCTGATGGACTTCGAGGCGACGGCGGACAACGGCCTCGACGCGCTCACGGCGGCGTTCAAGGCGGCTCCTGAGGCGTTCCGGGCGCACTACGTGGCGACCGTCAGCCAGCAGGCCCGCGAGGCGCTGAAAGCGAATGCCCGCAAGGTCGGCGCGTCGGAGGCGGAGTGAGGCACATCCTGAATATCGATCAACGGTCGGACGACTGGAGAGCCGCCCGCGCCGGCAAGTTGACCGCCTCCCTCGCTCATGTGCCCGCGATGCAGGGCCGCAAGAAAGGCGAAGAATCGACCACGCGGCGTGACCTGCGGTTCAGGCTCGCACTGGAGCGCATCAACGGGGCCGCGTTGCCGGAGGATTTCGGCGGCAACGGCGATACCGAGCGTGGCCGCGAACTGGAAGCCGAGGCGCTGGCGGCCTACGAAGCGCGGACCGGGCATCTGCTGACGCCGGTGGGGTTTGTCTACCGGGACGATCTGCCCATCGGGTGCAGCCCGGACGGGGCGCTGGTGGGGCTGGGTATCGAAGGCGATCCAGAGCGGCATGGGGACATCGCCATGTATCCAGCCGTGGATGTGTTCCTCGGCGGCGTGGATGTGAAGGTGCCCCGGCCCGCGAATCACAACGCCTACCGGCTCGATCCGTCGCTGCTGGTGGCGGACTACGAAGCTCAGATCGCGCACACGCTGCTCACAACATCCGCGCCCTGGTGGGACGTGGCGAGCTATTGCCCGCAGATGCCCGCGCCGTTGCGGCTGGTGATCGTGCGGATGGTGGTCAGCCCGATCACGGGTCCCGTATCCATGCCGCCGTCGATCGCGCGTGTGCATGGCGTGGACCTTGCCGCGCACGAGTTAAACGTTCGGCAGTTTCTTCGGGAAGTGGACGCACAGGAAGCGGCGCTGCGACAGGCCGCACAGGAGGCCGCGTAATGGCATACGAGAAAGATCCAGACGAGATCGGGGCGCTGTGGGTGAAGAGCAGCGCGAAGGGCGAGTACATGACCGGCGAGGTCAACGGCGTCAAGGTGGTGTGCTTCCGCACGAAGAGCAGCCACGAGCGAGCGCCGCAGTGGCGGGTGATGAAGAGCAAGCCGCGCGAGGACGGGCCGTCTGTCGCGCCCATCAACGAATCGGACATCCCCTTCTGAGACATGCCGCCGATCCCCAAGCCCACGCGCCGGCCCTCGAAGCGCCACCGGGACGCCGCTCGACGCCGCGCGGTCTATGCGGCCGTGACGGCGCGGGATGTGTTCTGTCGGTGCTGTGGCCGTGGCTCCGGGCTGCATCGGCATCACATCGTGTTCCGCTCGCAGGGAGGCCCGACCACGGAACAAAACGTCGTTTTGGTGTGTATGGCGTGCCATTCCGCGATTCATGCCCACCGGCTGCGGATTGTCGGCACGGACGCCAACGGGCCATTGCAGTTTATCGAGGCCAGCACGGCCCTGCGGGAGTCTAGCGACGTGCTCGGGCTGGGGGCTGTTTCAGACAGCACACAGGGGGCGGCATGACGGAATACAACACGGATCAGGGCCTCTGGAAGGGGCCAAGTCCAGAGGAAGTGCAAGAGCGTGTGCGAAAGGCTGGCCCAACGGCCGAGCACTGGCAGCGGTTCGTGCAACTGCGTGCCGAGCTGTTCACAGCCATCGCGCAGTCGCTGGCAGAGGACGGCCACTGTAAGTCCTACGAGGGAGCGCTTTCGGTGTCGCTGCCTAACTTCTTTGAAGAACGGGCCGCGCACGAGCACGACTACGGCTGGCTCCGCGAAGAAGCGTGGGGGATTGAGTTGCACTGTTACCTGATCGGCCCCAACCGACACTATCGGTGGTCTGGTGTGTCGTTCGATGAAGCGCTGTGCAAGGCGGAACTCGACATCAGAGCGTGGATTGCCGGTGACTATCGGCTGCGCCACGACGACCGCCCATGACACAACCGACGTTCTGGCAGATCGCGGCCACGAATGAAACCGTGCTGGTCGCGGCGCTCTGTGACCTACTGCGCGGGTCGGGCTGGCAGACGGCCAAGCAGCTCCGGCGGCACGGCTTCAACGACCGGACACTCCGAGCGATTGCGTCGGCCAGTCACGGCCAGATCATCAGCGGACAGCGGGGCTACGCGCTGATTGCCGAGGCGACGGTGGAGGAGGCCCGGCACGCGGCGGCCTGGATGCGCCGGCAGGGGAATCTGATGATTCAGCGGGCGGCGGACATTGAACGCGCGATGCATCGGCGGGAGGTCGCGTGATCGACTTCGCGCGGCAGTGTCAGGCGCTCGGCCTGCCGGTTCCGGTGCCGGAGTATCGCTTTCATCCCACGCGGAAATGGCGGCTCGACTATGCATGGCCAGATCGACGGCTGGCGCTGGAAGTGGAAGGCGGCATCTGGATGCGCGGACGGCACACACGCGGCAGCGGCTTTCGGAAGGACATGGAGAAGTACAACACGCTCGCGATTGCGGGCTGGCGCTTGCTGCGGGTCTGCCCGGCGGATGTGACGGACGGCACGGCGTTGACGTGGGCTGAGCAGGCGCTGACGCCGAAGGACGCCGCATGAGCTACGACCAAAACCAGAAAGAGGCCACGCTGCTGCGCTGTGCCGCCTGTGGTCGGCCCTCCTACGTCACCCGCTGGTCGGGTGGGGTCTACACCTGTCGGGACTGTCGGAGGGCGCAGTGACGCCGTATTACGAGGATGGCGCGGTCACGATCTATCACGCCGATTGCCTCGACGTGCTGCCGACGCTGAAGTTTGACGCCGTGGTGTCAGACCCTCCCTATGGCGTGTTGGCCGAGGGTGGATCGGCCGCTACGCGACGGAGTGGCGGCAACGCTGACAACGGTGCAATGGCATGGGATGTGGCCCCAGATGCTGAGCTACTTGCAACACTCACGGCAACGCCAGCGATGCTCTGGGGCGGGTGTCACCTATCACTCCCGCCAACATTTGGATACTTGGTGTGGGACAAGAAGATCGACGGCCTCAACTTCGGAGAGGTTGAATACTGCTGGACGAATCTCAGGTTCGCCCCGCGCGTATTCCGCTATCGCGCCGTTGGGGTGGATGGTGGGAAGCAGCACCCCACACAGAAACCCGAGGCGCTGATGCTGTGGTGCCTGTCGTTTCTTCCCAAATCTGGAATTGACGTGGTCCTTGATCCCTTCATGGGCAGCGGCACCACACTGGTGGCAGCCAAGCGTCTCGGCCGCAAAGCTATCGGCATCGAGCGCGAGGAGAAGTATTGCGAGATCGCGGCGCGTCGTCTGGCGCAGGGTGCGCTGGATCTGTTCGGGGGCGATGCCGCATGAGCGCCCCGCGTGATGTCTGGCCTGCGCCCGAGGGAAAACCGTTGAACGCCGCCCAGCGAATTGCTAGACTACGGGAGTCAGACCCAACGACTGCAATCGTTGGCTCCCACCAAACGCGTGAGGTGCGTTGATGTTGACCCCCGCAGCAATTCCAGATTCTAGCACCCTGGCTGTCTCACCCTCCATCTGGGAGGCGCGATAGATGGCCGGCGTCTCACTGCAAGACATCATCAAATCGGATTTCTACCAGGAACATTCAGCCCGCGCGGCCGACTGGCTCGGGCGGCGCATCCTTGACCACTGCGTAGCCTACGAGCGCGCGTTTCATCGCGACTCGTATGACAGCCACCTTGAGGCGGCGTTTGCGCTCTGGTTCTACATGATGCAAACGGGGCCAGATGTGCCGTGGTCCCTGCATCTTGAGGCACAGGCCGAAGTCACGGTTAACGGTCGCGACTATAGGCTCGATTTCGCGGTGTGGCAGACCGACGAACACTTGCCGAACGGTCAAGCCATGTTGCCACTGGCAATCGAGTTAGATGGCCACGACTTCCATGAGCGCACTAAGAGTCAGGTTGAAAGGCGCAACCGCCGCGATCGCGATCTGATGGCGAACGGATGGCGCGTCATTCATTTTGCGGGGTCGGAGTTCCATCGCGACCCTGCCGGATGTATTCGGGAAGTGTGCGCTGCTGCGAACGTTCTTATGGTGCGGTAGATGGCGCGCATCCGGACGATCAAGCCTGGCTTTTTCTTGAACGAAGAACTGGCGGCGCTGCCGTTCCAGTGGCGACTACTCTTTATCGGCCTGTGGACGCAGGCGGATCGCGCCGGGAGACTGGAGGACCGACCAGCGCGGATCAAGGCCGTGTTGTTCCCGTATGACGACCTGGATGTGAATGATGGGCTTGGCTGTCTGGCAAACGCAGGCTTCATCGTCAGGTACGACCGGGACGGAGGGCAGTTCATCGCCATCCCGAAGTGGGACAAGCATCAACAGCCCCACATCAAGGAGGCGGACAGCGAGATTCCGCCACAGCACAGTGCGAGCACGGTGCCAGCACCAGACGAGCCCGTAGGAAGGGAAGGGAAGGGAACAGGAAAGGAACAGGAAGGAGTATGGCGCGCGAGCTTCGACGTGTTCTGGGCGAAGTATCCCCGGAAAGTCGGCAAAGACGCCGCGTGGGCTGAATGGAAACGCATCAGGCCGGACGATGCGCTACTGGAAATCATGCTCAGCGCCGTGTTGCTGCAATCGCAGACGCGGCAATGGCTGGATAACGGAGGGGAGTTCATCCCGCATCCACGGACGTGGTTGAAGCAGGGCCGGTGGCAGGACGAAACACGGCAGGAGTCCGGCATCGGCATTCAGAGCGCCCGCGTGGCGAAAGCGCGCGGGACATGGACCGCGTGGGAATGCCCGCATGAGCCGGAGTGCGCGAGCCGGTCGAAGTGCGCGGATGCCGACATTCTCGGGAAAGCGCGCAAGGCGGTGAGCGCATGAACTGGCGGATCGCGATTGTCCCGGTGAAGTGCGGACGGTGCGGAGGTCACACGCCACGCGGTGCGGTCTACGCGACGGTGACGGAGGCGCAGAAACTCCGCTGCGCGCGCTGTGTGGCTGAGCAGTTCGGCGCACAGGCGCCAGAGCCGTCAGCGGTCCACGCGATACGGAGAGACACGCAGAGCGGTTTTGGGACGGTGTCGGATCTGGTCGCGAAGACGCTCTCGCGATTCAAGGACATTCGGAAAGCGCAAGCCGGTGAGTAGGGGGAGGCGATGAGGCCGCTCTGCGCGTGGTGCCGGAAAAAGCCGGTGTCCCGCCCGCGTGGCGTCTATTGCGGGTTGGCGTGCATGGGCGACGCGAAAGCCGAGCGGCACGCGGCTACGGCGCGGGCGAATCTGGCGAAGGGACGCGAGCGGGCGCGCGTCTTTTACGTGGCGCGTGTGCGGGCGCGCATCGGTGGGGATGCGGTGGCGCTCCTGGCGGTGATTGGGGGCGCGGCCTCGGCGTGTGATGCGCCGCTCCGGGCGCGGGTTGAGCGGCATCTGGCGCGGATTGAGGCGCGGGGCTATCGGCGGGGCTGGCTGGCCCATGCGGCACGGGTCAGGCGAGGAGGGCAGCGATGACACGCGATCAGCGGACGGCGTTGGAGCAGTTGCGGGACGAGATAGGCCGTAGCCCAGTTGTTGCTGACGGTAACAATATACCTGACGGGGAAACTTCCTCAGTGACCCCCGCGTCTCATTTCTCGACAGGGCGGCCCTCACAGACGGGAACGCGCGAGGCGGGATTCGCGTACTTAGGAATATGCGGAGCCGTCTTTAGCGTTCTCGTTGCTCTAATCCTCGTAGTTGTAGCTTGGGTGTTTAAGCGACACGAAGCGGCTCCTCCGGTGGCTATATCGGTACGCGAAGTACTTGCGACGGATGCCAATAGAGTCGGAGTACTTAATAAAACCAATCAAAAAGATTCGGTACCCGTCTGGCGATCTGTCGGAGGCATCGCTCCACCACCTCGCGTGCTCAATTACACCGTCCATCACGCGGTCAGGCAGGTCGCGTTGGATCACATGTCCCGGGTCTACGTTTTCGGAAACTACGGGGCCAAGCTCAACTGCAATGGCGGGGTTATTGGCTGGCAGGCTGTCGCGAATGAGCCACTGGGCGTGTATGCCGATGAACTGTGCGGGCATCGGCCCAGTATTGACGATCCAGGCCCGGCCATTCTGCAGGCGATCAGGAACAGTGCCGGCGGAAATGCCACTGACAACGATGTGACGGATGACAAGCCTGGGCCGGTGCGCATAGAGCACCGCCAGTTCGTTCGCCCTGCTTTGCTTCTCAATGGCGCTCAGGCTGTCCAGCGCGATAGTAGCGGCCCAAAAGGCAGCACAAGCCAAGGCTACGTTGATGAGCGTAGACGGCTTGAGCCACTCATTGTCGGGCTTCGGTTCACTGTAGGGCTGTGGGGCCTGTGGTGGGGCAAGAGCAAGATCGTTCGGGGGAATCGGACGGACAGGCAGGCCGGGAGAATTGCGCTGGCTGTCGGCCTGTTCTCTTTGTTGCTGCCGTGGTAATTGCGCCAGTGCTCGTAGTTCGTGACCAAGCGTCACAAGCGCCAAGAATAGTCCCGTCAGGGCTACTATGGAGGCAAGATGTCTCGTCCGCCGAAGGAGTTTCACGCCTTCACCTCGCTAGTGGACCGTCTCTTAACGGTGCCGAAGGACGAGATCTTACGGCGAGTCGAGGCAGAAAAGGCCGCGTCTGCGGAGAATCCCAACAGACGCGGCCCCAAGCCGAAGATCAAGACTTCTTCCGCCGCTTCCCGCGCTTCTCGCGGGGTAAGCGCGTCCCGTTCCCGTCCCTAAACGGCGGTCGGCGCGGCGGTCAACGCGGTGTAGGTGAGGCGCTTACCCACGATGCCGGAGAGGACCGCATCGCCGCCAGCGTGGAGGCGCTCCAGAAATGAGCCGCACGAAAAAGGGCAGCAAAGGCCCCGGCTACGAATACTGGAGCCGTCGCCCGTCTGTGATGTGGGCGACTCCTGGGCGGTGGGCCAAGATCGTGACGCACCGTTTAGAACGGCGCGACGACAAGAAAGCCGAACGCGAAGAACTTCAGGAGGCGCTGCGCCATGAGTGAGCCGACGTATCGCGTGAAGCCTATCGAAGCCTTTGTAAATGGCTGGGCCGTGGAGCATGCGGACGGGCGTTGTGCTGTCCTGTGCGTCACTCAGAAGGCTGCCGAGCGCATCGCGTCCCTCCTCACCCAGGACGACGCGCGGATCGCGCGGGAGGGGCACCGAGATCGGCTACTTGCGGAACCAGAAAGACTTGGTATCGCCCACTGGCTAGGCGGACCACCCGCGCTGATCGCATGGGGTGAAGCGCAACAGTGGCAGCGTCCACTGGCCGATCTCGACCGTCTCGAAGCCGCCTACCGTGCCGCACAGGAGCAGGGATAGATGCCGGCTCGGAACTGGCGCGAGACGGTGACGGTCCTACCCGGTGTCTCCGGTGGAGCCCCCATCGTGCGCGGTACCGGTTTCAGCGTGGAATTCCTCGCCTCGCGGTTCGCGGCCGGCGAGTCCCTGGCAGAACTGGCGGAGGACTACGACATGACCCTCGAGACCGTGGAGAACGCGATCCGTGCGGTCGTCTGGGCCGCGTTCGGACGCCGCGGCCTGCGCGCGGAGACCGCTCGCCGTCTGGAGCAGGAGGCCCAGCATGGGTGACACAGGAGCAGGGATGACCGACGAGCTGACCCACGCCGAGGACGAGCTCACCGCCAGTGCCGCGGCTTTGGCCCATGCGGAGCGGTTCCTGACGATTCAGGAATACGCCGCGCTGGTCCGGTTGAGCGAGAGCCGCGTGTATGCCCTCGCCCGCACGAACCAACTGAAATACGGGCGGATTGTGCGCGTGACGAACCGCACGATCAGGATTGCTATCCCCATCGCCGCGTGATTACCAGAAATAGCTAGAGATGATTAGTTCTAGCTAATGCGTAAGGCGTGCGGGTCTGGCATTCTGCTGTCGGACCACGCCGCCCTCGCATGCTGCCCTGCCGCGCCGCCCCTTCCGGCGTGTCACCTCTCTCACGCTGGGCCGCGTGGTCCCTTTACAGCGATGCGCACACCGCCACGCCGTTCACAGCCTGCCAGGCTGACGCTCAAGGCGCTGGACGCCACGATTCGCGAAGCGGTCATTGTGGCTGTCGAGAACCGAACGCACACCCTGTGGGACTGCGTGAGCCAACATGAAATGCGCCTCGATGCG
>Ga0208147_1000515_pt1 | contig 13576 bp, 16 predicted proteins | sample DEB3_08_DNA_FD_184520 | JGI IMG/M metagenome (GOLD analysis project Ga0208147, IMG submission 184520) | Aqueous microbial communities from the Delaware River and Bay under freshwater to marine salinity gradient to study organic matter... | ecosystem: Environmental > Aquatic > Marine > Coastal ... | reverse complement strand
GGCAATATGTTTAAAGGTGGTTTTGGTTCGCTTAATTTGTTAAGCGGTGCGGGTCGCTTGTTACCTGGCGCAGCAGGTTCGTTTTTTGGTGGATTAGGCGGTTCAACTGCTGGAGTTTTTAGCGCAGCAGGTGGAGCGGGAACTGCATTTATAGGCGGCCCCGGAACTGCGCTTGGTGGTGTGGGAATGGGTGGTGCTGCGTCTATGGGCGCGTCTATGGCAGCATTAGCAGGCCCAGCTCTTGCGCTTGTTGGTGTTGACATTGTTGGTCGTTTGCTTGCTGGTGATAAAAAGCTTGGCGGTGCTGAAATGATACCGGTTATTGGTGGATTTTTAGCTGCAATGTTTGGTCGCGGGCCATATAAATTTCGCCAACAATCTTTGCAAGGAACTTATTCAAGCGAAGGGTTTACTGGCGACATAACTGACGTCTACCGTTCTGCTGGTGGATTGTTTATGGGTAACAAACATAAATCAATCACTAATGCATTACCGCGCCAACTGGAGTTGATGTTAGACAGTTCGATCCAAGGATTTTATGATTCGACGCACCAATTTGTTGAAAACTTGGGATTGGATGTAAAGCTTGTTGACAACTTTTCTAAAGAAATACAAATAAAGTCTGAAAAGAAACAAAAGCTTACAGACGAAGCGATTAACGAAATGCTGGCAAGTATTTCGGATTCTCTTGTTAAAAACGTTATTCCCGATATCGAAAATTTTGCAAAGCTTGGTGAAACTTCTTTGCAAACGTTGTCTCGTTTAAATAGTGAATATTTGACCCTTGTTAATAGTGCTGCATTAGTGCTTGGTAAGTCTTTACCCGAAGCGCGAAAAATGATATTGGGTTCCGGGTTTGCTGACAGAACTGCATTGATAGACAAATTGGGCGGAGAAGCTGCTTTTGAGCAAGATGTATCGTTCTTTGCTCAGAACTTTTTAACGGAAGCGGAACGTTTAAAACCGGTTCAAGAAAGTTTGAATGAAGAACTTGCAAAACTAGGTTTGTCATCAAACTTAACAATGAACCAATTTAAAGAACTGGTTCAAAGTTTTGGAAAAGTGAATGGTATTTCTGCGGAGACACTTGCTGGTTTATTTAAAATTCAAGAAGCGTTTGTCCAGGTTAAAAACGCATCGATTTCTGCTGCGGAAGTGCTTGCACAGTATCCAGAAAAAATTGCTAAAGCTTTGGGGGCTGGAGGTACTTTAATCTCTGCAACAGGAGGTTTCCATGTTGCAGGTGGTGCTGGCGTTGACCCTTATCTCAACGGAATGAACAGGGAGCAGGAAAAGCTTGTAAAAATAGCGGTTGAGGCTAACCGCCAATACGAAGCAACGTCAAACCGGTTAACCACACTGCGCGAAAGTATTGTTGATTTAAACAAGACGTTAAAATCATTTAAAGATTCTTTAGACTTGGGTGAAATAAGTGGTTTAAGCCCGAGTAGGCAATATTTAGCCGCTAAAAACGCATTATCTACTGCTACTGCTGATAATGTTGAAGAGCGGGTACGAAACTTTTTAGATTTGTCGCGTGTTAGATCTACAACAGACTTAGCATATCGACAAGATGTAGCGAGTTCAAAACTTATAATCGATCGCTTAATTGGTGGTAACAATAGCCAAATAAGCGGAATTGACGCGAGTATGCAAAGAGCGTCTAGTGCTCGTAGTTCTAGCATTACAAGCTTTTTAAATAGCTCTCCTTATTTGATGTTCAAAGCACTTGCGGATCCAACTGGCGCATTACCAGACGAACTTGCGCCATTTGCAAGTTTGATTTTTGGCGCATTAGCTGGAACAACAATCGGTTCGACTGCGCTGGGACGTTTAAAAGTTTCAGTCCCCAAATTATCCAGCGGAACAAAGCACGTTCCACGGGAGATGCTAGCAATGCTACACCCTGGCGAAAAAGTAACGCCTGCTGGTTATAACAACGATGTGACGAACAAAGAAGTTATTGAAAAGTTAAGCAAAATGAATGATAACGTTGCTATGCTAAAAGACGAATACGCTAAATTCAATACGTTTCTGTATCAGTTAATTAGCGAAGGTAGTTCGGTAGCATTTAATACGAGGACAGTGTAATGACACGCGCAATTCCGCCATTAGACATTATTGGGGATTCATTGCTAACAAGTTCGACCATCCCCGAACCGGATACGGGTGAAGCAGCTTGGAATGCTGGAACTGCTTATGTTGCAGGTGACGAAGCTTATTATACTGACCACATTATCTACACGCGATTGGTGAACGGTACAACTGCAACAACGCCAGACTTGGATACTACAAATTGGGAACCGACACGGTATACAAATAAGTATGCGATGTTCGATATGTACCGGAACACGCAATCAACAGACGCAAGCCCGATTGAAGTTGTTTTAACCCCAGGGGAGCGGGTGAACACTTTAGTTGTTGCCGGAATGACTAACGTTAACACGCTAGAAGTTGTGGTTACTAGCGGTGGAACTGAAGTTTATACCTATATTGAGGATTTGAATACTCGGGAAGTTGTTGATTGGTATGGATATTTTTTCGAACCATTTTCAACACGTTCGGAAGTTGTGTTGCTTACCATTCCACCCTATTCTAATGCAGTAATAACAGTTACGTTAACAGCAACTAGCGGAAGCCCGTCTGTCGGATACCTAGCAATCGGGAATAATGTGTTTATGGGCTATGCTCAATATGGTGCAACATCGCGTGCAATTAATTTGTCAACGTTCACTCGTAATGCAAACACGGGAACAGTCGAAATGATACCAAAACGGAACATCCCGATTGTAGATGTGCGAATTTTTGCAGCAAAAAGTTTATCTGCAATATTGTATAATTTACGGGACGCGGCGGCGGGTATGTCATTAATTTGGACAGGAATTGACGATAGTTCGGATTACTTTTTCAAACCGCTTTTTGCGATAGGTGCTTACAAGAATTTTGAAATTAATGTAGAGCACCTATCGCACACAATAGTCAATCTGAGCATAGAGGAAATATAATGCCATTCACAACAATGCCAACACCGCCAAGCACAAACGACCCGAGCAATTTCGCGACACGGGCGGACAATGTTGTCGCATGGTTGCAAACGTTTGTCACAGAAATGAATCAATACCAAGCTGCTCTGACAAACCTAGCTTCCGGCAGTCCAATTTCAATAAATTATATTTTCAGCGATACAACTACAGACGCCGACCCTGGTTCAGGATATTTGCGCTTGAACCAAGCGACACAAAATTCTTCAACTGTAATTCGTGCAAATATTAATGACAACAATGGTGTTGACGTGTCCGCAATGCTCAACACCTTTGACGATTCAACTAGCACGGTCAAAGGTTTTATTCGCTTAATTAGCATCGACGATCCGAATGACTGGTTAATTTTTAGCGTTTCGTCCTTAGCATCACCCTCCGGTTATAAAAATATCACCGTTGCGTTCGTCGTTGGTAGTGCAGCAAGCCCTTTCACAAACGGCGACAGTTTGTTGTTATCCTTTGTTCGCACGGGTGACAAAGGCGAAACCGGAGCTGGTGGAAGTTATGATGAAACAGCAGCGGATCTTGGAACAATTGTTAAACCGACTGCGGGAACGATTTCTGAAAAATATTGCAAGCTTGCGTTATATGCGTCTGGTTCCTATACGTTGCCAGATTTATCTACTATTACCGGTGACATTAAATTCGGTCTAGTTTGCCCAAGTAACGCAAGTTCACCGCCGAGTAGTGTGGTTACTAGCGACGGTTGGACAATTTCAACCGGTTTCAGCGCAGGCACGGAAAAATCAATTATGCCGACAAGCGTTGGAACCGCACATGGGACTTGGGGTAGTTGTACCATGACGCCACCGACGCTTGATACAATTACAGGTTCTGCATCCAATACAGCTAATGGCACAGCAAATCTCGACACAAACCTTGACGTTATTCTGTTCCACGATGCAACGAATTGGTATGCAGCAGCAGCCAATCCAAGCGCGAACGATTGTGGTGCAGCGGTAACTATTGGCACATATTATTCCGAAAGCTATGCTGCAATATTTAAAGATTCGACAACAACTTACGTCGCGTTTGTTGCAACTGCAAGTAATGTAACCACAGTTCGCGCGGGTAGTGTAAATACTGGAACGCTTGCAATCACACAAGGTGCTGCGGTTACAGATAGCGAAAACATGGTAGATACTCCGGTTAAATTGTCCGCTGGCAACTATCTAACCGCACGTTATTACGCGAGTGACCTGAAATCCTACACGGTTTCAACGACTACGGTGACCGCAGGAACGCCAGCAGCTTCCGGTGCAGCGGGAACTGGTGTTGGAAATGTAAAAATAGCAAGATCTAGTGATACCGAAGCTTTTATCGCATACCTAGCGACCGGTGGTGGAACTTCTTCAACACGCCAGATGTGTTTTAGAATTGTCACACATTCCGCAGGAACATTAACTCTAGAAACAGCAGCAGGCGCGGCGACGAATACGTGTAAGAGCAATGAACTTAGATTTCTACTGCCATATACCGAAGGTTCCACTTATATTGCTTGCGCTATGGACGGCACAACGTCGACTACTGGCAACTATTATGGCGGAACCGCCAGCGGAACATCTGCTACCATTGGATCAATTAGCGCAAAAACTAACAATCTACCAGCTCAGTTTTCAACACAAACCTGGAAGTATCAAAAAAAACGTCCGATTAAAGCGTATGATTCAACGACGATGGTATTTGGCCATTTGGCGGCTGGGCCAATTGCAGCAACAATTTCCGGGTCTACGTTGACATGGGGCAGTTCTGGTGGCCCAGCGACAACTTGTGATTTCCTGACGGACACCACTGCGGGAACAAGTTTTTACGCTGTTGGAGCTTCTGCATTTGACAAGATTACGATCAGCGGCACAACCATATCATCAAGTTGGCAAGTCGCTGCGGTATCACCAACAATTATTGCAAGTGACACGTTAACAGATAAGGCGGCGAGCTATAGTAGCGTTTGGCATACTTGGACATTACCGTCAATGTCGTGTGCTATAACTGCTACTAAATGGCTTTATGCGTCGGGTAATAATCTAATTATGTGCGGAACAATATCATAATAACTATAAAAGTATAAGAACGGCAAACGTCATAATAACTCTATAATTAACAATAAGCAACCTAAGAGGGTGTTATGGTAGATAAAGAAGTAGATCAACATAAATTCAGTGAGGACGATGTGTGCTTAAAATCTGCAGATTTAGCAGTCAAAAAAGTATTTGCAATTTTAGGTGTTGATATTGATAAACCAGAATCCGTTGAAGCGTTTCGTGAAGACTTACGCTTTGGAAAGAACTTACGAAAGCGTGTCGAACAGGGTTGGATGACTGTGGTCACTGCTCTCATACTTGCAATTGCGTATGCTGCTTACGACGGGTTTATTGTAAATATCAATGAAAAATCTCAAGAATTCGTAGTTGAACGTAAAGAGCCTCTTTATCATGACGAAGCGCGTAAAGAGTAATTTTAAGGAGTAGTAACATGGTGACAGCAATAAATTCAGGCGGTAATGTATTTCTTGTTCATGACAAGATAGCGAAAACGGTGATCGATAATACGAATGCGACTTATATGTATGTTGCAGAAGCGGAGTCACCTAATACAGCAACAACCGCATCAAAATGGCGTCGATATCGTGTTAATAAATCAACACTTGCAATCGATTGGTGCCAAGACACAAACGGAGATGAGACTGACGAATTTGTGTTTACCGGCGTCTATGCAAGCCTTTCAACTGCAACTTACGGTGAATAATTATGAATATCCCTGGATTTCAAATACTACGGAATATTTTTAATATCCCGAGTTACGATAGCACAAACGGAAACTTACTTGACGCTGCTGGTACAATTATTCCAGCAGTGCCGTCTGTGACATTAACGCAATTCCAAGCTGGTGAATTTGATTTAACAACCGCGAGGCATGTGCTTGTCACAGATGTTTATTCAGACAATGACGGTCAGCCGTCATTGTGGTATATACAGCCTACAGCAGCAACACAAAAGCGCAAGCTAGTAAGTTCGCATGTTGTTTATAGCAGCTTAGCTACGTTAAATACGAATTTTCCAGCGGCAAGCTATCCTGGATTAAGGGCGTTATTGACTGGTTATGGTGCTGCTGGTATTCCATTGGTTGCAGATGCTTCCTTGGGGTATATAAGCCAGGTTTCAGCGCTTATTGCAAGCGACTTTGAAATATATAAGGCTGCGGCTCCTGCGGCGGGATTAACATGGACGGTTGCTGACAATGGATCAGGTAAGGTTAGAGCCACTCCGTCTGCACCGCACACACTAACAAGTACAAATAGCCTCAATGCTCATTTGCAAATAAAAACTACTCAGAATGGTTGGACTGCCGGGGATTGGCACGAAATTATTGACATTAACACAACAGGAAATGGTTATCTTGATTTGGATGTTGCCATAGGGTCATTAGGAGTTCCGGTATTTAATCTAGCAGGTGATACATTTACGTTTGCGTCCGTTGCAATTCCGCCATTGTTGGCCAATTCTACTATTGAGATTGACGTATCTTTCGAGTCGAAGGGTGCAACAGCAACAGCAAAAAATCCTCAAGTTTTGCTAGATGCGTTTTCTGTTTTTGCCCCGACATGGGCTGCCGCGCAAACCATGGATCACCCTGGACTAATTACAATAAAAAATGCAGGGGCAACTAATTCGCAGAAACTTTCAGGTATTGTTGCAAATAGTTCTTATAGCGGCGCTATGGGAGGCACAATACCTACTGGAACTGTTGACACTTCGGCTGCAACAACAATATATTTCAAAGGTGCTCCGCCTGCTGATGATTGGTTACGGTTGGGTAGATATACTGTGCGGTTGATGAGGTAATTATGATAAACGATGCTTTGTCAATAGTTGCTAATTTATCAGGTACTGCACCAAAATGTATTGCGGCGTTATATGATCCGGTCGAAGCCTCATTAGCCACTCCAATTGTGGTCAGCGGCGGCAGCCAGTGGAAGCAAAATGTCGTTCATAGTGCGCGAGGTTATGCGTTCCCGACATGCTTGGCTGATTTGTTTGGTACTGGCACAACTAGCGATTTTCAGATGTTGCACCAAGATACGTCAACCACAGATTTACCAACATTACTAACGCGCATGGAAAATAGCGTGGTTACTGGTACTATGCCTGATGGTACAACAGGTAATTTTATTCGTTCGCAGATAAAAACAGCAAACGGAGTAACCCCACCACAAACGCCTTTTCGTATACAACAGGCAACAGAATCCAATTTAATTGCTGTGAACGAATTGTTTGTTGAACTTGATTTGTTTCTTCCTTCTAACCTAGCCACATTATTAGATAGTAATTATGCTAACAATAAATATTGGATAGAGATATTTGCGATCAAAGAAGGGTTTATAGGAGGAAGCACCACAACCGGTGGCTATAGATTTAGCGTACAGATTCAAATCCCAAGCGGCGGAGGCACAATATATTTCAAAGTGCGTGGAGATAATTCTGCCGGATTAAATGCGACTGACGGAGACGTCATTTATTGGAACCAAAATGCGACATCAATAACTGTGCCGCTTAATCAGTGGTTTAAATTGATGACTTACTTTAAGAGGCCTTCTGTTTATACAGATGAGGTATCGGGAATTAGTTGGGCAGGTATAGCGACATACACAGGCGGCAAAATGGATGCAATTGAGACTTTGCATACACAACTCGGTGGTGTACAAAAAGGTCGATATAACAACGAGTTTAATCGCCTATATTGTCCAACAACTTATACAAAAGCTGTGCCTTTTGATGTGGATTGGTGCAATTTTGAAATATGGAATAAATCGCCGATTGTTTTGCCGTTTATGTAGCTATGCAACTATCCCCACATTTTACACTCGCAGAATTAACGCATAGCAACAAAGCTGTTGAGCTTGGTATTGATAACACGCCAAGTGAAGAGGTTATTGAGCGTTTGAAAATAGTATGTTGCAGGATATTAGAGCCAGTGCGCGATCATTACGGAATACCATTTAAACCAAATAGTGGGTATCGATGTCTGGCGTTAAACGAGGCGCTACACGGCAGCAAAACATCGCAACACATGATGGGACAAGCAGTAGATTTTGAAGTGCCAGGAATTGCAAATTATGATCTTGCATTATGGATTTCAACAAACCTAGTTTACGATCAATTGATCCTTGAGAACTATACGCAAGGCGTTCCAAATTCTGGATGGGTGCATTGTTCAATCATTAGTGGCAAGAATCGGATGCAGTGTTTAACAATTAACAAAGGAGTGCGACAAAATGGTCTACACAAATAACGACGATTTAATTCCTTGGTACTACGGGTGTTGATATGCGAAAAATTTTAATTTTAATTCCGGGTATCCTTTTAATATTGCTAGTTGGTTGCCAAACCGTCTTAAACAGTGCGGACGATTTGGCAAATATTACAATTGCAAATGACCAAATTCAAAGCGGACAAGTAGGTGTGGTTATTAAAAGCGCACCTCTTACAGATACCGAAAAGTTAATTGTCGACCATGCGCTTAATGAATACGTTGCATTTGCGGAACGGTGGAAAGCGTCGATTGCGAACATTGATTCGACTACACCACTATTTGCAACATTTACAATCGAATACGCTGCATTAGTGTCACAATACAAAGCTGTCGAAAACATTGTGGCCAATCACTGGCATGAATATTCATTTCTTAATCAGCAATTGTTAACGGATTATCAATTGCGAGCGAAAAAAATTAACAACACTGTAGACGGATTAATAGCAGCAGGGGCACGCTATCAAGCCATACTGGATGCAATTACGCTGGCCAAAATACTTGCCGGTATTGCGGTGAAAATATGATAGAGTTAATTGATAAAGAACTTGCGATGCGGCTTGGGTTATTTATTGTATCTGGTATTGTCGGCATGTTTTTTGGATATTACAGACGATGGTCTTTTGAAGCACTCAACGTCAAATTTTGGTCTTACATGTTTGGTGATTGGCACGCTGTTGGAAGAGCGTTAACCACACTTGCGGCAATGTGCGCAGGTGCAGGCGGGTTGTCTTATTTAGACGGGCTTAATATGAGCCAAATTATAATCGCGGGTGCTGGTATCGGTATGTTGGTTCCACAAACTGTTGATAAAAACAAGAAGGATGCAAAGCATGGGTAAATTTCATTCAGATTTAGAGGTTAAAAAAATAAGCGAGCATAGCTGGCAATTGCTAAAGCCTTTGATTTACCAAAGCGACACAATCGGAAGAATTGTTGTCGATGCTGGATTTATTACAAACTTTGCTTCGGTACCACGCTTACCGCTCATGTACATGCTATTCGGTGGCGTTGGCGATGAGGCGGCTACTTTGCACGATTGGTTATACCGCAAAGAGCACACGCAATCAACCGGACATCAGCGCCAGATCGACCGGGTAACAGCGGATAAGGTTTTGCGTGGGGTGATTATCGAGTGCCTTACAAAAGACGGGACAAGTAAGTTAAAAGCTAAGGCGATAGCCTGGGCAATGTGGGCTGGTGTTAGAATTGGAGGGGCAAGCCATTGGGAAAAGTAATTGAAAACATTATTGCTGTCATTGTTGCAGCTTGTCTTGCAACTGCACTTGCTTATGCAGAGCCAACAGCAAATACAGATCCGCGTTATTGCGGAGGTGAACCAAAACGCAATGCAGCAGGTAAAATTGTGCGAAACATTGCAGAGCGTAAACGGTTTGAAGCAATGTGGCCGCTACCTGCTCAATTTAAGCGAGCAGATTGGCAAGTTGATCACACAATTCCATTGTCAGAAGGCGGGTGCGATACTGTGGTTAATATGAGTTGGCTACCCAAAGCGATTAAAACTTGCGCGGATGATGCGTGCAAGGATCGTTGGGAGCGTAAAGTTTATCAAAAGTAGTACCCGCTTCATCGTCGTGAGACGCCGGGCGGTTTTCGAATAATCAAAAGGAGTTTAAAAATGGCGCATGTTTTAACAACTAAAGGATTGATTGAACGCGCAGAATTAGAGGTAAATGATATAATTACCGAAGAGGAAAATGCGCGGGTTTTTGCAACAGAATGGCGGCACAATGGCGAGTTAGTGCGCCGTGATGTTAACGTCAATATACTTGCCGGAGTACAGCTGGCGGGTGAGCAGGAGACAATGTAGTTTTTTAACCTTAACAGCCGTGATGGCGCAGGAGTAATAAGATGGCTAATACGCAAGCAATTTGTAAGAGTTTTAGAGTAGACCTTTTAAACGGCATTCACGCGTTCGGGACAACAGTTACGCGTGGCGGCACTAGCGCGGACAGTTTTAAGATGGCTTTGTATTTAACAACAGCAACCATCAACGCGGATACTGGCGCATATACTGCAACCGGTGAACTAGCAGCAACTGGTAACTACACGGCAGGCGGTAACGCGGTCACGAACGGTAACGCGCCAAGTAATTCAGGCGGAACTGGTATCGTTGCATTCTGGACACCAAGCGCATCTGTTACATGGTCGAATCTGACTTCATCAGGATCGTTCGATTGCGCTTTGTTGTACAACGATACAAACGCATCAGACAAAGCTGTTGCTGCATTTACGTTTGGCACTCAATCAGTTACATCAGGCAACTTCTCATTGACAATGCCAACCAATGATCTGTCAACCGGCCTGATCCGCATATCTTAATCTATGGCAAATATAACACTAACAAAAGTTTATGAGTGTGGTGCTGGAGATCATTTGCGACTAGCAGTGTCAGGGGATGTGCCCGCTCAAGAATTTGGTATTTATTTGCCTGATTTGGCTGGAGCTATTACAGACGAAGAAAAACAAGCTTTTCTAAAGGTGTTGTTACGAGTCGCAAAGATAGGCCGCACTCAAGCTCAAATCAAAACAGCCCTAACTAACGGATACACTATTACTATATGAGTCAACTACTAATTCCAGGAGGACTCACTCGCTTACCTACTGTACCTTTTAATGGTACTAGCACAATGACCACAATCACTGTTAACGCAACAGGAGAGACTTGTGTATTTGCTGGTAGTATTATATTGGAAAATCCCTTAGGTGGTAGCAAAACTATCTCTGCTGCTGGAGGAGGTAGTATTGTTTGGACTGCTGGATCAGTTACTTTTGCTAGTGGAAGTAGCACATTCAAAGTTGGGATACAGGATGTAAGCACCGCGTCATCTCCCACACAAGGAGATGGAACTTTTGATGTAGTAGCTAGTTTTACAGGTGGCGGTGGGGGAGTTACAGCATCAGCAGTTAATACATCAGTGATGACAACAGGCACAAAAACAATAGCACATGGGGATTTAGTTGCAATAGTTTTTGAACTCACAGCAAGAGGCGGTGCTGATACTATCGGGATTAAAACAATGCAACCATCTAATCTTTGGTTGCCCTCAAATGGGTTTCCAACTGTAACAGATAATACAGGTGGAACCTATGCGAGAACTGCTTCAGCAATACCACTAGCACAAATAGTATTTGACGATGGTAGCATTGGTTGGTTTTATGGTTGTCCTTTTTTTAATTACAATACGACCCCAACGGCGGTAACCTATAATAGCGGTACGGGTACAGCAGATGAATATGGCAACTATTTAAATTACCCCTTCATGTATTATGCCATAGGTATTGGGTATTTAGGACAAATATCAGGAAATAGTGCAGATGCAGAATTGTTGCTATACTCTGATCCGTTAGGAACTCCCGTTGCTGAGAGGACAATTACACTAGATGCTACGCAAGTCCCTGCTACTGCAACAGTTTTGAATAACTTATTTTTGTTTTCTACCCCAATTTTACTCAGAGCGTATACTCCATACGCAGTATCATTGCGCCCTACTACCGCTAATAATGTAACATTATATCAACGTGATGTTGATACTGTTGCCCAAGGAGATGGTTCTGAGATTGGAACATATTGCTATGCAGTTCGACGATTGGATAATACAGGAGCTTTCAGCGACTATAACGGAGGCACTGCAAAAACTAGAATAGTATCTACTTTTTTGGTAGGTACTAGGGTAGAACAAGGTGTAAATTTCTGTGGTGGACAGGTAGGAGTATATTAATGGCTAACAGCAATCCCCCAAAAAAGAACCAAGCATTTGTTACTTATATTTGTGTAAGAGATGCAACAGATAATTTATCGCTAAAAGCGAACCCAACAATAGCTGCTGGAGATTGGCAAATTTCTAAAGATGGTGGTGCATTTGCTAATCTAGCTACACTCCCTACAGTGACTCCTGCAAGTGGTAGGGCTGTTAAATTGGATTTATCTGCTACGGAGATGAATGCTGATAATGTAATGATAGTGTGGGTAGACCAAACAAGTACAAAAGAGTGGGCTGATGGGTGGCTTGAGATAAACACCACGGCATAAAAATTAAATGGATGGTATATATTTCGGTAGTTATGTAACTGCGACAGATTTAAATGTTGCAGTTACTGGCCAGAACAATGCTGCCAATCAAGGATCAGTAGCTTCTTCACTTTCAACAGCGCTTGTTGGTGCTGCTGTTGTATTATCGTTAGGCGCATTAACACCTCAAGTATCCTACTCAGCCGATTTAACAGGGCAATCTTTAACGGTAAGCCCGGGCGATGTTGTTGCAAGCGCAACAAGAGCGGTTTCAGGTGAATCACTAGCAGCAAATCAAGGCAGCGTATCGACAACGCAAGACATTAATACGGCGCTGACAGGCCAAAGCGTAAGCGTTAGCAGCGGTTCATTATCAACAGAAATCGCCAGCACGCTATCCGGCCATGCGCTGATAATCAATCAAAACACCGTTGTTGGCGATATTTCTATCGCCGCAGCAGGTCAAGCAATCCAAGCCGATCTTGGATCAATCAACAGCACGATTGCGGCATCAATAAGCGGCCAATCAACAACGGCGCAAAGTGGCGATGTAACCGCAAGCGCAAGCGTAACATTGTCTGGTCAATCTGTAACCACCGGCCAGGGCAGCATATCGGGCGCGCAGGATGTATTTGCAACGCTCACAGGCCAATCTGTAAGCACAGCTCAGGGATCAGTAGCGGCGGCATTAGATAGCGCGATAACCGGCTATTTATTGCTGGTTAATCACAATACGATTGTGGGCGATGTATCCATTGGATTAACAGGTCAAACAATACAGGCTGCGATTGAATCGGTTAATGCTGCCACAAGCAGATCAATCAATGGCAACAGTTTAACAGTTGATTCTGGCATCGTCACAGCAAGCGCTGATGCATCAACTACAGGCCAAGCTATTGTTGCAAATCAAGGCAGCGTAGCAACAATTTATGACGTATCAGCGGCGCTTACAGGCCAATCATTAAGCGCAGATCAAGGTTCGTTAACTGCTGCAATAGATAGCGCATTATCTGGTCAAAATGTAGTTATTGCCCAAGAGTTTATTGGTATTGGAATTGGCATATCCGGTCAAAATGTTTCATTATCACAAGGATCTGTGACTCCAGGTACTGACGCATCCGCAACGTTAACTGGTCAATCTGTATCTGTTGCACAGGATTCGTTAAACAGAACTTTAACTGCATTATTATTAGGT
>Ga0208147_1000513_pt1 | contig 13609 bp, 23 predicted proteins | sample DEB3_08_DNA_FD_184520 | JGI IMG/M metagenome (GOLD analysis project Ga0208147, IMG submission 184520) | Aqueous microbial communities from the Delaware River and Bay under freshwater to marine salinity gradient to study organic matter... | ecosystem: Environmental > Aquatic > Marine > Coastal ... | reverse complement strand
CTGCTGTTGAGCCTGTTGCATCTGTTGTTGCTCAGGATTGGGTTGCATCATCTCATCCAACTTGGCAATCAACTCCATTCGGTTGCTCAAACTGGAGTTCGCAACGATTCCCTTCAGGATAATCGGCAAAACAGGGGTTTCAGCACCCAAAGTCTGCAACAAACCAATGAATTGCTGTTGCTCATACTCACGAGCAATGATGCCCAAGGTGGCGGTAGGCACAAAATTCATGTCCACAGAGGGGTAACGCTCTGGGTCAAACTGCATGAACCTGAAAGCCGCCTTCTTAATGAATGGAATCAAGAAATCTTCTTGGAAATTCACCAAAGTACGCTTGTATTTCTTGATGATGGAGGCTACTGCCATCGACATACCGCCACCATCACGGGCAGATTGGCTGACCATGCCCTGAGAATCCAGTGTGCCAGTGGCTTGGAGCAACATACGCTCAAATTCTTTGGCAGTGGCTAGGTTGTTGGGGTCACTTTGACCAAACTTGAATGGGTAAAGAATCTCACTAGGTGCGCCATTGGTGAGGATTGCCTTGCCCGGCTTGATCTCAAACTTCATACCCCTTGGCAACCGTGTTGCATCCATCGCAATCATGGGGGAAGTGGTCAATGCGAGTGAGTCTAAGTGGCTACGAGTCTGTGCATCAATGGCTTTTTGCATATTGAATGCTTTTTCCACTGTGCCACGACCCAACAAACGGTTAGGAACTGTGTCATCCTGATAGGACAGAACAGGTCTGTCTTTCATCATGTAAGGGTTTTCCTCAGCTTTGAGGAGTAATCCATCGTTGGCAATCACAACAATGGCTTCAACCATGTCTGTGTAGTCTTCTGCGGCAGAGTTCTCAGGAAATAACTCTACGATTTCCTTGTTTTCTTCTAAGTTATTCAAGTATTCACGGGGAACAAGACCGTAGTAGGTGAGCAAAAGCACCTTCTCGTCTTGGTACTGAGACACTTCTTGGGTTGGTTCAAGGTCAGTGTCTTCGTAGGTGGGCGTGATGTCTACTTTGCGGTAGATGCCTCGTTCAATACCTTCAACAACCTTGTGGATTGAGACATATTTCTCGATAGCCACGCCCATGCAGTCATCAATGGAAGTACCGTTGGGGTCGAAAAGGAAGTTCTTGGGATTGACAGGCATGATCTTGACTGCAATCCTGTCTCTCTCAATCACACCAATTGCTGCTTGCCCTTGCTGATTAGGAATCGGGCGAGTGGCAGGGATGTACTCTTTCTCAGTTTTGACAATAATCTCGCCAATACCTGTACCGTAGATTTCTGCCATCAACTCAATCTGGTCAATACTCTTGCGAATCTTGTCCTTCTTGAAATCCTCCATGAGTTGATTCTTAATCATCTCGACATCAATGGGGTTTCCATTGACATCTTGGATATTGTCTTCAATGTCAAAGAACTCGCCTTGCCCAAAGATAGCTTCCATGATCTCAGCATGGCGTGTTTCTACGGCTTGTTGGGTGGCAGGGGTGACGATACGGCTACGCTCAGACTCACGGGTTTTGTCCTCTGATGCCCACTGACCTCGGAAGATGCGCTCATACTCTAGCCAATCAGGGAGGAAGTTGGTGTCTCGGTAATCCCGCCAGCGTTGGCAATGGTCAGTGACAAAATCTGTCAATTCTTTATCAGCCTCAGTTGGCTCATAAAATTCGTTTTGTTCAAGTTTGTCTGTTGCCATTTATATCCTCATACACCGCTAATGATGTCAACTGGTTGCCACTCGTCTTCATCATCTGCCTCAAAGTATGAGGTTATAGATAACTGATCTATATAACTTAACGCATCAGGAAGATCATCATGCACCCCTTGGGATGGGTACATCAACAACTGATCTAGGAACTCTGTCCAATCCTCTTCCTTGTTAAGCACAATTCTGCCATGCTCAAACCTTCCTTGCAATGCCCATATTATGCGGTCACTCTTCTTCCTGTTCCCATGCGTCAAATCCACAATGTGGGCATATATGTTGGATTTTCGCATTAAATCACTCAAATAGGGAAGTACCGCATTTTTCAATGCCCCACGCTCAATCCCAATGGATAAGGGTTTGTACTCCCTGATCGCCAGCAGGATATTGGCGGCTGTAGTCCTGATATCCCACCGACCATACTCAATCTTATGCACATACCACTTGCCATCCTCGGTCACCTTCACCACCGCAATGGCACTCTGGTCTAGCCTCTTCTTGGAGTTGGCGGCTTGCTTTGCCACCTCCTCAAACCCCGCCAAGTCAACCGCTATGAAATAAGACCCCTGTTCAGGAATATCACCATACCGAATCCATTCCTCCTTGAAGACATCAGAGCCAGCATTGTCGAAACTGGCTAGGTATTCTTGCTTGAAAGCAAAGGAACTCAAGGTTTTCTTGGCAGATTCAATCTCTGTAGGGTCAATCAAAGGGTTATCCTTGGTGGTGAAGTGCCAAGATTTCCAATCAGGATCATCACCCTCCTGACCCAAGTTGTACAGGTCATAGAACCAGTTTCTACCCTTGGGTGTCCCAATGAACATGGCACGACCACGCTTGTCAGACAATGACGCACGAATCACCTGTTCCCAAGTCTCAGGCTTAATGTCTGCAACCTCATCCAGTACAGCGTAAGTCAAGGAAACACCTCGCAAGGTGTCGGGTCTGTCACTGCCTCTGATGTAAATCTTTGCACCATTAATCAGCGTGACTTCCATGTTGTTCACATGGCTACTGGTGATGATCTCTCGCCCAATGTCCAAGAGCACATCCCAAATGATCTGCCTCGCCTGTCCCTGAGTCGGGGCAACATACAGCACCGCACTACCAGCAGGGCAGCTCAAACCCTCAATCAGTAGCGTAGTCACCGCTAACCTAGACTTGCCGCATCTTCGACCAGCCACCACAACCTTGAACCTCGTCTTGTCAGCGTAAACCTCCTGTTGCCAAGGCAATAGCGCAAAGTTCAAATCAGCCATTATTCGATTGTGTAGTCAGGAATTGAGAAAGGGTCTTTGTAGAAAGGGGTGTCTACCTTTTGTGTTGAAAGACTCCAGTTTTTTGCTTTTTCTACAGTGTCAAGTCCCATTGCATCAGGGTCAGTCCCATACTGACGCATAAAAAATTCTTTCCATGCCGTTGGATGACTTGGGTCTTTTAGCATTTGTCCTGTTTTGGTAGACGAGGGGAAATGCGGTCTATTGTCATAAGGACTGATAGTTTCTTTTATCCCTGCTTTCCATGCTCCCCTGTAATCATAGTCAGGAGATTCAAGAATCATCTCTATAACTCGCTGGTTGTCTAACTTATCGACAGGCATCTTTTGTTCAGCCGCAATGTCTGACTTAATAGAGTTAAACAGTTGAGTTCCTTGTAACCAACTGCGAAACTGCTGTTCTTCCGCTGGCTTCAGTGTGGTAGGACTCCAAGGAGTCGCAGAAAATTTTGCGTATTCATTTAACCAATCGGTCATTTTTTTACCTCTACATCCTGTATGTCATCTTGGTCTAAGGTAGTTGTCGTAGCGGTGGGTGCGCCTATGCCAGTGATATTGATGGTGACTGCACTCCTTTGGCTCTTATCCTTTTCAAACATCGACACTGGCAGTGTCCTGTCCACGCACATTTTGATAGCCGCCATTTGAGCAGGATGATTGTCGTTTAGCGCAATGGAAATCATCTTCTCGACAACATCCTTGCCGCTAGACTTGATAAGCATATCCTTCAAGTCCTTGATTCTCTGGCTGTCAGTCTTGGGTAACGCTAAGTCAGGATTCCTTGCGTACTCCTGTATCTGCCGCTTCAAACCATAGATGCCCTTGGGTCTGCCAGCTTTCTTCTTCTCTGTTGGCGGTTGGGGGCTTTCATCTTGGATGCTGTCCATTTGCTCTATCTTCACGATTGTCCTTAGCGTTGTGGGCGTGATAGGGGTGGACTATAGCAAATACTGTGACGATATGCTAGATTTATCAGCGTTGGCGGTCAAGCGTGTCGGCATCGTGGGAGATTTTTGTTGAATTGCGCCCGAATCCTGCCTTATGGAAACCGCCAACTCCTTTTTTTTCATAGCGGGGAAGCGGGGCAGTTGCCCCTTTTTCTATTTTCGCTTTTCCAGAGGGGCGGATGCCCCCACAATTATCACAGACCAAGACCACCCCCTCCCCCCCATCGAAAAATTGAGAACTATTTTCTGTGGATAACTCAGTTTGCAGATGTGCATCTGTAAGTTGTTGATTTCATTGGACATTCTCTGCAACTTACAGATAACTTACAAAATCCATTTAACACGATGTCCATTATGTTAACTCAAAATCAAAGGAAGTATTACAAACGCAAATAAATTGAGACGCAAATTGAAACCAGTTGGGACAAATGTGGATAACTTCGATTCAAATCTGTGGATAACCTGTGGATAACTATGCTTTTATCGAATTGATAATTGTTTTTAAGGGAGGGGGCGAAGAGAGAAAGAGGCGGAGGGTGCATTATTGGGGTACTTGATAATAAGATTGATTCGCAATTACAAATTCATAAGGAATCTGACTTGCTGATATTGGTTAGCAATGCCTCTAATTCGCCTCAGAATCGCCTACAAGGGGCTTAATTTGCTCTCCCTCACTCAGACCAAGGAAATCGCTTAAATCTTGCTCTGGTCTGTATCCTAGCTTCCATAAGATTGCAAAGCAGTCCAAGGCATTTTTAAAGCCTTTGGATATATCGCCTTCACCAGCACACGCAAGGATTGTCCTGTCGGCATCTGTCAGAGTCCGATTGAAATACCTTGTCGTAATACTGGCTCTTCTCGCCACCCATCACCTCGGCACATTGAAAAGTTTAGGTGCTGGCTCACCTACCAGTACATGGAGGTCATCTTCCATGTCATCGAACCCAGACCCGACAGGTGCAGTCTTCTTGAACACCTTAACCTGTGCAGTCGGTTCTAGTGCCTTCAGCATGAGAACCTCTTGCACAAATGGATCGGCTAGGACAACCTCAAATTCCTCCAATGTCCAGATCGTGTGTAGGTCTTTGCGTTCACGCTGTAGGTCAAGACTATCGTTAATGGTCTGGACAACTGCCATGATTTTCCCATCCTGAGTTTTCCACTCCAAAAATCTCAGGGGTGGATTTTGCGGCACTCCATTATCTTCAGCCCACTTCTCCAAAGCGTCATAACCTTTGACCATCCCATAGACCGACTTCCTCAACCTATCAATGTCCTTCCTGTCAGTCGCATCCCAAACCCTCGCCATCTGCACCCAAAACTTCTCCCTGAACTCAGTGTCAACTAAAGTAATCAATCTCTCACAACCCCATTTCTGGTGATGTTTGTCTTTCCTTGCCTCAAGTTCAACCAAAACCGCATGAGCCTGAATATCCCAACTGGTTGGCTCATACCTCTTCACCTCAACTTGAGGAACATCTTTCTTCGACCTTGAACGACTCATTTTTAATTTCCTTCAACAAAAAGACAAAGAGACAAACCGACAGGGGACAAACCTCAGGTTTATAGACCTGAGGTGGTTTGTCCCCATCTCCTCAAGGGGACATTTGGGACATTTGTCCCCGTTTGTCCCCTTTGTCACTGGATAAATATACATATCAAAAACCCTCCGAATTGGACTTCAACCACACCCAACCAGACCCAATCACGACCTTATTCACGGCTACCAATCTCTCCCTAGCCCTCATCCAAGCCTTCTTAAAAGCCGCCTTATCATCCTCAGTACAACCCTTCATGCTCCAAAATTCAGCCCTCCAATCATCCAAAGCCACTCCATACCGACTAGTACCTTCCACTTCACGATATGAGCCTTTAGATTTAATCACTTTCATCAACGAATCCATCTCCAAACGCTGATTTCCACCACTGCCAGAGTTATTTTTGCTTCCCTTTGCGGTGCTGTTTGCGATGTCTTGGTTATGCCTGATAGCCAAACTGGTGGTGATTTCAAAGCCCAAATCTGAAGTTCCGATCTCCACCAGAACGATCTCAATACCCACTTCGATGGAGTCAGCCCCATCTTTCTGCTTTGACACCTTAAGGATCGCATTCCCTACCACGCTGGAATCTCCTGAGTTGATGACACTATCCTGACGCTGAATCTCAAGTTCAGTGTCCACGGCACCAAGCAGGGAAGAGTGACCCCTCAAACCCTTGGAAACATCCTTCCCACTGTGGTGGATTACCAACAACGCACACTCATAGATTTCCTGTAGTTTGCCTGTCTGGGTGATGAATGCGCCCATGTCCTCGGAACTGTTCTCGTTAAAGCCGCCACCTGACATCCGCATCAGGGTATCCAAGATGATGAGTTCCAAGGGTTCATCTATTTGCGCCACCAGTTCATTGATTGCGTCTAAGAGTTCGGCAAAGTCCTCTGGTGACGATCTGAGGTTCAATTGCGCTCTGATGATGTACAGATTTGCCCCATCAGGACTCTTATTCTGAATCTTGCAAGCCTTCACCCTTGCGCCCATACCGCCATGACCTTCACCGCAGATGTACAGCACCGCACCCTTTTTAGGTATCCTGTAACCCATCCAATCACGACCTGTGGCTATCGCCTCTGCCAAGTCGAGTGCGATGAATGACTTATATGAGGCAGGGGGAGCGTACAGGGCAACGAAACTACGCTTGGGCAATATCGACTCGACAAGCCACTCCACAGGCTCATCCTTGATGGAGTCCCAAGACTCGACAAGCAGTTTCTTTCGAGCGTTAGTCGGGTCTTGTTCTTGTTGTACCTTTGGTTCATTTGTGTGGCTGAGTAACGGGTCTGGGGCTGTCTCTACAAGCCTTTTGGGTATCAGGATGACATCTTCAGGGGTTAATGGCTGAGACTTCTTGGCTTTGCTTGCCAGTATTTCCTTCGTGCCTGAATACTTGTGGACAAACTCGTAGGCATCTTCCTTCGGCTTTGGCAACTCCAGATCAATGACCCTGATGCTCTTGACCTTGCCAATCAAGGATTCCACAATCTTTGCGGCATAACTCCACCCTGCCGTGTCATTATCTGGCACTACAACGACATTTGCGCCAGCAAAGTATTGATTCAGGTCTTGATTCCAACCTCCTGCACCAGCATGAGATGTTGTAGCTACGACCCCCAGACTGCACAAGGCATCTGCCGCCTTTTCACCCTCACAGATGTAGATGGCTCTTCCCTCGGCAACCGCCTGTAGCACCTCTGGGAGTCGGTAAGGCACGATTCTGCAATCTCCCAACTTACCCACCCGACTGCCATCAGCCATGACCCTCAAGGTCTTATAGGTCTTGCCCTTGGCATCAAAGGTCTTGTAGCGTTGCTTAAGGAATAGGGGTAACTCGTTCTCGTCTGTATAGACCCATTCATTCTCTAAAACTGGTACTGCTGGCATGATGGGTCTGACATTTGAAAGGTATTCTGGTCTTTCTGGCAGTGCTGGCAGTAAGCCCATCTCCTTGATGGTGCTGAACACTTCATGCTGATCGCACCCACCATGACACTTGAAGAGTATGTTGCCATCCTCACCATCTGTGACCGACAGGGATGGATTCTTGTCTCCATTACCCTGACCATGATGAGGAACAGGACAACTTGCAAGGTAACCATTGCCTACCTTTTTTGCGTTGCCTAAGGTAGTGGCTATTTGTTGTGCTGACATTGAGAGTCCAATTTACAAGAGACAAAAAAACCAGAGTTCTCCCCCGAAAACTCTGGTGCGGGTTGGTTCAGTGATTAGCTGAACATCTCATCATCACTCATTGATGGTGCTGGTTTAGATGGTGCGGGTTTGGCAACTGGCTTTGGCGCATCAAATGATGAGGTTGACTCATCAGCACCGCCATCTTGCAAAGCCGCGGGTCTTGCCACCCAATTCACCACCTCAAAGATCGGGACTCTTGTTGTTCCCTTTCCGACCTTCTCAGGGCGGCTTCCTTTGTACTCCACCACAGGCAACTTGCCAGCGTTAGCAGATGCCTGTGCTTGCACTTGCTTCCACAAGGCTTCCAAGCCCATGTTAGCCCCTGCACCGTTGGCTGAGAACTCTGCAACACCCATCGTCTTGTTATAGAAAATGGCTTTAAAGCCACGCTTGAACTCGGCACTCGGTTGTGCGCCCTTTTGCCCAAGACCATTGTCAGGCATGAACTCAAAGATGCCAGCGGCAATCAGCATCCAACCAGTTTGCAAGTTTTCATGGTCAAAGACCGACTTTTCAAAGGTGAACTCACCATCTTGGTTTGTCCATGCGTTTGCTTGTGGGCTGAATCTGATGTAGTTACCAAAGCCACCAGAGTTTGAAAGGTTTAGATTCATTTGATGTTTTCCTTGTTGAAAGTTGAAGTTTAAAAAATGTGACTAAGGTCACGGTGGGGGATTGGGGTTGGGATTATTGACCAATACTCTTGTCTCTTGCAAGTGTCAAGCCTGACGATATGCGAGAAGTAAGCGGTTCAATAGATTCCTTTAAGCCTTTGGGTAGCAGTTTCTCGACCTGTGCAGGAGTCAAGAGTTCGGTTTTCGTTATCTCATGGATTCGTAGCCCAAGGAAAACCAGTTGCTCAATCGCTTTCTCTTCTGAAGTCCATGATCTGATTGCTCTCTTGGGTGCGAGTTGCCAACCTTGAATCACAGCACCCTTTTCCATGCGTTTGAGGGCATGATCTCTCACCGCCTTGATGTAGTCCTCGACCATATCAAACTTTGTCAGCAAGACGCTGATCTGTTCTTCTGTCAAGACTTCTACTGGTGGTGCTGAGTGAACAACCTCAACCAAGGTTGCTTGTGCAGGGCAGATTGTCTTAGCCGCACAATATTGGCAAGCCGAATCAGAGGGTACAGGTGGGAATGCAGGGTTCAGGGCATTCTCAATCGCTGGTTGCAGTATGTAGTGCTCCCAATCAACCAACTCCTGAGTTGTCATGGAATGCTTGCGTACTTCACCATGATGAGGTTGGATAATCCAGAGTTCTACAGTGTCAATGTCTTGGTATAGACCCTCGGACTCCATAGCCGCCAATGCGTAGAGTTTGAGTTGGTCACTCTCAGCATCGACATACCCTCTACCAGTTTTCAAATCAGCAATGATGATCTTGCGTTTGTCTTTACTGATGCCAATGACATCAGCAGTGCCACCACACTTGTATGCAGGGGTTTCTTGATAGGGTAAGTGTTTCTCAATAGAAACTGTTCCCTCACCCAACTCCTTGTGAATATCATAAATTGCATTCAAGTGTTGCTGTGCAAAGTCACAATTCTCCTCTGTCATGGTGATGCCCTCATAGACTTTGCCGACAAACTTCATCGGGTCTAGAAAACTGTTGTAGCAGTGCTCTGCTAAGGCATGAATTGCAGTTCCAATCTTTGCCGCCTCACCACTCTCTTGATAGGGGACTTGTGCTGACAATCTAACGCTTGCAGGGCAAGCAATGGTGCGAGAGATACCTGATGGTCTGATGATTATTTGTTTTGCCATGATGCTCTTTCAATGTGGTGATGCTCAATAAGTAATTGGTAAGCAAGTTGTCTGACCTCGTGAGATACCGCATGACCCAAGTCTTCAGGGTCTAGCACACGCTTTAAGAAGACAACAGTTGCTTGGTTTTGCTTTCTCTCTTGTTCAAGTTGTGAGCCTAGCCAAACAATATGCTCACGCAAGGTTTCTCGTTCTTTGTTATCCATTGCGATACCCCCAAAGTGCAATCAAACTGGCATCACTGCGCCCATCATCCTTGACCCTCTTGAACAGGCTCAAATGGTCAGGGAACAACTCCATTGCTCTGGCTCTTGACCCATCCTTACCACCCACCACACCCATAGCTTTAATCCATGTCTGTGGGGTCATCAAAGTGGTCTTGATGCGTAAGGCGGTCAATGCTCCCTCAACGACCCCCAGACTGCGCCCTAGGCTAAAGACACTTGTCACCCCTTGCCCACTCATGGCAAAGACCTTTTCGGTGAATGCCTCGTTGGGGTCAAAGTCTTTGATGATCTGAACCAGTTCAGGAACTGACACCTGACGCTTGGTCTTGCCGTTTCTCTCAAGAGTGACTGTGGGCATATCCTCAACCCTCACCAGTTCACCATCCACCACGAGGGCTATAGCCCCATTTAGACCGCAATCAATACCAATGGTGCGCCTAGTCATTTAACAGCCCCTGTAGAGCCTTAAAACGAGCCTGAATCAGGGAATCTACCGACTCATCTAGCCGCCTAATGGTGGTCACCAGTGGTATTGTCTTTCCTGTGGCATATCTGGAGACTTGGGCAGGGTGAAAGCCAGCGTGACGAGCAACATCAGTGATGGTGTAGCCAGCCACTTCAGCCTTTTCCTTAATGTTTTCAATGGTTTGCATGGTTTGTGTGTTCATAGTGATGGGGAGTCTAGAGACTTTGAATCCATTGGTCAAGCCCTTTGTGATTGAATAGTTGAGTTAATTGTGGGGGATTAGTTACAGGGTAGTTGACAGGGTAGTTAATTGCGATATGATTCACTACATCAATAAAGCAAACAGGAGAAACGAAATGACACAAAAATTTAAAGACTACACCATCACCATGCAAGATGACAGCGGTCGCACTTGCGTTGTGTCTATCAATGGTGATTGCATTGCAGAGCAAATCCAAAGTGGCGAAACAGAATCTAGTGCTCGTGACAATGTGGAAAACAATGCCGTTGATAAGGCAATTTATCGCAAAGAGATCAGTGCTGGCGCATGGATGATTGCAACAACCTATTAAACCCCAAGGGGCGCAAGCCCCATCTTTCAACCCAACAGGAGAATTGAAGATGCGCCAAATTGACGATTCAGAAGCAGAGGAGATCAAGTCTGAGGCTCGTCACCTCAGACGCTACCAATATCTCTTGTCTCTGCACCCCGACTGCCGTGACCCTGAACACCCCACCTGTGAACTCTGCGAGGAGAATGATGATGACGCTTAAACAAACCCTACAAGCTACCCTAGTGGGCTTGATTCTGGCTGTGCCGTTCCTGATTGAGATTGCAAAGGAGATGGTGAAATGACTTCATACCCAGAAATAAGCCGCAATAGACGCAGATATGGTATTGACCATATTGAAAAATATGCTTTGGGTATCACAGAAACCATTACATACAAAATGAAAGGTGGCAACAGTATTGTTGTTGATTTAATAACCAATGCTCAAGACTTTATGGCTGATGGTGACTTAAATAATGCTCGTCAAGTCTTGAATGTTGCGAAACATCTTTTGTCTGAAATTAATAATGGAAATTTGGTTGGCACAGTAAAGCGTAAAGGAGCATTGAAATGAACAACCCACCAGCATTTCCAACAGCTACGCTGGCACAAAAAACTGAGGGTGGCATGACCTTGCGTGACTACTTTGCGGCAAAGGCTATGCAAGCCGCAATCACTGGATGTGCAACAAGAGGTGAAGTCGGTGTGTATTCCAATTGGGCGGGTCTTGCTTATGGAATGGCAGACGCAATGTTGAAAGCGAGGGAACAATGACACCCCTACAAGACTTTTGCCAAGAACCTAGATCAATGGAAGAGTTGGTAGATGCAGGGTTCAAACAGCATAGCGTCTACAACGCTGTTAAGAGGCATGAACTCAAGAATGTCAAAGCTACTGACGATTGGGGGCGCAGAACGCATGGCAAGGGCTTGTTCTTGTCCACTGTGACCATTGCACCCATGAACTTCACCGCCTTGCAACACGCATGGAATATTCGACAACCACAAGGAGAAACAGCATGACTATGGAAAAAGAATTGGAAGAACTCATCAGCAAGATTGCACCTTCAAAAGACATTGCTGGTGGCTTTATGAGTCGTGACCAGATCATCCAACTCATCCGCAAGGTGGCAGTTGAGTCTTCTTTGATTGGATACGCCAATGCTGAGAGATCGACCAGAAACAGAATGGAAAAGAAACTCAAGATGGTGGAGGAGGAGCTAACAATTATTAAAGAACAACTCAAAGATGCTGAGTTAGAACTGATTGCGACAACCAAATGAACCACTGGCGCAAGGTCATGGTGGCATTGCTTTGTGCTGGCGCATTGCTGTATTTCGATGGCAAAGATCAAGGGGTGACCAATCATGCTAGAAACAATAGTAAATTTCATGCTGATAGCGATATTCGCATTCGCATTGGGAATAGCAGTGTGCGTAGTGTTTGTTTTGTGGCTTCTAAGAGAAAGCGAACAAGAGTGATGTGTCAAGACTGCCCAAAGTGGGTCAGGGATGTGGCATCCAAAACCTACAGTTGCGCCAACTCAAAGATCAAAAAAGGATTTGTTTTCAACCATAGGGGGCGCAGATGAAAGGTGGTGCTAGAGCAGGGTCAGGGCGTAAACCCATCCAAATTGACGAGCGTAGAGCGTTTAGCCTCTATGAACAGGGCTTTAGCAAATTGGAGATTGCAAACAGGTTCGGTGTCAACTACAACAGCTTGCGTACCATCTTTCGCAAGGCGGGTAAGTTCAAGCCATCAAAGAAAAGGAAACAGCCATGAACTGGCGAGATTTAACAATCAAGTATGTCAAGGATTTGCTCAGAGCAAAGACACCTCTTGAGATGGTGCAAAAGGAACTCATTGAGGCACAACTTGCCAAGTTGCAAGCAGAGACTTCAGTTGAATACTCTCAGTCCATTGTCAACTACAACGAGCAAAGAATATCTAGACTGAACAAAAGAATCTTGGAACTTCAGGAGACAGAACATGAATGAATCGCTGAACCGCAAGAGACAGGTTGAGGAATACAAGACCCAACAGCAAGTCTATGACGAACTCAGAAACGACATTCTTGAAGAAGTGGCAGTCGAGATTGAGAAAATGAAATGTTTTGGCAATGACACATTGAGTTCTTTTGGAATTTTTATCAGAGGAATGAAACGATGAAATCATTAAGCAAACTACATCAAGAGGCAATCACTCAAGCTCAAAACGAAACCGATCAAAACAAAGCGGCGGCACTTGCAATGATTGAACGACCGATTGAGATGATTAAAGCCATCATGCTCAAGCATGAGTTGGCGGTCATAGAAGTCATGCGTGAGTTGCATGAGTCAAGAGAAGCCGCAATAAGGGCAGAGCGTGAGGCGTGTGCAAGATTGTGTGAGGATGGAATTATCAAAGGCGGTGAAGTGTTTGCCGCAAAAATCAGAGCAAGGGGAAACACATGAGCAAAGACACAAGATGGGAACGAGGCATTGAGACTTTTTCAGATGAGCAATTGCTGTTTGAATTGGTCAGGCGTAATGGGTTTCAAAGAGCCGCCAAGAAGACAGAGTATTGGGGCGATGGCTGGGTTACAAGTATTGTGGGCATTGGCAAAGACAGTAGCGTATCCATCACGATGGATAGAGATGATTTCAAAGCATTATCTGAATTGGCTGTTGTTGGGTTTAAGGAGTGAAGCATGACACAAATATACATCTGCGTCAGATGCAAACGCAGAATTTTGACAATCATTACACGATGCCCATATTGCGGAGGTAATCCGCAATGAACGCATTCGATTACAAAGGTCAGCCATCAATTTGGACAAGAGATGCTGAATTGAAGATGATTACACTTGGCAAGAAAATTGGCATGAAACGCAGAGAACAAATCCGCAAGACAGAATCACATATTG
>Ga0208147_1000511_pt1 | contig 13680 bp, 12 predicted proteins | sample DEB3_08_DNA_FD_184520 | JGI IMG/M metagenome (GOLD analysis project Ga0208147, IMG submission 184520) | Aqueous microbial communities from the Delaware River and Bay under freshwater to marine salinity gradient to study organic matter... | ecosystem: Environmental > Aquatic > Marine > Coastal ... | reverse complement strand
GCACCAGTCTTCAGTGCCAATTCCATCAACTTGTGAATTTTCTCCGCGAATACCTCACCCAACGCACCACCAAACACGGTGAAGTCCTGACTGAATACGAACACCTTGCGACCGTCGATGGTTCCCCAACCGGTGATGACACCGTCGGTGTAGGGGCGCTCCTCTAACCCAGCGGCGTGTGCACGATGACGCGCCAACAGGTCGAGTTCATGAAAAGTTCCCGGATCCAGCAACAGCTCCAAACGTTCCCGAGCGAGCAGTTTGCCCTTCTCGTGTTGACGTTCGACGGAGCGTGGTGAACCTGCGTGGCGGGCTTGTTCTTTGCGCTCTTCAAGTTGGGCGATTTTCTCGGCAATCGGATCGGCGGCCACGGCACGACGCTACTTGTCAACCGCCGACCAGCGTGGTTTGCGTATTGATGAGCGAATCCGTAATGGTCAGCGTCGTTCCGAGTGGCGTGAGGTCGCCCGTGGTGGTGGTGCCAACGATCTCCACGTTCCAGACGCCGGCTACCGGGAAGGTGAGACCACCATCGACGGGCGCCACGGCAGCGCCCGGGTACTTGATCGGCACGATCAGATTGATACCCGCATAGCCCTCTGCTTGCGGTACGAGCCGAACCTCGAAGTTGTTGATGCGTTTTGGTGCAAGCAACTCCACACGCATGGCATTTGCTCCAGTGGTCAATGGCGTGAGCGAGAGCACCACATGGAAGCGGTCGTTCTTCAATTCCTCCCTGTACAAATAGTTCGCGGTTGGTGCCGAGCGCTTTGCTACTGCTTGTGGTGGACGCATCGACACGGCCCACGACGTGATTGCCAAGATGAGAATTCCCACGACGATTTCGGTGGTGACTGCCCGGCGCAGTCGCCATGCCATCTTTGCGGTGAGGCGCTTTTCCGAACGCAATCGACCGGTTGCAAAGTTCCGAAGTAGCAGCATGATCCACACCATGACCGCAACCACGATGAGTTGCAGCACGTTGAGTCGACCGTGACTGCTGGTGAAGATTGCCGAGCCGTCCATCAAATACACCTGAACCAGGCCGGTGAAAACGGTCGAGACGATCAGCCACCCAGAGATCTTGGCGAAGTAACGAACCGCATCCACCAGATCGCGTTCACCAGGTCCCGCAAGAGCTGCGCGTGAAAGCAATGCAAGACCGCCCAACCACAGACCCATCGACCACACGTGGATGATGCTGAACACGTAGGTGAGTACCGACAGGTTTTGTCCGATACGAGTCAGGCCGTACGAGGACATCATCGCCAACAAGAACAACACCGCAGGAACCTGTGTCTCAGGTGCCAGCACTCGGCGCGGAGTGAACACCAGCCACGCCGCAGCGAGCACCAATGCGAATCGAAGCAGCAAGATGAAACCAAACGCAAAATTGAGTGCACCAAACCAGGAGAACGGATTCAGTGACGCAATGAACGAATCACCACTCGCCCTTGCGGCTTGGAGTGTCACGACGAGATACACCGTCGCCACAGCACCAAACCAGCTCAGGCGCAAGAACCGTTCCGTGGTGTCGTATTCGAAACCCTCCGGCCAGCCGATGACGATGTAGAGCAATCCACCAAATACACAAATGACGAAGAGGTATTCAGCGATTCGTAGGAGACCGAGCAGCAATCCGAATCGGGGCTCAGGTGTGGCGGTGACCGACACGATTTCTCCCACCACGGTGGTTGGTGTTGCCGCGTCGGCTCCGGTGGCGCCAGCAATGGTGGTCTGCGGATTCACCAACAGTGTGAAGTTGAATGTGCCGAGGCTGCCAATGTTGCGATTGATTACCCACGTGACCGTGCATTGCCCGGCCGGCGGCAGCGACGCAAGTGGAGTCGACACCGTTTGAGCATCCACCGCAATGACTGGTGCGCCGAGCGACACGGTGACACCGTCGCAGCGCAACAACACTCCGAGCGCTGCTGCATCATCGGCATCCAACTTGTTGCGGAAGATGAGCTGAAGTTGTGTCGGCACCACGGTGACCGTGGCATTTGGTTGCGGATTGGATGAGATGAGTTCGTTGGGAATGGTGGATGCGGCATGAGCCGATCCGCCCAGGGTTGCGAGGATGAGGACGCCGGCAAGCATCGCAAGCACTGGCGTCAGTACGGCACGCCGCCAAGGGACAAGAACTCCACGCATGGGCGTGTCTCTACGGTACCCAAGGAGCGCGTCGTTGGTGTCGCACCGAAGACCACGCTCACCCGAAGGGTAGGCTCGCTACGAAATGGCCACCCAATCGCTGTATCGCCGCTATCGACCGCGACGATTCGCCGAGCTCAAAGGGCAGGAACACGTGGTTCGTGCCCTGCGCAATGCCGTTGCCAACGACCGTGGCGGGCAGGCGTACATGTTTTCTGGTCCACGAGGTACGGGAAAGACCTCCGCAGCTCGCATCTTGGCCAAGGTGCTCAACTGCACGAATCCGCATGAAGGTGAGCCGTGTTGCGAGTGTGACGCATGCCTGGCAATCGAGCGCGGCACCAGTTTCGACGTACTCGAGCTCGACGCTGCAAGCAACAACGGCGTCGACAACATTCGTGAGCTCATCGAACGTGCCGCCATGGGTAACCCTGGCCGCCACCGAGTCTTCATTCTCGACGAAGTCCACATGCTGAGCGCCGGTGCCGAAGCTGCACTACTCAAAACCTTGGAGGAGCCACCACCACATGTGGTGTTCGTGTTGGCCACCACCGATCCGCAGAAGGTAAGCGAAACCATTCGCAGCCGCACTCAGCATCTGCAGTTTCGATTGTTGCCCGCCAAGGACATCGAAGAGCACGTGCGCTTCGTGGTGCAAGATGCCAAGTTGGACGTCACCCCGGAAGCCATCCGACAAGCCGTTGAGCAGGGAGGTGGTTCGGCACGCGACACGCTGTCGGCACTCGAACTCATCGCAGCCGGCGGCGGCGAGGCCGACGTTTTCGTGCGACCCGAGGATGTCATCGAGTCGCTCATCAATCACGATGCGGCAGCCGTGCTCACCCAAGTGGGGGCCGCGATGCAACGCGGACACGACCCGAAGGCGTTCACGGAGCAACTCGTGCGCTTTTTGCGGGAGATGTTCCTGTCGTCAATGGCGCCGCAGTTGGTGCAACTTGCCGAAGACCATGCGCATGTCGCCGCTGAAATGACGGCACGGTACGGAGTCGCCTCGGTGGTGCGTGCAATCGAGGTGTTAGGTGAAGCATTGGTCGACATTCGTCGTGCACCAGACCCACGCTTGGTGTTGGAAGTAACCCTGGTACGCCTTGCCAGCAACGTGGTGGCAAACGATACGTCGTCGCTCTTGGCGCGCCTCGAACGATTGGAGTCCGGCAACGCACGTCCGCGCGATGTCACTGGGCCGATTCCCCGTCCGAAGTTAGTTGGGGCTGCACCATCGCGCTCGACATCATCGACATCTACGCGACCAACTGCAGGCTCAACACCGCCAACACCGTCGGCGCCGTCCGTCTCACAAACTCCGTCCAGATCACGAACTTCGGCCCCTGCACCTGCACCTACTGGCGATCTCGTTGCAGCCTGGCCCGGCGTGGTCCGCACACTCAAAGCAACACAGCGAGCGCTGTATTCCGCCGTGGAAGTCATTGCGGTAGAAGGAGACACGCTGGTGGTGTCAGCTCCGAGCGACATGCACAAGAAGAAATGCTTGGAGTTGAAGGATCACGTCCACGCCGCACTCAGCGCGGCTGCGGGACGCCCGGTAACGCTTGACATTCGAGTACAGGAATCGCGCACATCCTCCAACAGTGCGTCGGGTAACACGTCACCAACTTCGCGACGCGCCAACGTTCCAATCGAAAACAACGATGCCGATGACCTCTCACTCGCGGACGACGACAATCAGCAAGTGGAGTCGGTGGTCGATCAAATCGCCAAGCAATTCCCAGGTGCACGTATCGTCGACACGTCGCAGAACTGAGCAAGCAGCGTGGCGTCTGCATATTCGCGATCGATGCAGGCAATGATCGATGCTCTCGCCCGACTACCAGGTGTTGGGCCGAAGTCTGCACAACGAATCGCTTTCCATCTCCTGAAAACCGACATTGAAGAAGTGAAGAAGCTCACTCGTGCCATCGAGGATGCTCGTGGGTCGGTACGTTTTTGTGAGCGCTGCTTCAATTTTTCCGAGGCGCCGATGTGTCATATCTGTACCGATGACCGCCGCGACACCAGCACGCTCTGTGTGGTGGAGGAGTCACGAGACGTTGTGGCATTGGAAAAGACCGGCCAGTTCCGGGGCCGTTATCACGTGTTGTTGGGTGCAATCAATCCACTCGAAGGCACGGGACCCGAACATCTGAAGGTACGTGAGCTGTTGCTGCGCCTGGAGCCCGAAACCGTGAAGGAAGTCATCCTCTGCTTGAACCCCAATACCGAAGGTGATGTCACCGCGATGTATTTGGCACGACTCCTCAAACCACTCGGGGTGAAAGTGACGCAGTTGGCAATGGGACTACCCGTGGGTGGTGACTTGGAATACGCCGACGAAGTGACCCTCGGTCGTGCCTTGGTGGGGCGTCGCGAAGTCGGCGAATAACGGAGAATTCAGCTAACGGTACGCACGATGAGTGCGTCGCCCTGTCCGCCTCCACCACAGAGTGCGGCGGCTCCAACACCTCCACCGCGACGCTTGAGTTCGTGCAGCAGTGTGAGGGCCAGGCGATTGCCACTCATGCCGATGGGGTGACCCAACGCGATGGCTCCTCCGTTGACGTTCACCATGTCGTCTTTCACGCCCAGTTCGCGCATTGACGCAATACCCACCGCAGCAAACGCTTCATTGATTTCCAGGAGTGAGAGATCGCCGATTGACATCTTGGCACGAATAAGTGCTTGTTGGATGGCACGACTCGGCTGATGCAAGAGTGACGCCGAGTCTGGTCCGGCAACCATGCCGTACGACACGAACTCCCCGAGTGGGGTGACTCCGCGTTGCTCGGCTGCATGTTTCGACATCACCACCACTGCCGAACCACCGTCGCTGATTTGGCTTGCATTGCCTGCAGTGACGGTGCCGCTCTTGTCGAATGCGGGACGCAATGCACCGAGGGATTGCATGGTGGTGGCAGCACGGACACCTTCGTCATCCCGCACGACAATCGGTTCACCCTTTCGCTGCGGCACGCTTACGGAAACGATTTCATCCGTGAGTCGTCCCGCAGCGATAGCCGCCGCCGCACGCGCATGGCTTTGCAGTGCGACAGCATCCTGTTCCTCGCGCGAGATGTTTCCTGCTGCGTAGCGCTCGGTGCCCAAACCCATGAGGCATGCATCGAATGCACACCACAATCCATCCTTGATGATGGCATCGGCCAACTCCGTATTGCCGTAGCGAAAGCCATTACGCGCGCCAGTGGCGAGGTACGGGGCGTTCGTCATCGACTCCATTCCCGCAGCCACCACGATGTCGGCTTCACCACTCGACACCATTTGATCTGCCAGATATATGGAGTTGAGGCCCGACAAACACACCTTGTTGATGTTCACACTCGGGACGTTCATCGGGATGCCTGCCTTCACGGCGGCTTGCCGAGAAGGGACTTGTCCTTGACCAGCCATCAACACCTGACCGACGATGACATGGTCCACCTCATGAGGTTGCACGCCTGCTCGCTTCAGGGCTTCGGCAATCGCCAGGCCTCCAAGATCGGCTGCCGAGAATTCAGCCAACGAACCGCTCATCTTGCCAATTGGCGTTCGGGCCCCCGCAACGATGTATGAACCTGGCATAACGCCCCCCTTTCACCAAAGAGTAACGCTCGGCAAGCCGTAGGCAGGCATCGAGTCAGTAGTTTCTACACGTGGACTCCATACGTGACGCCATCAACAACGGGGCTACTGGCGATCAACTGGCTGCCATACCAATTCCCAGCGCGTACCGCGCGGCGGTGATCGAGAAGCACGACGAAAAGATGTTCGAGGGAGTGGCGTCCCGAGACAAGGATCCGCGCAAGAGCATCAAGTTGCGCGAGGTACCAGTGCCCGAATTGGCGCCGGATGAAGCGCTCGTCGCCGTGATGGCAAGCAGCATCAACTTCAACACGGTGTGGAGTGCAATTTTTGAACCAATCAGTACGTTTGGTGCACTCACACGATTGGCGCGTGAGAGTTCGTGGGCCAAACGACACGACTTGCCATATCACATCCTTGGAAGCGACGGTTCCGGGGTGGTGCTGCGGGTCGGCACGGCGGTTCGTAACTGGAAGCCCGGTGATCGAGTCACCATCCATTGCAACCATGTTGATGACCAGGATCCGTCAGCACACGACGACTCGATGCTCGGTGCGAACCAACGCATCTGGGGATACGAAACCAACTTTGGTGGCTTGGCCGACCTGACGGTGGTGAAGGCAAACCAACTGATGCCCAAGCCCGCACACTTGTCATGGGAGGAGGCTGCAGTCAACGCCCTGTGCAATAGCACGAGTTATCGCATGTTGGTGTCACAAAACGGTGCACGCATGAAACAGGGCGACGTCGTGCTCATCTGGGGAGCGACGGGCGGCATTGGCGCATATGCAGTTCAGTATGTGTTGAACGGCGGGGGCATTCCCGTTGGTGTGGTGAGTTCGCCGGACAAAGAGCGCATCCTCCGCGAGATGGGTTGTGAGGCGGTCATCGACCGATCCAAGGGCAACTACAAGTTTTGGAATGACGACAACACGCACAATGAGAGTGAATGGCGTCGCTTTGGTGGCGATATTCGTGCTCTCGTAGGCGAGGATCCCGACATCGTGTTCGAGCATCCAGGGCGCAGCACGTTCGGCGCATCAATGTACGTTGTGAAAAAAGGCGGTACCGTCGTGACCTGCGCAGCAACCAGTGGGTTCATGTTGGAGTTCGACAACCGTTACTTCTGGATGCGCCTCAAGCGCTTGGTCGGCTCTCATTTCGCCAACTACCGAGAAGCATATGAAGCCAATCGTTTGATAGCCAAAGGGATGATTGATCCGGTGATTTCCCAAACGTTTCCCCTGTCTCAGACGGGCGAAGCAGCGTGGCAAGTGCATCGCAATCTTCATGAAGGAAAGATTGGAGTGTTGTGCTTGGCAGAAAGCGAAGGCGAAGGGGTGACCGACCATGAGTTGCGAGCCAAGGTTGGAGAAGCTCGACTGCGTAGGTTCCGCCGATGATGCTCACCGAAATTGATCACGTTGCAATCGCTGTGCGCGACTTGGCGGCAGCCGTTGACTATTACCAACGTGCCTTTGGCGCAACCATCGACCATCGCGAAGTGGTGGAGCGTGACGGCGTTGAAGAAGTACTCATGAAGGTGGCCGACAGCTACATTCAGTTGCTCACGCCAACTCGACCTGACTCACCCGTGGCCAGGGCACTCGACAAACGTGGCGAAGGATTGCATCATGTCGGCTATCGCGTTGCCGACTGCGCCGCAGCGCTCGCGTCGATGGTTGCTGCCGGTGCAACACCAATCGACACGGTGCCGCGTCCGGGATCGCGCGGCACGACGGTGGCGTTCATTCATCCCAAGGGATCATTCGGAACGCTCATCGAACTCGTTCAGGAGTAAACACTCACCCGTGGTCGGGGTTGTCATCGTGCTTGGCGGAGTTGTCGGGGCTGCTGCAGTGCTGTGGTCGCTGCATACAGCCATCGTCATTTGTGAATCGTTGAGTAGTGAGCCATGTCGCCAGGCGTCCGTTGTACGAGCTACGACGGTCGTTGTTGGTGCGATTCTGGGTGGAATTGCAGGATGGATTTTGCATCAGTCCAACTCAGTTGTTGATCGCTCGCTCTTGGTCGTTGTATCGCTACTGCTCCTTGCGCAGGGTCCACTTGATCTTCAAACACGGCGCTTATCGCGACCAGTGACGGCGGGTGGCTTCGTTGCCGCAGTTGGGATAGTCGCTTTGGATGCGTTCAGTTCGTCGGCGCTATCTCACGCCCTTCTCACCATGTTGATGTGTATCGCCGCGGTTGCCGGGTTTGGTGTGCTCCATCGACTCTCTGCCACTTCGCTCGGTCTTGGAGACGTGTTGCTGGTAGCGCCGCTGAGTCTCGCAGTCTCACACGTTTCGCCGCAGAACACCCTGGTGTGGTTGCTCGTTGCTTCCATATCTGGCGCCGTCCATGGTGCTCTCAGTCTCATGACTCGAAGGTCGTACATGATTCCATTCGGTCCGCACCTTCTGGGTGCGGCATGGCTCGTTCTGGTACTGAGCGTCTAGGTTCATTGCCGTGATCGTGCATCTCGTCGACGGTACGTACGAGTTGTATCGACAGTTCTATGGACAACTCGGTCGCCACACCGAGGAAAACGAAAATGCTGGTGTCATTGGCGTGCTCACCAGCACGCTGCAGCTGATCGAAAACGGGGCCACGCATATAGGTGTAGCCACTGATCATGTGATCGAAAGTTTTCGCAATGATCTGTGGCCCGGCTACAAAACCAGTGAGGGGATGGAGCCAGAAATCCTGCGACAGATCCCGGTCTTGGAGGCAGCTCTCATGGCAATGGGGGTGACGGTATGGGCCATGACGGAGTTTGAAGCCGACGACGCGCTTGCTTCAGCAGTGCGTGTTGCCTGCGAGGATCGTCGGGTCCATCAGGTGCAACTGCTTACCCCCGATAAAGATCTCGGGCAGTGTGTCAGTGGGCGCCGGGTTGTGCAAGTCGATCGTAAGAACAATGTGCTGATCGACGAAGCTGCCGTACAAGCAAAATTTGGTGTCGGACCCGACTCAATCATCGACTACTTGGCACTCGTTGGCGACAGCGCCGATGGCTTTCCTGGGTTATCCGGCTGGGGCGCCAAGAGTGCCTCAATCGTGCTGGCGAAATACGGCGACCTCATGTCGATTCCCGCTGATCATGCCGAGTGGATCGCTGATGGTGTGAAGGTGCGTGGGGCGGAGAAGTTGGCGACGACATTGCGCGAGCATCGTGCTGACGCCGAACTGTTTCGCATTCTGGCCACATTGGTGGACACCGTCGAGGTTGGAACGGTGGATGAGTGGAAGTGGAGCGGTCCACGGCCGGAATTTGCCCAACTCACCACGGAGTGGGGAGTGCCAAAACTCGGGGAGCGAGCCGCGTCGTTGCGGTAAACACTTCGTCGGCGATCGCGCCGACTGAAGTGACGGCCAGGCGATCTGCGGCACACTTCAGCTTCCGATGAAGGCTGCTTCCTTCCGGACCTGACCTGATTCTCGGGCATCCGTTGCACAGGACCCGACCGCCACCTCACTCGACGAGATGTCGGTACGCCAGAGGCTAACGGTCGTGCTCAGATAGCCTGCCCTCGTTCACGCGTTGCATTGCAACACGATGAAGATTCGGAGGGGTGCGAGAGCGGCCGAATCGGCGCGCTTGGAAAGCGCGTGAAGCGCAAGCTTCCGTGGGTTCGAATCCCACCCCCTCCGCCACGCGCCACCCGAAACTACGTGACGAACCCACAGATAGCGTTGCCAGACGGAAGGGTGCCAGAGCGGCCGAATGGGACGGTCTCGAAAACCGTTGTGGGTGTATGCCTACCGTGGGTTCAAATCCCACCCCTTCCGCCATTCTGTAACGAGGAACGTGGGAGGCACACCTGGATCGCAGTTCCCGCCTGGCGGTGATTCATCGCTACCTCAGCGCGCTTGACGACCTCGGCTCGACGCAAGTCGATGGTCGCAGTGTGCGCAGTCGCCTGCGAAACGACCACGACGATTTGTGGTTCGCAAGCAGTGTCCGTGAAAGCAGTTTGTGGACGGATGACAGATTTTTTGAACGTCTCACGCTGCTGATCGAGAATCGCCCTGCGGTCGTTACTTCAACGACACGGGGGGTAGTACGTCGACTTCGTGTAACTGCCGCATGGGGTAGAGCCTTGATGCACGCTGTGCGTTGGCGTCCTGCGGCGGTGTCTCGAAAGGTCGTGTTCGTGGAGTACCTACCGCCAACGTATGCAGTCGGCCAACGTGGCGAGTCTCAGTACTTCGGCAGTTTGCCAGTCGAGATTCGACGACTCGGGCACTCCGTTGGCTTTCTTCATATTCACTCCGAAGGGGCGGTAACGAAGGCACCTCGTGCGATACGAAGGTTGCGCCGTCGGCTCACCTCAAACGAGATTCCGCATGTGCTGTTGACGGACTACCTCACCCTTGGTGTGTGGTGGAAGGCGTGGTGTTCATGGCGCGCCATTCAACGGCATGCACCGAGTGTTGTCCAGATTGATACTGCCGTAACCCCTGACACCGACCTTTCTCGAATCTGGCCCACGTGGCGCGCGATGTACGACGAGTCAGTTCGAGGTACGCACTCGGTGCGAACGAGTTTGCTCTCCGCAATGTTCTGTGAAGCACTGCGCGCAAACAGTGAGGCGCTCTTGTGGTTGAGTGCTTTTGAGGGTCAGAGTTGGGAAGCGTGTTTTGCACGAACTGTTGAGAAGTCTTCGTCTACGTGGATTCCGTATCTTCACACCATGTTGCGCCCATGGGATTTGCGCGCCCGCACATTCGTGAAGGAGTTCCCGCCACACCAACTGGCGGTGCATGGGCAGCACGACCACAGCGAGCTCGAAGGTTTGCAATCTTCTCTCGTTCTGGTGGAGGCACTGCGATATGGGCATCTCGGCGCAACTTCACCGAAGAGGTCTACGTTGCATTCGGATGACGCAAAATGGCTCGTTGTTGGTGGCGCAGAATGTGAACGTTCCAATCGCGAATTGCAAGCCGTCCTTGCTGCAATGCAATCACAGCACGTGGCTCCGCATGTGGTGATCAAATGGCATCCTCAGTGCGGGAAACCCACCGTTGCGTTGCCCAACAATGCAAGGGTGAGCAATGAGCCCCTAGCTGCACTCATCAGTGACGCTTCGGTCGCACTCATGGTGGGAAGTGCAGCACCCCTCGACACGTATTTGCGCGGAGTACCGTCGTGTTCACTCCGCACACCATCCGGATTTTCGATGACTCCCGTGGAGGAAAGCGAGCACTTTCACACGGCCCCCGACGGAAGTGACGCTGTGTCATGGATGCTCACGGCACAATCGGCACCCCAATTTACGCCGCCGGTTGAACGATACTTTTCGCTCGATGCCGCACTGCCACGCTGGCGGGCGCTTCTTGCCGGCGTGCTTCGCGATTAGCAGTTTGCCAAGTACTGGCGAGCCCGAGCCAAGTCCTCCGGGGTATCAATCGCAATACCCACGGACTCCACTTCGATCATTTTGACGCTCACACCGAGTTCTAGAAAGCGAAGGATCTCGATATCTTCGATGTGCTCGAGGGGTGTCTTGGAAGCCCTCCCCGAAAATAGCTCGAGCGCATTCTTGCGAAACGCGTACATGCCGATCTGTCGTTTTGCTGACGAGAATTCCAGCGACTTACCCGTGGGAATTGCACCTCGGCTGATGTACAGCAAGCGACTGTATTGGTCAACCACCACTTTGGGGACGGTGGAACTTCGAAAATCTGCTTCGGTAGAAATCGTGGCGTAGGCATTGATCACTCCGACGCTCACGTTGGCGTGTGAGACGGCGGCCAACATGGAGCGAAGTCCCACCGGATCAAGAAACGGCTCATCTCCTTGGACATTTACGAACCACTCAGCGTTGCTTCGTTGAGCAACCTCCGCAACCCGATCGGTTCCCGTCAGGCAAGACGATGATGTCAACCGCCAATTGACATCGTGCTGCTCGCACTCGGCAATGATCCGCTCGTCGTCGGTAGCAACCAGAATCGACTCGTTCGGTACGGCTTTGCGAACTTGCTCAACACAGCGCAGGAGTACGGATTTTCCGCCCAGATCCGCGAGGGCCTTTCCGGGGAAACGACTTGACGCAAAGCGTGCGGGTATGACAACTATATACGACGATGGCAGTAGTGCACTCACAGAGGAGCAAACAGTGATCGCTGTTGCACCCGATAACTGGACTTGGTGAGAGCAGTTATCGGCACTGAACCAAACTGCTCGCCAAAAAGATCGAGAGTTTCCTGCATCATGATGTGCCTTGCATCGGTTTCGCTGTAGCCGTCGACACCGACGAGAAAGATTCGCTTGGCGTCCCCGTGGGCAATCAAGCTCAGCGCATACCCCGCCACTATTGGGTGAGGGATGATGGCGCCATCACCATCAAAACCAAGGTGCGCTGCTGCAACTCGGTATCCAACATCGCGGTGTCGCTTCACGTTGATGCCCAACGACTCGAGCAATCCGCCCGGTGCAACCACTTCGCAGTCGAGTTCTTGCAGGGCCGACGCATCGAGCATCGCGCGCTCCGGGTGGCACACTGCAACCGCGTCGACGAGAGACATGTCGATTGGGAGATGCGCATTGAGCCCCACGACGAATGGTTGATGCTCTCGAATGAACATCTCGATCTCGGAGCTCTTTGCGCGTGCTTCGGGACCATTGGCCACGATCAGCACGTCACGCGCAGTGCACCAGTCGTCGATGTTCTTCCCGCCCGCGAAATGCAATGGCTCACCCTGTACGGCTTCGGTGAGTCGGCGCACGTCGAAACTCGTGGCCCCACGTTCATTGAGACGGCCGAGTGCCGTGGTGATTTCCGATGGTGAGTAGCGATCATCCTTGGTGAGTTCCATTACGTACGTTGGGTGCACGGCGAGATTCGCTGATTGGAAGTAGTACAAACTCGATCCCCAGCCGTATGTGCGCTTCAAATCCGCGAAGTCGCGTTCAACAAGGTTCACCAAGGGTTGTACGGCTGCCTTGGTGAGACCACGTCGCGCAAGTTCCATCACCAAGTACTCGGTGCGAACATTGCCTGGTCCACGACCCATGCCTTGGATGGTGGAGTCCACGATGACGGCTCCAGCATCGATGGCCTCCATGGTGTTGGTGAGCGCGTAGGACATGTTGTCGTGCAGATGGCATCCAATCGCAGAACCAAATCCATCAGCGAGTGCGTGCATGATCGGGGCGATGTCAGTCGGACGAAGTGAGCCGAACGAATCGGCGATATAGGCATAGGTGACATCGAACGACTTGGCTTGCTTGCCAAACGCCGTGATGTGAGGCGGTTCGATTTCGGAGATTTGCATCAAGTTGAGAGCAACCTCGTAGCCGAGTTCACGGAGTTCTTCGATCGCTGGTCCGAGTTGGTCAACCTCGTTTCGATTGGCGGCAATACGCACCATCGACACCTGGGAATGATTACGGCGAGCAAAGGTGCTCCGAACGGCAACACGCTGATCCGCCGACTGAACGAGCTCCTTCGCGTTCATCATCACCGCAAGTGAAAGGTGTCGAGGAACGGCAAGTCGCTCGATGAACGCATCGGTGGTATAGGCCGTAGCACCGAGGTATTGGTTGGTGTGCAATGTTCGGAACCCCAACTCGACGATGTCGACCTTGGCTGCCGCCATGGCGTCGACGTAGCGCTTGACAAGATCAAAGGAATAGTCCCAGTCGTTGTAATAGCCCCCGTCTCGTAGGGTGCAGTCAAGTACGAGCACATTGGACGGAGCTCCCTGATTGGGACGCGTTGCCACGTATTCAGCGTACTGAGTTGGCTGGCGGTACTGGGCGTACCGTGGTGGCATGGATGATGCGTTCGCCATGCGCCATGCGCTCAACGAGGCACAACGTGCTGCAACCCTTGGTGATGTGCCTGTTGGTGCCATCGTGGTGTGCAACGGTGAGATCATTGCGAGTGCGTGCAACGAGCGTGAACATCTCGGTGATCCGAC
>Ga0208147_1000510_pt1 | contig 13686 bp, 10 predicted proteins | sample DEB3_08_DNA_FD_184520 | JGI IMG/M metagenome (GOLD analysis project Ga0208147, IMG submission 184520) | Aqueous microbial communities from the Delaware River and Bay under freshwater to marine salinity gradient to study organic matter... | ecosystem: Environmental > Aquatic > Marine > Coastal ... | reverse complement strand
ACTAAAAGCGCATAATCCGCCAACTACAACTAGGTGGTGGGATATGGATGTTATAGCGCTTGAAGCCTTTGCCAAGCTAGTAGCACAGCATGAGCGTGAGGCGTGTGCAATAGTTTGTGACGACATCAACGCAAAGTACAAATGGCCTGATGATGTAGCAGAACGAGTTGCAAGCCAATGGTGTGCTGATGCCATCCGAGCAAGGGGGCAAGCATGAATGAACTACGAAACCCCATGAGGGTGTTCACGAACGCTGAGTGCAAGGAAATCATCCAAGCGTTCAATCAGAGCAAGAAGATTGATGAGAAGATCAAGTCTAGTTACAAGAACAGTTTCGGGGTGTACAACCTTGCGCCCACCTTGGCGTACGCTGATCGAATGACTGACTTGGTCAAGAAGAAGTACCCCAACATCAAGTTTGCCAACACGTACACCCGCAGTTATCACCAACTCGGAAGCCTGAAGATTCACATCGACCGAGAAGGCTTGGACGTGACAATGTCCGTATGCCTAGATGATGACAAACTGCAGTGGCCCCTGCGCATCAGTAGCAAGACATCCGATATGAAGTTAACAGACGATGAGTACAAGGCCGACTACACCGACGTGTACATGGACGCAGGGTATGGCGCGGTCATGGAAGGGCGTAAGTATCCGCACTGGAGAGAGCCGCTTGACTGCGGGGATGACCAACGTGCAGTGTTTGTTTTCTATCATTGGAAGTACGTATGACAAAGTTACCCGCGTGGTCGTTCTCGTCGATCAAGACGTTTGAGCAGTGCCCTAAGAAGTACTACCACTTGAAGGTGGCCAAGGACTTCAAGGAGCAAGAGACAGAGGCGATGCACTACGGCACGCGCTTTCACGAAGCGGCCGAGTTTTACATCAAGGACGGCACCCCCTTACCCGAGGCGTTCAAGTTCGCGAAGGGGGCGCTGGACAACCTTAACCAACTGCACGGTGAGAAGTTATGTGAGTTCGAAATGGGGCTCACCGAAAACCTTGAGCCGTGCGGTTTCAAAGACCCGAACGTGTGGTGGCGAGGTATCGCCGACCTGATCATCCTTGACCGAGAAAAGGGTGAGGCACGGGTGCTTGATTACAAGACAGGCAAGTCGGCCAAGTACGCTGACACTGGACAGTTGGAGTTGATGGCGCTGGCCATCTTTAAGTTCTTTCCCGAGGTCAAGCGCGTTCGTGCAGGGTTGCTGTTCGTCATCGCCAAGTCATTCCCCAAGGCAAGTTACTCCAAAGCGGACGAGCCGGTCTTGTGGCAGAAGTGGCTTAGGGATTATGATCGCATGAAGTTTGCATACACCAGTAATGTGTGGAATCCACGTCCGTCAGGGCTGTGTAAGAAGCACTGTGTGGTGTTGAGTTGTCCACATAACGGGAGGGCATGATGCCATACACCAAATCACCTAGACCTTACAAACACGAGTACGACATGCAGAAGAAGCGTGGCGAACTCGACGAGCGCATGGAACGCCAACGTGCGCGAAGAAAGATGGATGCCAGTTCCCCTGATAAGAATGGGAACGGGAAGGCCGACAAGCGTGAAGGCAAGGACATCGACCACGTCAAGATGCTGTCAAAAGGTGGCTCGAACAAGACCGGCTTGCGTCTGCTGACACCTGCAAAGAACCGAGCACGTAATGGGCACAGCGTTCGAGAAGCGGGTGGCAAGAAGCCGTGACACCACTGATCACAATCAAAGTCCCTGATGCCGTGGTGTATGGGAACTTCCTCACACCTGCCGAGTGCGCTGAGTTGATTGCTCTTGCCGAGGGACGTATGCAAGCGTCCAAGGTGGTTGATAAGGCAACAGGCAAGCACGTGCTACATGAGGCACGTACGAGTACATCCACGTTCATAAAGCGTGGGCAGACTGACCTTGTCAAATCAATCGAGCAACGTATCAGCGACCTGACTGGACTGCCCGTGGAAAATGGTGAGGGCATGCAGATTCTGCGCTACGACGTGGGGCAAGAGTATCGTAAGCACTACGACTACTTCAACCCTGAGCGTGAGTCAACACCCCATCACATCAAACGTGGTGGGCAACGTATCGCTACGTTCCTGATGTACTTGAACACACCCGAGGGCGGTGGTGAAACATCCTTCCCGCATGCGGGTATATCCGTAAGTGCAGTGCAAGGCAACGCCCTGCTTTTCCGGTACGATACACCAACCCCTGCCACAAAAACATTGCACTGTGGTGAACCTGTTACGAGTGGCGTGAAGTGGGTTGCAACAAAATGGATTCGGCAAGCAGAGTTCGCTTGACGACAACGTGATGATGCGTTAAATTGGAATTTAATAGAACGGCAGTAAGGTGTGAGTGTGCCGTTCGGGGTGTTTCTAGTTGATTGTTTTCAACCCTTTAACCGCACCAGTCAGCATACGTACAAACTTTCGCGTAGGAACTGACAAGTGAGAGTTGGTATATCGAGCGGAACGGGACACCCCCTTCTGCTCGATATGCGTTTACAAAAATAAGTGAGAACGAATTGGAAATCATAGATAACAAAGCATTGTTGCTGACACTGCGCAACCCGCAACGTGTCACCACAGTCATTCCGAAGAGCAAGGAACTAGCCAACAACCAAGTTGTTGTCAAGTGGGGCTTGGACGAAGCACAAGTTCTACGCAACCTCAAGATCAAAGGTGTACCTAGTCCCATCTTGGGACAGTACAACTGGCCGGGTCAGTACAAACCCTTTGAACACCAAAAAACAACAGCCGCTTTCCTCACCCTCAACAAACGTGCGTTCTGCCTCAACGAGCAGGGCACTGGCAAGACAGGCTCCGTGATATGGGCGGCCGACTACCTCCTCAAGCAAAAGCGCATCCGCAGGGTGCTAGTGATCTGCCCCTTGTCCATCATGGACTCCGCATGGAGAGCCGACCTATTTAAGTTTGCCATGCACCGCTCGGTGGACATCGCATACGGCGCGAAGAACAAGCGCCAAGCCGTCATCAACGGCACAGCAGAATTTGTGATCATCAACTACGACGGCGTTGAGATCGTGGCTGATGACATCTCACGGGGTGGGTTCGATCTGATTGTTGTCGACGAAGCCAACGCCTACAAGAACAGCATGACAAAGCGGTGGAAGGTGCTCAATGGTTTGGTCAAGGCCGACACATGGCTATGGATGATGACGGGCACCCCTGCCGCTCAGTCCCCCTTGGATGCCTACGGCTTGGCTAAGTTGGTCAACCCCCAAGGTGTGCCTCGGTTCTTCTCATCGTTCAGGGACATGGTCATGCTCAAGCTGACCAACTTCAAGTGGATGGCCAAAGAGAACGCCACATCCACGGTGTTCAACGCCCTACAACCCGCAATCAGGTTCACCAAGGATGAGTGCCTAGACCTGCCTGAGATGACGTACGTCAAGCGCACGGTCGAGTTGACCAAACAACAGCAAAAATACTACGACCTCCTGAAGAAGCGCATGGTGGTGCAAGCCGCAGGGGAAGAGATCACGTCAGTTAATGCTGCGGTCAACATGAGCAAACTCCTGCAAATATCTTGCGGTGCGGTGTACTCCGACACGGGCGAGACGCTTGAGTTTGACATCAAGAACCGCTATGCCGTACTGAAAGAAGTTATCGAGGAAGCGAGTCAAAAGGTGCTGGTGTTTGTACCGTTCAAGAGTGTGATCAGCATCCTGACAGACAAACTCAATGCCGAGGGTATCAAGACCGAGGTGATCAGCGGGGATGTGCCCCTGAACAAACGCACCGACATCTTTAACCGATTCCAAACCGACCCCAACGACACACGGGTGCTTGTCATCCAACCGCAGTCAGCCGCCCACGGCGTAACCCTGACAGCCGCAGACACTGTGGTGTGGTGGGGGCCGACATCCTCCCTTGAGACCTATGCACAGGCCAACGCCCGAGTCCACCGCTCGGGTCAACGTCACCCAACTACAGTGGTACAACTGGCGGGCTCAGGTGTAGAAAGACACGTTTACAACTTATTAGATAATAAAATAGACGTTCACACAAAAATTGTTGATCTTTACAAAGAAATACTTGAATAAAGGAGAAAACACCACTATAATAAAGATTCCAATAACCAAACGGAGAACGAAATGACAGAAGAAACCAAGCCCCAAGTGCCGGTTGAAAAACTGGTCAAGGTGTATCTCAAGATGAAGGCCAAGCACGACGAAGCCCGTATCGCCTACGAAGAGGGAGAGAAGACTCTCAAGGCGCAGATGGACAAGGTCAAGGCAGAACTCTTGAAGTATTGCAAAGAGCAAAACATTGAGAGTGTGCGAACCGAGGAAGGTCTGTTCTACCGCACTGTCAAGGTCAACTACTGGACGAACGATTGGGAGTCCATGCGTAAGTTTATTGTGGAGCAAGGCGTGCCCGAACTCCTGCATGAACGTTTGCACCAAGGGAACATGAAACAGTTCCTTGAAGCCAACCCCGAAGTGCTACCACCGGGTCTCAACGTGGATAGCGAATACACCATAACCGTACGGAGGAAATGATGACAGAGCCGTTTGTGCCGATTGAAGCATTGGCTAAACACTTCACAGTCTCAGTCTCAACCGTTCGTGCTTGGTTGCGTCAGGGCTACATCCCCAAGGATACATACGTGAAGATAGGCAACACCTACCGCTTCAGTGTGTCTAAGGTAGTGGCCGCCCTAGCAGGTGCACCCAAGGACGACGTGAAGATGATTGAACCTGACGAGGGACTACCCGTCCAACTCGAACTTGATTTTGAAACAACTGACAAAGATATTTAACTGGAGAACGAAATGAGCGAATTGACACTTTTTGGTAAGCCCAACAACGCCGCCCTTGCACTGCTCGGCGGTATCGAAGACAACCTGACAAGCACCCTTGCAGGTAACACAGGTAGCGGCAACCGCCGTATCTCTATTGAAGGCGGCGCGTTCCGTGAATTCATTGGGGGTAAGGAAGTCCGCGTGAGCGAAGAACGTGCAATGAACGTCGTGTTGGTCAACGCCGCACCCGTATCTCGTATGTTCTTTGAGGGTGTGTATCAGAAGGGCAAGATCACAAAGCCGACATGCTGGTCGTCCGACACCCAACGCCCCGACAACGCTGTGCCACAAGATCAGCGTCAGGCGTCATTCTGCAAAGACTGCCCACAACACGTTAAGGGTTCTGCCCCTAGCGGTGAAGGCCGTGCTTGCCGATTCCAACAGCGCATTGCTGTGATGATCGAAGGCGAGTTGGACAAGAAGGAAGTCTATCAAATCAACCTGCCATCAACATCCGTGTTCGGTGATGCAGAAGGTAAGAAGATGCCACTGCAAGCCTATGGCCGTTACCTCAAGGCTCATAACACACATGCTATTAGCATCGTGACTGAGATGCGTTTTGACATTGACAGCGCAACACCTAAGTTGATCTTCAAGCCAGTACGTGCATTGGAAGAGCATGAGTTGAAGGCCGCTTTGGAAATGCGTGACCACGAAGACACCATCAAGGCAATCACTTTGAACGTGTCACAAATGGACGGCGTGATTCCTGCACCGAAAGCCATTGAAGCCGCACCGAAGGCCGCCCCTGCTCCCGCACCGAAACCTGCACCCGCTAAGGTTGAGGCTGAAGAAGTGGATGAGCCCATCAAAGTAACTAAGAAAGCCGCAACTCCCGTGGCTGAGAAATCCGACATTGCCGACATCGTGGGTGATTGGGACGACTAAAAGTTTATGGGGGTGGGGTCGCTCCCCACCTCTCTTTTATTTTGTCCCTAACCTATTATGAGAATCGGCAGATATGGAAACTAAAACATTTTTGGAGGCAGTGTTGGGGGACACTGGGTTCTACTGTGTCTTTGCAGGGCGTCTGTCTGACGAACGCAAGGTGCAGAAGTTCTACAGTTCACTCGACGAAGTCATCCATGCCGCTCACAATTTGGACAATGAAGGTTATGACGCTTATTTTGCACTTGGTACGTTTGAAGAGGCAGGGTCTCGCAAAGTACCCAACGTAAAACAACTCAGGTCGTTCTTCTTAGATTTAGACTGTGGGCCGTCAAAGGACTACGAAACACAAGCAGATGCGTTGTTAGCACTGCGCACGTTTTGCAAATCAGTAAGACTGCCAAAGCCAACACTCGTAAACTCAGGACGTGGCATCCACGTGTACTGGCCATTGACTGAACCTGTTTCACGTGAAACATGGGTTCCTGTTGCGGAGCGGTTCAAAAGACTGTGCCGTGAACACAACTTATATGGTGACCCTGCGGTTACTGCTGATGCGGCTCGGGTGCTACGTGTTCCCCTGACGCACAATCACAAAGATACGCCGCCGAAAGAAGTGGCGTTTGTCGGCTCCCCCGCCGACCCGATTCCGTTCGAGTTGTTCTGCAACTTGATTGGAGAAGACGATGTACCTGCACCGCAGACAAAGTACACACCACGCGAAGCGGATGCCATGATGCAAGCCCTGTCGGGCAGTTATGTCAGTCGCTTCAAGACCATCCTGATCAAGACTCAGGCGGGTAGTGGATGCGCACAGATCGGTGAAGCGGCGATGAACCAAAACAACATCTCCGAACCACTGTGGCGAGCCGCACTATCTATTGCTAAGTTCTGTGTTGATGGGGCTAAAGCCATCCACAAGATTTCGTGCAACCATGAGGAATACACTGCCGAGCGTACCGAAGCAAAGGTTGACCTGATCAAAGGCCCATACCTGTGCGAACGCTTTAACGAGTACCGCCCTGATGTCTGCACGAACTGTCAACATTGGGGCAAGATCAAGTCCCCTATATCCCTTGGGCGTGAAGTGCAAGAGGCCGAAGAAGCGGATAACGTGGTGGTGCAAAAGCCCCTCGGTATCCACAACGCGACGCCCATCAAGTTCAACATTCCTAAGTATCCGCACCCGTATTTCCGTGGGAAGAACGGCGGGGTGTTCAAGCACTCCAAGAACGCCGAGGGCGAAGACAAAGACGTCATGGTTTATTTCAATGACCTGTACGTTGTTCGTCGTTTGAAAGACCCCGAGATGGGTGAAGCGTTGGTGATGCGGTTGCACCTACCAAGGGATGGAGTGCGTGAGTTCACGCTACCCCTGACTGCGGTGGGCACGAAAGATGAGTTCAGAAAATACTTAGCCTCGCATGGCGTTGCTGTCTTGAACGTGGGCGAGTTGATGGAGTACACAATGAGATGGGTAAACGAGTTACAGTTTACGGCTGAAGCAGACGAAGCACGCAGACAGTTTGGTTGGACAGATGACAAGGGCACATCCTTTTGCCTCGGCAACATGGAAGTGTTCAAAGACCGAGTGGAGATTAACTCTCCGTCAAGCGCAACCGCAGGTTTATTCCCTGCCTTCAACCCAAAAGGTTCGTTGGAAGAGTGGAAGAAGACCTTGGCGTTCTACAACAAAGCCGGTATGGAGATGCACCAATTCGTTGTTGGCATGTCATTCGGTGCGGTGCTGATGGAGTTCCAACCGATTAACGCGGCGGCGTTTCACATATTCAGTAAAGGCTCCGGTCTTGGCAAGACAACAGCAATGTTGGCAGGTGCCTCGATATGGGGTGACCCTGATCTGCTCATGCTCCAAGAGCGTGACACCTACAACTCAAAAATGAACCGCGCTGAGGTCTACAAGAACTTGTGCGTGTACATGGATGAGATGACCAACACCGCACCGAAAGACCTGTCGGACTTTGCCTATCAATTGCCAAGCGGTATGCAACGCAACCGGATGGGCCCCAAGGGTAACGTCGAGCGGGTACGTGGTAAGCCATGGAAAACGTTGTTCGGTACAACGGGCAACACAAGCATGATCGAGCGTGTGGCTCTCTACAAGGCACTGCCACAAGCAGAAGCCCAACGGGTATTGGAGTACAAGGCCACGCCCGTGAACTTTGAGACCAAAGAAGAGACCGACAAGTTTAGTGCCGCACTAAAGGAACACTACGGATTGGCGGCAGTGCCATACCTTCAGTACGTCATGACGAATTTGGAGGCAGCTAAGGAACTCGCCATAACAACACAGCGCAAGATTGACGTGGCCGCTGGCCTCAAAGCCGACAACCGCTTTTGGTCTGTCTTGGCATCACGTTCAATCACGGGCTTGATGTTGGCTAAGAAGTTAGGCTTGATTGACTGGCAGATTGCACCGATCGTGCAGTGGATTATTAAGGTCATGCAAGACGCACGCACCGACATGGCTGAGATGGGTGTTGATGTTGAGAGCATCCTCACGGACTTCTTGGCCGATCACTACAACGGCATCCTGCGTATCAAGAGTACGGACGATGCACGTAAACAGGCAACGGGGCTAGATCACCTGATTCACCCTGAAGCTGTCCCACGGATGAACTTCGTGGCGCGATACGAGTACGACATCAAGAGGTTGTACCTTCTGCCCAAGCCGCTCAAAGAGTGGTGCGGTAAACAACAGATCAACTACGGCGGGTTTGTTGACGGTCTAAAAACAGGACGCACGAAAGCAAAGAAGGAAAAGGTTCGCTTGGGTAAAGGCACCCATTCAAACTGGCCGCCGGTCGATGCGATTACTGTGGACTGCTCATCTTTTATGGACGATGAAACTGAGCAAAGCATGGCGACAACCGCCGCGCTCCTCCAAAAACAGGCTACACCTTGACGATCTCGCACCCGATGGGGTGCGGTTTGTCCTCGATTGGGATAACTTCCCAATCGGTGGGTCTGTATTTATACCATGTATAAATACTTTGGAGTGCGTACGGCAGGTTTATGACATCACCCAAAGACGTTATTGGGTGGTTGAATACCGCCCCCGCATTGAGAACAAGATGTGGGGGGTTCGCATTTGGAGACGACTGTGATACCATCGCGGCCGACAGGTTGCTGTCCTTCGTTCTCCTTATGGAGTTTAGCCCCCGCCGTCATAAGCGGGGGCTTTTTTACTCCTCGTCGTCGTATTCACGGATGTTACGCATCAGTTCGGGGCGCAGTGCCTTGTTCAACGTAATGCCGTGGTACATCTCTGCCGAGGTAGTCATGTGCTGTGCCATGGAGTTGTCGATTGTGTCGGGCGTAATCGCCATGGATGGGTGCCGCTTGTTAAACTCTAACATCTTAGAGAATACCTTGGCACGTTCACCAGAGTCTCCGGTTCGGGTGGCAATGTAGAAGTTCCGTAGCAACTTGGTGCGCTCTTCCACTGTGGCACGTTCGGCTTTCTTCACCGCACTGTTGATCTCCAACTGGCGGGTGTATTCGGCCGGTGCAAAACCAAAGAACTGTGCAAACGTATTCCAAGGGCCGATCTCACCAGTGATGGGGTCACCACGCAAGGTGTTTGCACCCTCGGTTCCAAATCGCACGGCTTTCATCATGTTGCCGATTGCAGAAGGGAGCATCTGCTCGATGCCTCGCTCTGTGTGACCCTCGTTGATCAACTTCAGACCACGCTCGACTCGGCTTGCGACGCCAAGCACAGGGCCACCGGCTTGTTCCATCAGACTGAGCATGACGCTGTCGCTTGGCTTTGTAGTAACGTCGCGGAACAGCAGATCACTCAAGCCGACGCGGTTGGCAATCTCCACACCAAACACTGCGTTGCCAAGGCCGCTGTAGTACAACTCGCCCATCCACTTGCGTGCGGCGGTGTCAAAGTCATCATCGTCATCACCCTTGAAGATGTTGTAGACCATGGCGGCAACACCGAACATTGGCAAGCCGGATGCACCTGCAATCAAGGCGGCAGATGCGTAGATACCGGCAATCTGCTTCATGGCGGCTTTGCGCACCTCGGGCTTCTCGTCTTGGAGCGCGTCGCGTGCGGTCTTGAACATCATGTAGTACATGGAGACGCCGTAGCGTTTGTACATGAAAAGAACTTTACCCAAGGGGCCTTGAGCGATACGTGGCGCAGCGGCGGCAGCGGTACCACCGTTGGTAAGTTCAGTTACATACACTGCATAGTCAGCGGCTTCTTGTTCAGCCTTAGCGTCAATCTTGCGGCCATCCTTGCGCATCTGATTGAGTTCCAACTCATAAGCGGCAATCAATGCAACTTGGCGGTTCATACGCTCGCCATGGTGGAACACAAAGCCCGATGCGGCGTTGACCTTGGTCAGCAGATTGTTCTCTTCACCCACGTCGAGGATGTCATAAATCTGTGAGCGGTTCAACTGACCACGTGCACCGGCTACCTTAGCCAAAGTCTCAAGGTGCTTTAACTCGGGGTTCTTAGAGAAGTCATAGTTGTCCATGGATGGGAAAGCCTTGACCTTCACCTTCTTCTCACCCTTGTCGGTAGGCACAAGCATCTCGACTTCGCGGTCAAAACCGCTACCGGAGAAAATACGTGTGGCCCGGCCAATCGCACGTGTGGTTTCACTGTATCCGTACTTACCACCCAAGTAGGGCATCACCACCAGCGGAACTTGCGCCAAGTTGACGATGGCTGACGACACGTTGAAACCAAGCGTCATGTTAAAGCCAAGCGATGTGGCCAGTTTAGACCACTGCGGTACGTTGGGGCTAATGGCGTAGTCGATACGTGCATCCAACTCGTCCATGTACTGCACGGCTTCCTCTTGGTTGCCTTGGCTACGGACGTAGTCTTTGATCTCAGCGCGGAGTTTCTCAAACTTCTGACCGTACTCCATGTTGGAGAGTTGGCGAGACAGGCTGAACGTCTTCATGCGAAGCGCACCGACAGCATCGTGTTGGAAACCCAAGGTGCCTTTACGACGACGGAACGACTGTGCAAAAGATGTTTCAGGCAGAGTGTTCAGGAACAAGCGCATCACTTCTTCAGTGACGTCAGCGTTGACCTTGTTAGCCTCAAGCGTGCGTAGCACCCCGTTCACAAAGGATGTGGCAGGTGCGCGGCGGTAGTTGATTTGGTTCGCGTTGGCAAACTTCTGAATGTCGTCTGCCTTAGCGGATGGGTCGGCCTTGAGTTCTTTGATCGCTTGGTCACGAGCATAGTTAGTCTCGTACGCCTCAACGTAGAACTCTTTGTTGCCGTTGCGGGGGTCAACCGCGCTGTAGGACAGCCAGTACTTGCCCGAACGCGTCAGCGGGAAGTATGGCTCGATGTGGCCACTGGCGAACAGTCGCTGGTAGACCTCAGCCTTGACCTTGTTGGCAGTACCTTTGTCGTCGATTGCGGAGTCAATCCGTGCATCAAGCACGTCCTTAACTTGTTCGTACATCTTCTTGTACGTGTCACGCATCTGGTTGTACACAGAGTGGCCGCTCTCGCCAAGTTTGCGCCAGTCGGCTTGCATGGCATCCCAAGCCTTCAACTTCTCGGCGTCCTTAGCGTATTCGGTGCGGGGCTTGGATGGGTCAACTTGCTCTAGCGTACTGGTGTAGATGACGTTGTTAAGCGCATCCACCTTGTCAGAGTTTGTCTTTGCCCACTTCTCCACGCGCTCAATGATTGGTTCGATGGCTTGGCTTCGTGCATTTTCTGACCCTGAGCGTTCGCCCACAAGCACGTCTAACTTACCCGCCATGGGGATGTATTTCTGTGCGGACTCAACCAAAGCGTTCAGCGGCAAAGCACTGCGCACGATGTTCTTGATTGTGTTGGGCGAAGTGCCCGTGAAGAACTCGTTGATGCGGCCTTTCCACTCTGCATTGATGTATGGCAGTTCGTGATAGGTTTCGCTCAAAGCGTCGAGCAGTTTGCCACCCTTGCGTTGCATAGCGGCGGCGTACAACATATCACCACTGCGGGTTTCGGGAGCAGGAGAAAGAATCTCGTTGATCAGCGCATCGGTAGCATCCAGTGCAGAACCGGCGGTCTTAGAGTCCATACCCATCAGACGACGCATGAAGTTACCAACAGCGGTCTTGAAGCGTTGCCATGCCGAGATAGGCGCACCCATAGGGTTGATGGCCGACAGGACTGATTGGAACTCAGGGTTGCTGAACGCTTCAGCCACGAACTCTTCTAGTGATTGCGCACCGTATGCAGTGTCCAGTGAACCCTTGACGTTGTTGTACAACTCAGTGAGTTGCTTGGTCAGAGGGTGAGACTTGTTTGCAAGGATGTGCGACGTGGCGGCGTGAGTCACCTCATGCAACAGTGTATGTACATCTAATACTGCATCAGCGTCGATGCTGATAGTGTCAGTTTTGGGGTCGTACTGTCCTGCGACGGGCTGGCCGGATGCGTTCTTCAGACCCTTCACAAACTTAATTTTTGTACCCCCAATAACTTCGGACAAGCGACTTGCAACAGTCGATGTACGTCCAAGGTTTTGGTTGGCGAGCATACGCAAAGCACCGAGCAGATTGCCGGATTTAGCAACCGCGATGATGGCAGGGTGCAACGGACGGGTCAGGGCTACGGCGTCTTTGGCCAAGTCAAGTTTGCCGTCCATTTGTTCTTGTAGCGCACGGTCAAGAGCCTGCTGTGCGTTGATCTCAGCCAAACGTGCGGCAGTCTTTACCTCACTTGTTATGAAGTAGTGTTGTAGGCGATCGACCAAGAGTTTACGGTCAGCGTCACTCAGGGAATCAAAGTATGCCTTGGCATGCTTACCGCCCATCCCGGGAACGAACGCTCCTTCTTTACCAAACTTGGGATCAGGAATTTGACCAGCCACCAGTTGGCTGTTGATCTCGTTGAGTACCTTGGATGCGTTCTTTTCAGGATACATCGCGTTGTACATGTCCGCTGCAAGGAAGTCGATGGCCTTGGCCTTATCTTCTTGTGCCAGTGCATCGTACATGGCAGAGTCTTTGACCACGCCCTTGATCTCGGGCTTACCCTCAGCCTTGGGTTCAGTCTTCTTCTCTACCTTTGGCTCGGCTTTCTTCTCTACCTTTGGCTCGGCCTTTGCATCTGCGGCGCGTTGTGCGGCTTCCGCACGATCTAAGATTTCGCGGGGCGTGAGTTGTTTCTTAGGCGCAGGCTTCTCTTCGGTCTTGAACTCAGTCTTAGGCTCTGCTTTGGCCTCGGCTTTTTTCTCTGTCTTTAGTGGAGTTGCTCCCACTGCTTTTCCCGCTGTAGAGACTCCAGCAGATCGCTCACCGCTTGCCACTCCAGTGCTTGCAGGTGCTTCAGTTCTTGCGGTATCACTAGCGGGTCGAACAGGCTTCTTCGGTTGTTCGCTTGGTTTACCACCTTCATCGCTAGTTCCAGTTGCTTTACTTGTATCTGCATCAGGGGCAGAAGGTTTTCTTGGCGCGGCATCTGTTTTCTCCTTGGTAGCGGCGGGGCGCAACACGGCACCGCGAGGGCCGAACATCTCACCCTGTTTGGCAAGACCACCAAAGGCTTGCATAGCAACGCTCTCAATCGCCTGCTTTGTTGCGGGAGACAGATTAGGGTTACTACGTACACGCACTAACACGTTGGCAACCGCAGGTTGTTGTGCGGGGTCAGCCATGTCTTTGTTGAGGAGTTCTTTATAGAACCCTGACTGCTTTGGCAATCCTGTACGGTCAAGAATCTCAGGCGTCAGCACTGTACCAAACGTGGCCTCTTGACCCTCAAGTTCTTCCTGTGAGAAGGCTTGTGGGGCGGCACCCTTCGGTTTACCCATGCCCGGGAAACTAGGTTGTTCTTGCACGCGTCCTGTTTTCTTTTCAGGAATGAGCGCTTCCATTGCCTGATTTTGGGCAGGTGCAGATGGCTCGACTTCGGGGGCTACGGGTTCAGCGGCCTTGAAGTCTTCGGAGCGTTTGATCAGTTCCTGCTCGCGTGCAGTCAG
>Ga0208147_1000509_pt1 | contig 13706 bp, 26 predicted proteins | sample DEB3_08_DNA_FD_184520 | JGI IMG/M metagenome (GOLD analysis project Ga0208147, IMG submission 184520) | Aqueous microbial communities from the Delaware River and Bay under freshwater to marine salinity gradient to study organic matter... | ecosystem: Environmental > Aquatic > Marine > Coastal ... | reverse complement strand
AGATGGCGCGGGTCTGCGCCATGGCGCGGCGGGCGAACATCGGGCGCTTGGCCCACATCTGTTCGTCGTCGCCAAGGAACCCTTCGGCCGTGGCGATGACGCCACCGTCCGACATGCGCCGGATTTCTCCAATGGCCCGGATTCCTCCCTCGACCAACTCCACATCGCGGGAGGAGGCGACGCAGCCATGGGCAACGGCGATGGCTTGCCAGCCTTCCACGGTCACGTAGCGCTTGCCTTGGATCTTGGTCGCGGTCGCCTTCACGATGTCGCCGCAGAGCGTAGCGGCGTCGGTTGACGTGCGGTAGGTTTCGACGCCCGAGCGGGTCTCGATGGGAACGAGGTCGGTGACGCTCATGCTGCGTCTCCATTCGACTTCAGGGGCGGCTCGATCTCGCGGACGATCAGGCGCAGTTGCTCGCCGGTCCAATAGTTGGTCTGGCCGCGATCAACCTGGCCGATGGTGTGCCAGAGCAAATCCGCCCAGCGTCGCCGCTGATCGTTCGTCGCGGGCGGTAGAGGGGAAATCAGGCTATCGGGCATGGTTCACTCTCCGATCAGTGCTGAGAAAAAGAATTGAAACGCCATGCAAGCCCCAAGGCCGCACGCGGGAATGACAAAGGCGAATAGGATGAACGTCGCCACGTCGAGAAAGGCTTGCAGGGCAATCGGGCCAATGGCTTCAAGGGTCATGCCTGCCTCCCTTCACGAACCATGGCGGCGACGTTCCGCAGGGGCAGGGGGCCGATCACGTCGCCATCCTTGAAGGCAACGATCTGGCCGGGAATGCCGTCGCGCTCGCCGCTCTCCAAGTCGCCGTAGTAGTCCACGGCCTCGTTGAGATCGAAGAACGTCTCCGCGCTCCACAAAACCTTCTGCAGGAGGCGGCTGTGCGTGCCGACCATGACCACCCAGGTATCGGCGGTGCGGACGGTGACGCTCGCACGCGGCGCGCTGTCCAATACTGAGGGGGAAAGAGTGTCGGGCATGGGGGCTCCTATCGGTCGGCGCGAAGGTCGTCGGCGCGGTCAAGCGCGTCTGCGTGGTCCGCCGTGGCGATCTCGATAGCGGCGTCGTAGCCATCGCTGGACAGCCAGGTATCCGCCTCGGATTCGAGTTGGGCCTGGGCGAGGTCGCTGAACGCGCCAGCATCGCCAGCGCCGGGGCTGATCGAAACAAACTCGATCTCGTCAGGATCGGCCGGGTAGCCTGGATCGCCGTTGCGGAGGTACATCCGAGCGGGACGGCCGGCGCGGAACTCGAACGTGATCTCCTGCTCGTCTTCCCAGTCCATGCCGTTGGTGGTGCCGGAGCGGTGCCAGTGGATCTTGTGCTTGCTCATCACGAGGCCTCCTTCTTCGCCTTCGCCAGCGCTGCGGTTTCCTCGCGCGCCGTCAGCGGTCGTTTGCCCTTGTGGTGCTTGCAGTGGGAAAAGCCGCTGTTGCCCGGCCCGAAGGTTTGCCCGCACTGGCTGCACCCGGTGATCGGGAATCGTGCGGGCTTGGTCGCGCTGGGGGAAAGAGTGTCGGGGGCCATGTTACGCCCTCACCTTCGGGTGAATGTTGAGGAGGTTGGCGGCGCGGCGGCAGTCGCCCAGCGTCACCGTGACGTGCCTCGGCTGCTCGTTGTCGAGATCGCTGTCGCCGATGGGGTCGGCGGCCTTGGCGTAAGCCTCAGCGAACGGGCGCAGGGCGCGTTCGAGCTTTTCGATGTCGGTTTTGTTGGAGGGGGCCACGTTACGCCCCCCGCCCGTAAGCACGATCCTCGAAGTCCTGCGCGGCCAGAGAGTCGGCCCGCATCGTCGCCACGTCGTCAGCAACGTACATATCGAGGTAGTCGGCGGCAGTCTTGCCGAACGTGTCGTGGTACCTGATCGCCTGCTTGATGTCGTACTTGCTGACATCGCGCCCGTGAATGCCGTAGCGCCACGCGATCTCGACGATCTTGCGTGCGGTGAGGTTGTGGCTGATTGCTGCGCTCATTTCCTGCTCCCGTCTGGTGATGGGAGTAGCTTGTACAAAATTAATACAGTGCCGTCAAACAAATTTGTACACTTAGGGGAAAAAACGCCGCAGGCTTGCGTACAAGCTCTAGAATCAGGGCCTAAACGCCAAGTAGATCGTTAAGAGGGATGACCCGGTAGAGGCCCACTACCTGGCGGCGGGGAAACTCCAGAACCTTGGGCGGATTGTATTGCTCTACGATCACAACCTTGTGGGTAATCTTCACCAGATGCTTGATTAGCGTTCGGTGTTCCTCGTGCGGCTGACTCGGTTGTAAATCGAGAATCACATCGTCGCCGGGGGCCGGCGGCCGGGCACGCTCGCAAAGAACAAGTGCGCCTGGTCGATGCGCCGGAACCATCGAAAGGTCTTCAACATATGCCCCAAATACGTCGGTTCGGCCGTTGAGCCGGGGCGGCCTGCGTGCCCAGTCGATTGCGTCACCATTCATTTGGAAGCCACCCCCGCCGCCTGAAACAGTGCCGAGAACCGGGATGTCTTTCGGCATTTCAGAGCGTGGCGGCAACAAGCCTGTTACAGCAAGAAGTTTTTGCGGATCAGGTGAAACGTTACTGTGCGGCGCAACATGCGGCTCGTTCTTAACTCCTGCAAGTTCTGCAAGCTCTTCAGATGTAATAGGAGGATCGCCGCGACCCACAAGATATGGTTGTACCATCTCTATGACTTCACGGGGCAACAACACCTTTTTGCACCGGTCTTCATAGTATTGGTAGCGGCTGGCGTCCCAGCCCACGCGTCGAGCGAGTTCACGCAATCCGATCCCGGCTCGTTCGCGCATCGCCTTTAATCGCCGCGCGTTTTCTGATGCTCCGTCCATCGCGACATGGTGGCTCATTGGCCTGTACAAATTCTCAAATGAGTTTTTGACAATGTGTACAAACAATTGTACAAAATCCGGCCATGAGAAAGAAAAACCCCGTATCCGACATTATTGACGCTTTTGGCGGCGTGCGGCCCATGGCGGCGGCGCTGGGCGAGCCTTACCCAAATATCGTGCAGAGCTGGCAGAAGCTCGGGCGCATTCCTCACTACCGCAAACCGCAAATTGTCGAGAGCGCAAAGGCCGCTGGCAAGGTTCTGCCCACTGACGCAATGCGGCGCATTTTTCCGGATAGGGCATCCGCATGAGCGACTGGAACGACGCCACCGACCCCATGCAGCCCATCAAAGACCGGGCACAGCGCAAGCGTGAGCAATGGTACGCCTCGCGACGTAGGCGCGAGCAGAAGCTCGGGCTGGTGAAGTCGCCTGTGACGGCGGTTCCTTCGCATTTCGTTGACCGCGACTTTGACGAGGACCGCTAAATGGAACGCCTTGGCATCGTGGATGAACTGCAAGCCAATACGGCGGCCCTGATCGAGTCGGCGCGGAAAAGGGGAATGAGCGCGTCGGCCATTGCTCGGTTGCCGAAACCGGCGCGTGTGGCGAAGCCGGTAGAATTGCCGCCGGTCGTCCTTGCTGCTGCGTCGGAGGGGAACCCCGTCAGCCAAGCCAGCATGATCGCCTATCGCGCCAAGTTCGAGCGGCGCCGCAAGGCCGCCAAGCGCTTCAAGGGAATGGATACGGTCGTCGTCGGGCGCCCGGAAATAACCCCGGCCGACCGCGCTCTGTACCGGCAGATCGTGGATATGGCTTCGGCGGCTGGCGGCGTTTCCGCCGATGAGGTGGCCGACTTCATCCGCCCGCGTCGCGTCGTTCCCGTGCGTCACATCTGCTGGCGGCTGATGCGGGAGTTTTCCGGCCTCAGTGCCCCGGCGATTGCCCGGCTGACAGGGCGGCGCTGCCACAACTCGATCACCTCCGGCATCCGCCGCTGCGTGACGGTCAACATGCAGTCGCCCCAGTGGGCCGCCGTCTATTGGGAAGTGCGCACCCGCCTGTCCGCCGCTGGTCATCGCATGCTTGAGGACTTGGGCAAGGTGAAAAGGGGAAGCCGGCCATGAGGACGGGGCGCTTGCTTTTGACCGACTTCCCCCAGCGGCAACAGCGCCGCATCTCGAATCTCTTTGCTGCCGCCGATAGCTCTCCGAGGGCGTGCAGCGCTGGCGTCGCCGTCCGTATTGGGTGGTGCGGCGACGCCAGACCAAACCCCGACGTGGCCGCTCAGCCCGGCCGCTCCTCCCTGCGTCGGGCACCTCGCGGCAGCGTCTTGGGGCGCTGCCGCACTTTCTTCCCGTTGCGCCGCCAGCCTGGCAGCAACCCGGCGCAGCACGTCTTCAAGCCGTTCGGTTCTGTAGCTCCTTCGGTATTCGGCTCTGCTCATGGGTTTAACCTTGGAGCATCCGATGGCCGTGAAGTCGTCAATCTCTGCCGGGAGTTCGGCAATGTCTGCCGTATCGGCGCTTGAACGCATCCGCCCCATGCTCGTCGCCATCGGCGGCCCGCGCTCGTGGGACGATACCAAGGACCACTGGCGGAATCGTCTCGCCAGAAAGGTCGGCATCAACGCCCGGCGTATCCGGGCAATCCTCTCTGGCGAAAAGATCAAGGTTTCAGCAGATGAATATCTCAGCATTGAAGCGCGGTTCCTCGCGCTTGGTCAGCGCCTTGAAGAGGACCTGCGGGCGCTCTCCGGAGCGTCTGGGGATGAGGCTTCTGGCCCGAGCGGAACGGCGCGAGCGCCGGGTGCGGGAGGAGATCGCGATCATCCAGGCTATGCGCGCCCGAGCCAAAGCGTTGCTGGGCGGTAGGGGGCGGTGATGGCGCTTCTGCTCAATCCTGCGACGCGCGAGCGGCGGGCAAAACAGATGGATGAGAAGGCGGCGCGCGCAATCCAGATCGAAGGCGCGTGGGCCTCCTGGCGTCCGGTTCCCCGCTCCGAGCCCGAACCCCCGGAACATACCGACATGTTCATCAAGGGATACGTGGATTGATGAACAGGCTCGCTTCCGCTCGCACCTATCCCGTCCTGCAATAGAGGCTTCGCGCCATGTGGCCATTCAGAAAGAAAGAGCAGTCTTCCCGCGTTTTGCTGGTGAAAGATTTTGGAACCGCGGGCGTTCATTTCCACGTCCGGAACGTCAAACGCATTGGCGATCTGTTTATGGTGGGCGAGTACGGCGATTTCGACGGGCGCGACACGCTGTTGCTTTGCAAGAACGGCGCGGTGCGCGGCGGTGCCGGCAACTCAAAGTGGGAGAAGATCGACGACATTCCCGGTCTGACGGATGGGAGTGCGTCATGACCAAGCCCGGCCACAACAGCAGGGCCAAGGCTGGCCCGGTGAACGCTGAACGCCTCAAGTCCTTCATTGAGCGTATCGAGAAGCTCGAAGAGGAGCGCAAGGCTATCGGCGGCGACGTTAAGGACGTGTACGCCGAAGCCAAGGGCGTCGGCTACGACGTCGCCACCATGCGCAAGATCGTGGCGCTGCGGGCCAAGGACTCTGCCGACATAGCCGAGCAGGAAACGCTGCTCGATGTCTACAAGCACGCGCTGGGCATGGAGACGAGCGGCCCGGTGACGGTGGTGCGGACGGACCCCAGCGAGGAAGAACTTGAGGCGCTGGCTGGCCGGATCGTGGCGGAAGTTGACCGCTGCATGGATCTGGTCGGAGACGGCAATCAGTTGCCGACCATCCGCGCCATTCAGGACGCCATCGGCTGCAGCACAGGCAAGGCGAGCAAGCTGCGCGGCATGGTGCAGGAGCGGATTTCACGCGCCGGAGCCGTTCAGCGTGAAATGAAATCGCCCCACGACGCAGACGGCGTGGTCACAGAGACACAAGATGCGGCCCTGCAGGGTTTACCTTCTCCCACGGCACCGCAGACGGAGGCGCTGGACACGCCTGCTGTCATGTCAGAGGGGGCGGCAACCCCCGCTGACACCCCAGTTCCCGATGGCGGGGTAGGGACTGGCACCCATTCAGACGAAGCGCCCGCCCCGCGATCGGTCGGCGCGGTAGCGGCGGAGCCGCGCGTAGCACCCACCCCCTTCATGGGAGATGATCCAGGCGCTCCTCCTCCCTTTCTCATCCGCGCGCAGGCGGGGAGGGGGGCATGACCCAGACCGAGACAATCCTCGCGCACCTCCAGGCTGGTGGCAGCATCACGCCAATCGATGCCCTGCGAGAGTTCGGCATCTTCAGGCTTGCGGCGCGGATCAAGGACATCCGCGACGAGGGCCACGCCGTGCAGACGGATTGGGAAACGGACGGCGTGAAGAAGTGGGCGCGCTATTCGCTGAAGCGCGCGGAGCCGGCACGCACCGCTGAAGGACAGGGGCTGCTCGCACTATGACCCGCCGCAAGAACATCAGCGGATGCTCGGCAACCGTGTGGCGCCTGCCGTGAAGTATCCCGAGCCAGAAATGAGCGAGGCCCAGCTTCAGGTGGCCGTTGCGCGCTATCTGGATGCGGTTCTGCGACCGCCCGTCCTGTGGACCTCCATCGACGCCGGGGCAGGCAAGATGCGCCCTCGCACGGCTAACCAGCGCAAGCGCCGGGGCGTCAAGAAGGGCTGGCCGGACATCCTCATCATGGCGCCGGGCCCCTCGGTCATGGGCCTCGAACTCAAGACCAGCAAAGGGACGCTGCTGCCCGAGCAAATTGCCATGGAGCAAGCCTTCTTTAACTGCAAGGCGTGGTTCGTGACGTGCCGGTCGGTCAACGACGTAGAGCGCGCGCTGGCCTTCCTGAAGATGCTCCCTAAGCCTTTGGAGGCCGCATGAAACTCCCGCCCACCTCCATCGCCCCCGTCCATCAGGACAAGCCTCCTCTATGGGGTGTGATCCTGCCTGTAGCCGCCGCAGTGGCGGGGGTGATTGCGTTTGTCGGCGCGCTGGTATGGGGGCTGATGTGAGCCATCCCCACCACCATTTGTTGTTGTTCCCGTTGCGTTTCGCTATACTTGGGGCTGAGTTAGGAGCCCTAGTAAGGCTGTCGGTTGGCGCGCTATACGCCACCCCGTCAGAGGCCGGTATCCGCGAGGACCGGGCCTGCCTATCACAGGTTCCAACCTCTGACACCCGCCACCCTCGCGCGCCGTGGAAAGCGCTCGTGGGCAACATGATAGGACGGCGATGACGACTGAATCCCCACTCACGCCCGCAGAGTGCGATCTGCGCGGCATGCCCTACATGCCACTGTTTGGCGACCGCCTGTTCGGGTCGGCCACGTGGATTGCCGCAAGCCCAGAAGCCAAGGTTGCCGCCCTCCGTCTGTGGTGGCGTTCCTTCGCGCACGAGGTGCCGGCCGCAAGCCTGCCCAACGACGACATGCTGCTGGCCGATTACGCCGGCTACGGCGTCGCCGTGAAGGCATGGCAGAAGATCAAGGCGCAAGCCATGCGCGGCTGGACGCTTTGCAGCGACGGTAGGCTCTATCACCGCACGGTTGCCGAGGTCGCGCTCGAGGCATGGGAGCAGCGCAAGCGTAACCGCGAAAAGCAGGCACGGTGGCGTAACAAAGACCGCTCAGTAACCCCCGGCGTAACCGTAACAGAGGGGGTTACGAAACCGTTTCGTAACGCCGGAAGTGAAGGGAAGGTAAGTGAAGGTACTACTTCAGTAGATAAATCTACTGAAGATATGGGGCCTCGAGACGAGGACGTGGCCTATGAGCAGTTTGTGGCAACCGCTTCGGAGTTCGGGTGGCCAAAGCCTCGAGGGCTCGAGGCCGACCGGCGCAAGAAGCTGAAGGCGCGCCTTGCCGAGCATGGGCTTGATGGTTGGAAGCAGATGCTCACAAACGCTCGAGCGTCGGATTTCCTGCGGACCAAGTTCGCCCTGAAACTGGATTGGGTGCTCGAGCCACGGAACTTCCGCAAGGTGCTCGAGGGAAACTACGGCGCGGCATGCGAGCACTCGAGCGCAGCCCCCTCGAGCGATGAGGTTCTGTGGGAGGCGCGGTTCCGGGGATACCACCCCGGCGGCATGTGGCAGGAGGCGACATGGGGACCAAGACCCGAGAGCGGGCGGTGCATCGCACCCAAGCCGGTTCTCGAGCGGTGGCGTGGACGGGTTGCCCAATGAGCGCCCAAAGGCACACGGCGCGGCGTCTGATGGACGAATGGCGCGCAGGGCAGGGCAAGCGCGCTGCTCAGGGCATCCCAGAGCTTATGCGGGCGCTCGAGTTCATTGCCCAGCAGGTCGCGGACGGGCAGTCGTGGAAGGCCAACCCCGAGCCCGTCAGCCTTACCCGCAAGCAGGTCAAGACAGCCTGGCACCGCGCCATCAGCCAGCGCAGGCGTGCCGAGCATGGTCCGCCCAGCAAGAACGCCGACGAGTGGTGGGAGCAGATCAGCGCCATTGCTGAGCGCTGGGGCGTCAAGACCACGCGCGACGAGTGGGAAACCGCGACCAAAACCGCCGCCTTGAGCACGGTTTCGCAGGTGGCCGCATGACCCGCGCCCCTTCCCATCTCATCACCCAATGGCGACCGGAGACGCTGCAATGAGCGATTTTGTTTGGTGGTACGGATTTGTCTGTCTTTGCGTGACATCTGGCATTGGCGTTCTGTGCCTTATCGACAGAAGCATTGAATGGATCATCGATAGTTTCAAATTTCGAACGGCTTTTCTGCAGTGGTACGCGCAACGTTTGCGCTCCCCCACAGATGGCACCGAACGATCGACCACCAAAGGTCAGGACCCCCAACTCCTCCCGGCAAAGGAGGGGGAATGAGACCCTCCGGCTGGTACTGGGTCAAACGCCTTTCCGATGAAGACTGGCAGCCCGCCAGATGGGCTCCCATGCGGGAGTATCCAGGCGAATGGAGATGGGAGTTTTTCTATTACAGGGGCGAGATCCACCGCGGGCGCGTCCACAGGGTGGGAGGGCGCCTAGATGCTCCAGCTTGATCCGCCCATCCCGGTCAAGGTCACGTCGCAGGCCCTCCCCATCGGCGTCCGCGCCCAATCCCGTTCCGGCTGGGCCTACGCCTGGAAGGAAACCGGCATAGACGGACACCGCCTCTGGATCGTCGTCATGGACGAGACAGGGGAAGTCGTCGACGTGCCCCAACCCGAGATTCTTGTCGATCCGAATTGGTCATATGGGAGGCGCGTATGAACGGCAAAAAGTGGACCCCAGAACACACGGAGATCGTCAAAGCCATGTACTGGTACAGCTACGACCACGAGATTGCCAAGGCGACCGGGCACTGCGTTGACACCGTCCAGCGCCGCCGCGCCGCCTTGGGGCTGTCAGCCTATCGAGGACCGCGCGTCCGTTACGGCACCTTTGCCGAGCTTTCCCCGGCCACACTGAAAGCAATTCGCATTTCCTGCGCACAAGCCGCTTGACTTTCAAAGTCGGAATTGGAGCATTTGTCAGGCTGAACGCTCCACAACCGAGCATCAGCCCATGGGCGATAAGCCCCTCACGCCCAAGCAAAAGCGCTTTGTCGCTGAATACCTGAAGGATTTGAACGCCACGCAGGCGTACATCCGCGCGGGGTACAGTGAGAAAGGTGCGGCACAGGGCGCCGAGCGGCTGTTGAGGAATGTTGAGGTTGCGTCGGCGGTTGCCGAGGGGCAATCCCGCATAGCCGAGAAACTCGAAATCACCGCCGAAAAGGTCCTGCGCGACCTTGAGGACCTGCGCGTCCTCGCCATCAAGGATGGCGCCTATGGCCCCGCAGCCAAGGCCATCGAGCTGCACGGCAAGCACATCGGCATGTTTGTCGAAAGGACGGAGAACAACACAAATCTGGTCGTCCGAGACGCCGTAGACCGCCCCGAACGCGAAACCCGCGAGCAGTGGATTCTTCGCCGCTCCAAGGAGCTTGGAATTGACCCGAGGCTTATGGGCGCCACAACCGGGGCCGCAGACTGATGCCATCTCTGCCGACTGGTGCCAGGAACTGCTCTACGGCGGGGCCGCTGGCGGCGGGAAGTCGGACTTCCTGCTGGGCGATTACCTGCAGGATGTCGAGCATTACGGCGCTGCATGGCAGGGCATCCTGTTCCGCCGCTCCCTTCCGGAGCTTGAGGAAATGATCGCCCGCAGCCATGAGATATACCCCGGCAGCGGCGGGGTCTGGCGCGAGCAGCGCAAGCGCTGGGAATGGCCCAACGGCGCCATGTTGCGCATGCGCTACCTGGAAGCCGACCGGGACGCCACGCGCTACCAGGGCGCGGCGTACACCTGGGAAGGCTGGGACGAGCTAGGGCAGCACCCTACAGCCTACGGCTACAAATACCTCCGCGCCCGTCTTCGCAGCGCCCACAACGTGCCCCGCAAGCGCATCCGCAGCACGGCCAACCCCGGCGGCGTCGGGCATCACTGGATCAAGTCCAAGTTCATCAGCCATTCGCGCATGGGGTTTGTTCCTTTCAAGGACCCGGACACGGGCGGCGATGTGATGTTCATCCCGTCGCGACTGACGGACAACGCCATCCTCATGCAGAACGACCCCGATTATGTGGGGCGCCTTAAGGGGTTGGGCTCGCCTGCGCTGGTCAAGGCGTGGCTGGATGGCGACTGGGATGTGATTGCGGGCGCGTTCTTCCCCGAGTTTGGCCCGCAGCACATCGTGCGTCCCCACCAGCTGCCCGAGGAATGGACCCGGTTCCGCGCAATGGACTGGGGATCGTCCAAGCCCTTCTGCGTCGGCTGGTACGCTATCAGCGACGGAACGGTCCCTGCATATCCCCGAGGCGCGCTCGTCAAGTACCGCGAGTGGTACGGCAGCACGGGGGAGCCGAATGTCGGGCTCAAGCTGACGGCCGAAGAGGTTGGCGCTGGCATCGCAGAGCGCGAACGCGGTGAGTTGATCAGCTACGGGGTAATCGACCCGGCCGCGCATAGCCAGGACGGCGGCCCCTCGATTGCCGAGCGCATCCTGCGGGGCAGTGGGGGCAAGGTGGCTTTTGCCCGCGCCGACAACTCCCGTGTGGGGGCGCGCGGCGCCATGGGCGGCTGGGATCAGCTCCGCGCGAGGCTTAAGGGCGAAGACGACCGCCCCATGCTGTATTTCTTCGACACCTGCCGCGACTCGATCCGCACCATCCCGGCCCTGCCGCACGACGAGAACCGGCCCGAGGACGTGGACACGCGAGCGGAAGACCATGCCGGCGACGAAACGCGCTACGCCGTGATGAGCCGCCCCTATGTGCGCAGGCAGCCGGACGAACCGCGCAAGACGGATTTCTTCATCGGCACCCCCGAGGGGACGATGGCCTCCAACCTCTCCATCCGCGAGATGATCGAACGGCAGACCCAGCGCCGCAAGGAAAGGACCGGCGCATGATCGGCCAGACTGACAACGTCACCAGCGCCGACACCGGCACCGTCGATACTCTCGCCAAGACCATCAAGTCGCAGCAGGATTTCCACAAATACTGGATGTCGGCCATCGAACTGGCGGGCAAGACGGAGAAGGACTGGCGCGAGGACGCCAAGACGGCGCTGCGGGCGTTCCGCTCGGACCGGGACGGCTGGCGCGTTTCCAAGTTCAACATCCTCTACGCGAACATCCAAACCACCTGCCCGGCGATTTACAACAGCATGCCGTCTCCGGACGTGCGTGCGCGCTTTGGCGAGGCCATGCCGGTCGAGCCGCCCCCGCCGGCCATGGGCCACAACGGCGGTCCCGCCATGCAGCCGGACCCGGCCGTAATCGCGGCTACCACGGCGGCGCAGGCAGAGGCCGATCGCAAGAACCGCGACCGCTCCAACGTCAGCCAAACCATCGAGCGCGCGGTATCGGTCCAGTCCGACCTCTACGACTACGACGACGCCCTGAAGGCTGCGGTCAAGGATCGCGAGCTATTGGGCCGCGCCGTCACCCGTCTGCGCGTGAACGTGGTCAACGGTCCGGGCGTGACCGACCAGGAGACGGGCAACGAGATCCCCGGCGCCGTGGTGTCGAAGCACATCACGTGGGAGCCGGTGATCTGGGACGACTTCCGCCTCGGGCCTGCCAAGCGCTGGGCGGACACGCCGTGGATCGCCTTTCACTGGGTATTCACCCGCGACGAACTGGAGGGGCTGAACCCGGAACTGGCGTGGAAGGTCAATCTTGACGCCACGGTCGAGGGCCAGCCCGACAAGGACGCGCCGACCCCCGACACGTTCAAGCGCGCCAACGTCTGGGAAATCTGGGACAAGTCCAAGCGCAAGGTCTACTGGATCGCGGAAAGCTACGACCAGGGGCCGCTGAAGATCGAGGATGACCCCTACAGGCTGATCGGCTTCTTCCCCATCCCGAAGCCCCGGCTCGCCATCGAAACCACGGACACGCAGGTTCCTATCTGCCCGTTCATGGTGTGGCAGTCGCAGCAGGAGGAAATGAACAGCCTCACACGGCGTATCGGGGCGCTGATCAACGTCATCAAGTGGCGCGGCATCTACGACGGGGCATTCGAGAGCGCGGTCAAGGCCATGAAGGGGCTGGAGGAGGGCGACCTTGCCCCGGCCCCCGACGCGGCCCGCATGCTGGTCAATGGCGACATCGAAAAGGCCTTCTGGCTGATGCCGATCGAGCAGGCGGTCGCCACGCTCAAGCAGCTCTACGAATCGCGCGAAATCTGCAAGCAGGTCATCTACGAACTGACCGGCGTTGCCGACATTCTCCGGGGCTCGACCAAGGCCAATGAGACGCTTGGCGCGCAGGAACTCAAGGCCCAATGGGGCAGCCTGCGCCTGCAGAGCGCACAGCAGGACATCCAGCTGCACGCCCGCGATTTGATGCGGATGACGGCCGACCTGATGGCGGAGCATTTCACGCCGGAGGAACTGGAGGCCATGACCGGTATCCGGCTCACCCCCGAGCAGGTCAAGTTGCTCAAGACAGACATCAGTCGCGAGTTCAACATCGACATCGAGACGGACGGCACCATCAAGGCCGACCTTGGGCGCCAGCAGGAGAACGTCGGCGGTTTCGTGGCGGGGCTGGGAAGCTACTTCGAGGCGGTCGGCCCTGCGGTGCAGGCGGGCTACATGACGCCGCCGGAAGCGGTTGGCCTGGCTCGCACGTTCGCGCGCAACTTCAAGCTGGGCCGGCAGGCGGACCACATCCTCGATGAGTGGCAGAAGCGGCTGGACGCGAAGGCCAAGGAGCCGCCGGCCCCGCCGCCGCCAGATCCCAAGCTGCAGGTCGAGCAGATCAAGGCGCAGACCGCACAGACACAGGCAGAGGCCGAAATCGCCCGCACGCAGATGCAGGGCCAGATCGACCAGCAGACCATGTCGCAAGAGGCCCAACTCAAGCAGGCCGAGTTCGAGATGCGCATGCAGGAGATGCAGGCCGAACAGCAGCGCGCTCGCGAGGCTCATGCCATGGAGATGCAGAGCCTGCAGGCCAAATCCGCCGTCACGCTGGGGCAGCACGCCCTCGCAGCCGACGAACAGGCCCGCGCCCGCGAGATGGGGCAGGAGAGCCACGCCATGGGGCTGCAGGCCTTGAAGGCCAAGCAGGACGCAGCAAAGGGCAAGCCGAACGGGAGGGCGAAGTGAGCGTCGAGCGCTACCGCCTGGACGCAAACGGCGTGTGGATCAGCAAGACCACAGGCAAGCCCATGAAGACGCGCGGTGACTTCGTGCCGACGCCGCAGATCACACGCGACATCGCCCCCTACATGAGCATGGCGAGCAAGCAGATGATCGACGGTCGTGCGGCCCAGCGGGAAGACCTGAAGCGCACCGGCTGCCGCGTAGTCGATCCCAGCGAGTACACGCCGACCTATCACTCGAAAGAGCGCGCCATCAAGCACGGCCGGGAGTGGACGCCACGTCCGCCGC
>Ga0208147_1000505_pt1 | contig 13737 bp, 15 predicted proteins | sample DEB3_08_DNA_FD_184520 | JGI IMG/M metagenome (GOLD analysis project Ga0208147, IMG submission 184520) | Aqueous microbial communities from the Delaware River and Bay under freshwater to marine salinity gradient to study organic matter... | ecosystem: Environmental > Aquatic > Marine > Coastal ... | reverse complement strand
CCTTCGCAAAGAATCTCTGGGGTTGGCAGCTTGATGCAAACCATGTGCGGATTGCGAGCGATGTCGGCGTCGCAGCAGTTGAAATTCTTCGAGTAATCATCAAACCAGGCGATAAAGTGCTCATTGATACGCCGGTGTATAACAATTTCTTTAATTGGATCAATGAAGTAAAAGCAGAACGAGTGGAAGTTCCACTCTTTAAAGATGGCCTGCACTACACATTAGATGTAGCGGGAATTGAACGGGCATATCAATCTGGTGTGAAAGTTCATCTCCTCTGCAATCCACAGAATCCAACCGGAACTGTTCATTCAAAGTCAGAACTTCAAAAAATTGCAGATCTTGCAAATCAATACGGCGTTATAGTCATTAGCGATGAGATCCATGCACCACTGACATACGTGACAAAGGATTTTCACCCGTATCTTGCAGTCTCAGATAACGCACGTCGAACCGGAATTACAATCACTTCTGCGAGTAAAAGTTTTAATATCGCAGGCCTTAAATGCGCAATCTATATCGCAGAAGATGAACAGCTTAATGAGCTCCTCGCGACAATGCCGATGGCAGTCCATTACCGAGCATCTCTCTTCGGTGGCGTAGCGAGTGCAGCAGCCTTCGCATCCGGACAATCGTGGCTGATATCAGCCCTTGCTCAATTAGACGAGAATCGAAAATTCGTTGACTCGCTTATTCGCTCCCGAGTTCCGGCGATTGGTTATCGAATCCCAGATTGCAGTTATCTCGCATGGCTAGATCTCTCCGCGCTTAACCTTGGTGAAAATCCCGCGGCTACGCTCCTTGAGCGAGGTCGAGTTGCTCTTAACGCTGGTCACACTTACGGCTCTCAGTATTCACAATTTGTACGTTTGAATTTTGCTACGAGTCATGAGTTGATCACAGATGGAATAGAGAGAATTCTTAAAGCGCTATAGAATTTAGCCATGTTCAAAGCGTTCCGAAGACTTGCAGCACTTGGCGCTGTAGTTTTCGTTGCCATCAAAGGCTTCTTTGCATTCTTATCGTGGATGGAAGCGACTGAAGATAGTAAGAATATTTGGGATGACGATAACGCTGACGAATATGAAGAGGTTTAGATGTCAACGTCATATATTCCAGGGACCTGTAATTTAGGCAAAGCTGAAGTTCGACGACGCCAAATTGTTGCAATCATCGGGTTAGTACTTTCACTTAGTAGTGGTGCGGGTCTGATTGCATCACATGCAAATTTCGCAGGAAAACTTTCACTCTTTCTTCCACTGATGGTTTTTTCAGTGGGATTCATCCAATCTCGAAAAAAGTTCTGTCTTGCCTACGGAATGATGGGAACTTTTAATCTCGGAAAGCTCGGGGATATCTCACGAGTTCAAGATCCAGCCGATCGCGCAGCCGATCGTAAAACCGCGCTGAGCATCCTGCTTCAAGCAGCCGGGCTCGCTGCAATCCTCACATTTATTTTTGCGGTGTTACCTCTCTAAAATCCCTAGCCAAAAACTTCGCTCCAGGTCTATAGTCGTAATTGGAGAGGGGATTTATGGATATTTCCATCCGTTCACATAAAGCAGCGCTCGCTGAAGATTTTCGAGAAATCACTGAAGAGAAGTTACTTTCAATGGAGCGATTCAATGTTCCGATTGAGCGAATCGTCGTAGAAGTACTTCACGAGAATAATCCAAAGCAAGGAAAGAAATCACATCGCGTCAATCTCACATCACATGGGGCTGGCCCGTTTATCCGAGCAGAAGGCGCTGGCCACAATGATTTAGCCGCCTTTGATGAGGCGATCTCTGGATTTGAACTTCAGATTCGCAAAGTTCATGAGCGGCATAAAGAGATATCTCGCGAAACTCTCCGCAGAAAAGATGCGATGTAACTTTTCTACTTGGTTCGGGTTTTATTGCTTGATGTAGTTAGTTGCTGATTCGTAGATGTCGTAGAAATCGGTATTCCATGCGCCAGTGGTGGGATCAAATGATTGACCTTGAATCTGCGATTTGCCCAGAAGGAAATCAATAGTCATCTGCGTGTCACTGATTGTGGCTTCAAGTTGGGCATCGAAATTACTCTTAAGACAGGCACGATGTTTGAACATTTCTTGGTAAATAATGAGATCACTGTTAAGAACCTTAACTACTTGATCTGCCATTAGCGTTACTAGTTGGACCGTGCGCGCTTTGTCAGATATCCCTGTCTTATATTGCAAGACGCTGGAATGGTATTGAGTCCATATCGTTTTACCGTTGAGCTCCTCTGCCATGACAAACTGCTGAAGTTGTAGACACTCTGCTGAACTGCTCGTTGATTGGCTAGAACTATGGGGGAGAAAGTGAATGGTTGCCCAAACAGAGCTAACTGCCAGTACCGAAAAAATCGGCACGAGTAACCAGAGCAGGGCTCTGCGAGGTTTGGACATGCTCCTATTCTTGTGAATTCTGTAGAGTTTTCAACCCGAGTACTCTGTCTCTATGAAAACTCTCGAAGCAATCAATCGAAAAATCGCGCTAAAAATAACGAGCGCTGTGAGCACAATGTGGTGTGCCTATATTTTTATGGCGATCGCGCTTATTTCACTTCCCAATGCGATTAAGACTCATGACACCATCGTTATCGTTTCGTGGGTTGCGCAGACCTTCCTTCAGCTAGTCTTGCTATCAATAATTATGGTTGGTCAAGATGTTCAGTCATCGAGAACGCAAGAAATCATTAATGAAACACATTTTGCGAGCTTAAGCGAGTTTGAATTGGCAAAAGAAGCACGTTCTGTTGCTCAGCAAGAGCTCAAAGAACTCAAGGAGATTTCGCGCGAGGTCCATCAGGTCCTTCGCGATATTGAAGGAAGGATCAAGTAACTCACTTGTGAGGATTCGGGACCTTCTCAATGAATCGACCTGTGAGCTTGCTTCTAAAGAATAGGCAGAACGCTCTCGTCAGGGCAGAAAATTCGCCTTGGGAGTTACCAAATAGTTACCAAATATTCTGAAGAAATCTACCTCTCATCATTGACACGATGAGCGCTCAGAGTAAAGATACGGATAAGCATTTCTGATATCGATTACACATTTTGACCCTTTCTCGGGGGGCGTCAAAAAGGAATCGAAGGAAGAAAGGTCATTACACCCCCTTCATAGAAAGTTGATCCATGGATAACTCAACTCGAACCTCACGCCGTGGTTTTAAGCTCGCGCTTAGCCTTGGCGCTGCAGGTGCATTAATCCTCAGTGTTCTGTCAGCTGTACCGGCAAGCGCACTCACTGTCGGAAGCCCATGCACCAAAGTTGGTGCATCAAGCAAGGCAGGAAAAGTCGCTGTTGTGTGTAAGCAAGCAGGCTCAAAGAAGGTCTGGACTGACACGAAGGTATACACAGTCGAAGTTGCTGCAAATGCAATTCTCGGTGGAAAGAACAACCAAACAGCTTCTTGGATTGTGAACTACGTCATTCCAACATTTACCTTGAACCAAGCTGCTCTTGGCAAGCAAGTAAGTGTTAAGTTCACACCAAAAGGTATTGATGACAACGCATTCAAGACTCAGCTTGCACTTGATCTCGCAGCCAAGAAAGGTCCAGACGTCCTTTCTCTTGACGGATTCTGGGTTGCTGAATTCGCAGATGCTGGATACGTCAAGCCATTGAATGAAGTAGTTGCAAAGAAGACTGTCGATGCGTGGGATGGTTGGTCACAAATCCCTACTTCAGTACAAGGAGTTATGAAGTACAACGATAAGGTGTACGGAATTCCAGCTGGTACTGATGGTCGAATCATCTATTTCAACAAAGCGCTCTTCACACAAGCTGGTCTGCCAACCAATTGGCAACCAACAAGCTGGGCAGATATTTTGACCGCAGCGAAGACATTGAAGACAAAACTTCCAGATGTTCAAGCTTTCCAAATCAACGCTAATACAGGAATGGGCGAAGCTACTGCGATGCAGGGCTTCCTTAACTTCCTCGCTGGCGCAGGTAGCTTGATCTATGACACTAAGACAAAGAAATGGCAAGGAAATACCAAAGCAGTTCGCGACATGCTTACCTTCTACAACAACGTATATAACGTAGATAAGACTGGTAATTCAGACTGGAACTTGCTTGCTGGTGAAGCTGGCCGAAATGCATCGTTTGAAGCTTTCTCGAAAGGCAAACTAGCAATGATGATTGAAGGAGACTATGCATGGCGCGGCGTTCTCAATCCAGTAACTGGTAACTACAAGATGGCAGATCGAGATACCAACGTTGGCTTTGCAAAAATTCCTGCTCAGACAGCAAAATCTGGCGTGAATGGTCAAAGCTTTGTTTCTTACTCAGGTGGTAGCGGGTACACAATCAACCCATACTCAAAAGAGAAGAACACGGCATGGGATCTCCTCACATTTATGAACGGACGCGATGCAGCATTGGCAAATATGTCAATCGGTGGCGCAGTTCGTATTACACAGCGTAAGGACGTCAATGCGGTAACTCTTATGAGCGATCCTTGCTTGAAGTTCGTATTCGAAAATGCAATTCCAAATACGTTCTTCCGTCCAGCAGAAGTTAACTACAACGCAGTCTCAACCCTTCTTCAGAAGGCAACCGGTGACATTGTCTCCGGTAAGACTGTCGCGCAGGCAGCTGCTGATTACGAAACAGCTCTCAAAGCACTTGTTGGCGCAGATAAAGTCGTCAGCAACTAAAAGCTGTTTTGAGTAAATCACTTAAGACGGGTTCCCAGGCTAAAAAGCCTGGGAACTCCGTATTACGAGGCGGAGTAGCCAGTGCGTTCCTCACACCTGCGACGCTATTTATTTTTGTCTTTCTCTTTATCCCTGCTGGCTGGACTCTTTATCTTGGAATTACCGATTACAAACTGACCGGTTTGAGCGCTGTCAATCAAAAGATTATTGGTTTAGCGAATTTTCAAAAAGCGCTACATGACCCGCAATTTCTCAATTCACTTAAAGTGACTATTCAATTCACTCTAGGTTCTGCAATCTTTGGTCAGGCGGTTCTTGGTTTTCTCCTTGCTTGGGTACTTTCCACTGTTTCAAAGCGATTACGTAGTGCGGTGGAACTTATTGTTATTTGTGCGTGGATGGTTCCTAGTTCTGTTGTCTCCTTCCTTTGGGTGGCATTTCTCAATGGCGATAATGGAACTCTCAATTTATTAACTGGCCTACATCTTCAATGGCTAATCAAATACCCGCTGCAATCAATAATTATTTTCAATATTTGGCGAGGTACAGCTTTTTCGATGTTGCTCTTCAGTGCCGCAATTGCAGCGATTCCTAAATCACATTTAGAAGTTGCTCGCATAGCCGGAGCAACAAAATTCCAACAATTGCGACAGATAATTCTCCCGACAGCACGTCCATTTATTTTGACTAATCTCTTACTCATCACGCTCTGGACTTTTAATGATTTTGGTCCCTATTTGATCACCGGTGGTGGTCCTGGCGGAAAATCCGAACTTCTCTCAATTTTCGTTTACAACAGTGCGCTTCGATATCTCGATTTCGGTTATGGCTCAGCAATCGCCACGATGATGTTGGGCATGAATCTCGTTCTCTCACTTATCGTTGTAACGCTCGGCAGAAAGCAGCAGAAGAAAAAATGAGTAAAACACGCACAATCTCTGAAAAATCAATGAGCGAGAGAGTCTCGACGGCAATTTTCATTGCACTCGTAGTGTCGTTCTTTCTCTTGCCACTAATTTGGTTACTTCTTGCGCCATTTGATTCTGCGCCGTCCTATCGACTTCATTTATCAAATCCTGGCTTAGACAATTTCAAGGAAATGGCACAAAATCCTTACGCCTACCGTTCTCTTATCAATTCAATTGTTTTTTCGGCTGGAACTGGGCTAGCAATTATCTTGGTTGGTGCTCCTGCGTCATATGTCCTCAGTCGCGTCAAATTTAAAGGTCGTGATGGCTTTCTCTATATCTTGCTACTTTTCTCATCGATTGTGAGCGGAAGCGCAGCAATGGTTCCTCTTTTTCTTCTGGCTTTAAAACTCAACATTCTTGATACCTATCACGGTGTGATTCTCGTTTTGACAGGTGGATTATTACCAGCGGCAATATTTATTTTGAAAGACTTTACGGATTCACTTCCAAAGAGTTATGAAGAATCTGCTCAAATCTTCGGTGCATCCTCATTTAGAATTCTCAAAGATATTGTGGTTCCTGTAATTCGACCGGGCTTAGCAGTGATATTTGTTTGGACTTTTGTACAGGCATGGAGCAACTTCCTCGTTCCCTTTATTGTCATTCGAGATGTCAATAAACAACCAGGCGCTGTCATGATGTATAGCTTTTACAATGAAGGAGGCCAGGCTGTCATTAGAACTGTAGCCGCGTTTGCCCTTCTCTACACAATTCCAATCATTGTTATGTATTACTACGTCAATAAAAAATATGGTTTCCGATTCTATGGAGGGATTAAAGGCTGATGAGCACAGTCACTATCAAAAAAATAACGAAGGTATTTCCAGGCGGAGTTCGTGCGCTCGATAGCCTAGATCTCACCATCAAAGACGGAGAGTTCTTCGCTCTTTTGGGGCCATCAGGTTGCGGAAAAACTACGCTACTCCGCACGCTTGGCGGTTTGGAATCTCCGACAGATGGCCAGATCAATATAGATAAAGAAGATGTCACGTGGAAATCTCCTGGCGCTCGAAATATCGCCATGGTTTTCCAAGATTATGCGCTCTACCCTCATATGAATGTCAAAGAAAATATCGCATATCCATTGAAGGTGCGTAAGTTTGCTAAAGCAGAGATTGAAAAACGAGTATCGCAAGCAGCAAAAGCTCTCTCTATTGAGACCTTACTCGATCGTCGTCCGGGTCAAATTTCTGGCGGTCAACAGCAACGAGTAGCAGTAGCTCGAGCGATGGCATGTACGCCTAACTTGTATCTCTTTGATGAACCTCTTTCGAATCTTGATGCGCGATTACGACTCGAAGCAAGAACTTTCCTCAAGCAACTTCAGCGCGAGCTAGGTGTGACAACAATTCTTGTTACACATGATCAATCGGAAGCCTTAGCACTTGCAGATCGAATGGCAGTTATGGACAAAGGCCAGATCAAACAAGTGGGAAGCCCTGCAGAATTCTTTCATCGACCAGCAAATACGTTTGTTGCAGCATTTATTGGATCCACTCCAATGAATTTATTAGATGGCGTAGTGCGAAAAGGTGTAATTGAAATTAGAAAGACTCGTTATCCAGTGCCAAGCTCTATTAAGAAAAAAGTTAAGGAAGGACAGAGTGTTGTTTTCGGTCTCCGTCCTGAATATGCGGCGGTATCCAAAGCTGGAAGCAAATCAGGTTTCACTGGAAAAGTACGAGTGACAGAAAATTTGGGAACTCATTACCTGGTTACTGTCGATTGCGACGGTCTATTAGTGCGTGGCACAGTGCCGGACGGAAATGAACCGAAAATCGGTGCAACAGTTTCACTAAAGCCTGATAGTGGGCGAGTTCTTATTTATGATAAGAATTCAGGAGACTTAATTTAAGTTTTTTATGGACTTCTCCAAATTTTTTACTCCAAAAGATCGCGCTGAATCAATTTATCATTACGTGCCCTTTGATGTTCCTCTAGGAACTGAGGGCGTCACAGTGAGCATGCGACACAATGGAAAAGTTTCAGTAATTGATCTGGGCTTATTTGATCCTAGAGGTTTTCGAGGATGGTCGGGCTCAGAGCGAGATCACGTAGTGCTCGCTCGAGAGAAGGCGACGCCTGGATATTTGCCCGGCGAAATTGTGGCTGGAACATGGTTTGTCTCGCTTGGCCTTCATCGCGTTGATGAATCGGGGATCACGATTGAAGTTCACATAGATCTTGATAAGCCGGTTTTCCCACAGGATTCACCTCGAGCACCTAGACCTCCTCGACCTCCTCGACGAGTACTCGAAGCACCTATTGGATATCGCTGGTTTTCCGCTGATTTTCATTCACACTCAACGCATTCTGATGGAAAACTTAATCTCGATGAATTAGCAGCACTTGCAGCAAGTCGAGGTTTAGAGGTCTTGGCTATTACCGATCACAACACGGTTAGTCATCATGCGCATCTTTCGGAAGTTTCGAAACAGATTGGAATTAACCTTCTTGCTGGTCAAGAAGTGACAACAGATACCGGTCATGCGAATGCATTTGGTGCAATTGAGTGGGTCGATTATCGACAGGCTACCGAAAAATGGTTATTAGATACTCAATCGCGAGGAGGAATTCTTTCGATTAATCATCCACTTGCAGCGCCATGTCATTGGGTTCGAGACTATCCAGAAGGAATTTCGCTCTCAGAAATCTGGCATTCTTCGTGGGATAGGAGATCAACTGATCCGATTGAATGGTGGGAAGAGCGTGGTCGGCCGATTCCAATTGGCGGTTCAGATTTCCATCGCATCGGTTCAGATGGCGCACCTGGCGATCCCACAACATGGATCCTCTGTGACTCGGAAGATGAAAATCTGACTCAAGATCAAGTACTGGATGCACTCTCTTCTGGTCGCGTTGCAATTAGTGCAAACCCAACTGCGCCAGTTGTGTTTCCTATCGATGATGAAATTGCCGTTCAAGATGGCGAAGGGTGCACCCTCACAACGCCGTCAGGCAGGAAGATCTCTATCGGTAAATCATTTGAGAGTTTTACGAGCGACAGTGGACTTTATACCTTGCAGGATTCTCGAGGAGAGTATCAAGCCCTTGGATACGTTGCTCCTTAAAAATTAATTCTTGAGGTTTCCGCCGACTGGAATTCCTTCACGTTCGCAAATCTTTTTTGCAATCTTCAGACTGATTTCGAGGTCTTCATTTCCCGCCTTAATAGGATCAGTCTGCTGTTGGCCGGTCTTTACCAATTTATGGAAGGCCACTAATTCAATCTCGAAATTTGGCTGATAAGACTCAAATGTTGTCTCTTTATGATCAAGTCCTTGGCGAGTGGTGTGAATGTATTTCGTTGGGACGCGCAAAATATAAGGGCTAGAGAAAATGATGTGATGACCTTCTTTTTCATTTACCCAACGAATTTCTTCTTGGTACATCGGATAAGCATCGAGATAGAACCAGCGAATTGTTACGCGGACACCATCAGATGTGCGAGCATGAATAATGAATGACTCTGCTTTTGAATCAGTTGGCCAACGGTCAACAAAATCTACTTCCGTAATATGAATATCGAGCGATCTCAAAACAGACAATTCGTGAATAATGCTGCCCATTATTATGTCGGTGTATTCAGCGCCAAAAGCTTTCGCTGCCGCCTCACCAAGCGCTTCTTCTCGTATGGCCTTATCACTCGCAACAAATTTCGAAATGAGTTCTTGAGACGCAGGAAAAGATTTCACATGAAGTTCAGTGGTTGCCAGCTGACTCTCGCCACTGGGATGAAGAACGACAACGTCGACAGTTCTTGGCCGTCCTTGGATATTTTTGGTAGCCTCGTAGACTGCTTGATCGAAAGTCTTCATATATCCGATCATTAATTTCTTACCGGAAGATTTCATTGCTGATTCAATTTTCGCCATTTCTTCACGAGAGTAGGCGAGAGGTTTTTCGCAAAAGACATCAAGATTTGCATTCAACGCATCAACAACAACTTGGCAATGACTTCCTGAATTGAGTATGACAACCGAATCAATATTCCCGGACGAATACATCTCTTGCGGTGAAGAAAATCGATGCTCTATCCCGAATCGGTCTGCAAGTGAGTGAGTAGCATCAATATTGAAATCTGCGAGAGAGGTGACCTTAAATAAGTCGCTTCTGCGCGTAAGAATCGGCAGATGTACAGATGATGAAACTGCACCAGCACCAACAACACCAACTCGAATAACGCTCGACATTTGACCCCCACGTAACTATGTAAATACTGTTCAAAATAAACCTGAACACATACTATGGTATCGGTTACATATACGAAAACACATGGCCTTTTAGGACTCGAGGTGGCTCAGGCACGATGGCGCGAGATAGCGAGCATTCCACGATTTCAGATGTCGCCAAAGCTGCGGGGGTAAGCACGGCAACAGTAAGTCGCGTGATCGCAAAGAATGGTTATGTATCTGACAAAACAAAGAAAAAAGTTCAAGATGCAATCGAAAAACTCAGGTATCAACCTTCACTCATTGCTCAGTCACTAAGAAAACAAAATACGCGAGTTATTGGACTAATCGTCACCGATATTCAGAATCCCTTTTATCCAGAACTAGTTCGTGGCATCGAAGATGAAGTCCAAAAACGTGGCTACTCGCTTATTCTATGTAATTCTTCCGAAGATCCGATTCGTGAAGAGTCATATTTAAATTATCTAGGAAGTCAACGAGCTGATGGAATTATTGTTTGTGCGTCAGGAGTCGTTGAAAGACAACGGAAAAAACTTGACTCATTCGACGGTAAGTTAGTAATTATTAATGTGCCTAAAAAAGAATTGAGAATTCCTTCAGTCACTTCAGATGATTCAGCCGGCGGGAAACTCGCAGCAGAACATTTGGTGAAATGTGGCTATCCTCAAATAATATATATCGGAGTTCCGCGGGAAGAAATCGATGGATACCCGCGATTCAAAGCGGTAAAGACAGGAGCGGGAAATACTCCTGTGCATTATGTGCTCTCTGATGACACATTAGTAAGTGGAGCGGCAATTGCACATACGATTCTGGACAAATTCAAACCCCCATTTGGCGTAATTGGACATAATGATCTGGTCGCAATTGGCGCAATGCACGAATTTTTGGCGCAAGGAGTAAAAATTCCGCAAGAAGTGGGAATAGTGGGTTATGACAATATTGCTATGAGCGAATTCGTCAGTCCATCACTAACGACGATTAGCCAGCAACAAAGTACTTTTGGCAAGCACGTCATGACACTCCTCGAAAAGCTTTTTAACGGGGAAAACAATGTAAAAAGTATTTCTATCACGCCAAAACTTATTGAACGATCATCAACAATGTCCCTCTCGAAGAAATGGAAGCCATGACAATCAATTCCAAAGAGTTAAATCCAGAAGATATACAGTGGTTAAAGGATACGGTTGCAAGAATTCATGTTACTAATCGTCAAATTGGCACAGCCGATTGGTGTGGCCATACGTACGATTTTACCTGCCCTTCACATGTGACTTATCCGTTTCAATGGTTCTGGGATTCATGTTTTCACGCAATAGCACTTAGCCATCTCGATATTAAGAAAGCTGAAGCGGAATTAGTGAGTTTGCTTAAGAATCAACATTCGGATGGTTTTATCTCACATGTAACGTTCTGGCAAAGAGATGCTTATGAAGAAATGGTATCGACATATGCAATTGCGTTTCGGAATAAATATTTATCAGATGAGATGCAGCCGCCGCTTCTTGCAGAAGCAGTTGAAGCAGTAGCAAAGCGAGGTCGGGGTTTAGAATTTATAAGAGAAATACTTCCAGGAGTGCGTAAATTTTATGATTGGCTTCACGATGTACGTAGTCCATTTAATGATGGCTTGATTCGAGTAGTACAACCTGACGAAACTGGTTTAGATCATTCTCCTAAATGGGATGAACTGATGAAAATTCAAGATGAAGAACATGATAGCTGGGATAAAGGTTGGAATTTGATTTGTGATAACTACAAACCATTTAACCGTGATCCAAAGAAGATGATTGAAACTGATTACTTCATCGTTGCTGACGTTATGGTAAATGTGATTTATATAGAAAATCTGCGAGTACTCGCTCGCCTTTGTGCATCAGTAGGAGATGTAGATGGCGAAAATCGTTATTCTGAGCGAGCGAAGCTGGCTCGCGCATCTCTAGAGATACTTTGTTGGGATGAAAATGATGGTCTTTATTACGACGTCAATGGAAAATCAAATAAGAAGATTCGCGTTAATACATTTACTTCACTTATGCCGCTTTTATTCACAGATATTGACCAAGAAAAAACAGATCGATTAATGGCTCATGTATTAAACCCAGAGGAGTATTGGGCTACTTATCCAATACCGAGTACAGCGATGAACCATCCAACGTTTCGACCAAATACAGTTGGCGGGAATCTCGTATGGCGCGGACCTACCTGGATGAATAGCAACTGGTATCTCGCGCGCGGACTAATTCGACATGGTCGAATGGATCTGGCTCGTCATATTGCCAATCAAAGTATTGAATGTATGAAGAAGAGTGGTGTTCGCGAGTATTACAACCCCAACGACGCGACCGGTTGGGGAGCTCCGGATTTCAGTTGGTCAACTATCCTGCTCGACTTAGTCATGGAGGTTTCATCGTGAGTTCACGAGTGCGGTTACGTAATGCGAAAGTTGGAATCGTGCCATTAAATTGGAAATACGATCCTGCACATAAAGAGAGTTTTCTCCGTCGAATTTCTGAATACGGATTTAAAGGAATTCAAGTCTCATGTGAACAATCTGATTCTGCCGAGTTTCGTGGATACATGAAGCAGTACGGTGTTGAAGCAGCGGAAATTTATGTGCCAATTCGTTGCACTGTTGATGGTGTTATTGCTGGCGAAGATCAAGAAATAGAAAAAATTCTGAAAAGTGGCGCACAATCAAAGGTGCAGAATGCAGTTTTTGCGATTGATGGGTCGAAAGATCGCGATGAGAGCGCAGCGAACGCTGATGCTGGACCAGGATTTACTGAAGCAGGTTTTCAAAACGTCGCTGATTGTGTAGAAAAATGGGCTGCTTATGCGCATGAATTGGGAATGGCTTCCTCTTTTCACCCTCATGGCGGTACGTACATTGAGACGCCGAGAGAGACAAAAACTCTTATGTCACTTCTCTCAGAGAAAGTTTCACTCTGCCTTGATGTGGGACATTGGTTAGTTGGCGGCGGAGATCCAGTTGCGGCAGCCCGTGAATATGGGAAACGAGTCACACATGTTCACGTAAAAGATGTCAGCGGTGAAGTACTTCAGAAAATGAAGAATAAAGAAGTTCCCAACATGGGATACGCGGTAGATGAACTAAAACTCTTTGTTCCTGCGGGAACTGGTTTGCTTCAGGTACGAGAGTTATTTATTGCACTCGAAGAATCTGGTTTTTCTGGTTGGCTCATGAGCGAACAAGACACTGCGTGGGAACCTACCGAAGAAAAATCAGCTGAATCGATGGCGAATATCCAGAAAGCTCTAGCAGACTAATAAATTCGCTGGTTTTTCTTTGCTTCCTGAACTTTCGCTCGCGCCGCTTTGACTTCATCTTTTGAAGAAACTTCCGGTACTCCAACTTCCCAAAACGCTCCACCTTCGGTCCAGGTTGCAGGAGCAGTTTCCATCACAATCACCACAACGCTATCGCTGTTCTGAGTTTCGACTATCTTGGCGGAAAGTTCAGCGACCGTTTTTACTCTGAAAGTCTTTGCACCCATTGCTTGTGCATGTGCAAAGAAATCAACTCGTGGTGCGCTTGCGTTCTCAGTAATCATGGTGCGGAATGAATCAGCGCCATTACCTGTTTGAAGTCGTGAAATAACAGCAAAGCCACCGTTGTCACAGAGAACGAGTGTGAATGGATGGCGATGTAATACCGCGCTGTAAATATCCGAATTGAGCATCATGTACGAGCCATCGCCAGTTAATGCAATAACTCGCCCAGAACTCTTTTTATTTTTCATGGTCTTCTGCGCGATTGCTGCGCCCCAAGCACCGCTGATTTCATAACCCATGCATGAGAATCCATATTCACAATCGAAAGATGCAACGGAATGTGCTAGCCAATTGTTATTAAGCTCGCCAGGCAAGCCACCTGCTGCAG
>Ga0208147_1000502_pt1 | contig 13771 bp, 15 predicted proteins | sample DEB3_08_DNA_FD_184520 | JGI IMG/M metagenome (GOLD analysis project Ga0208147, IMG submission 184520) | Aqueous microbial communities from the Delaware River and Bay under freshwater to marine salinity gradient to study organic matter... | ecosystem: Environmental > Aquatic > Marine > Coastal ... | reverse complement strand
GCACCGCTGCCAGGAGTCTACATGACTAAAGAGTTTGGTAATGCCGTTAGATATAGTTTTATGTCTGAGGTACCGGATGAAAAATATTCTGATTATATTAAACAGGAACCGTATGGCTATGTATTTGAATTTTCGGGCAAAAACTTAACAAGTGTAACACCAGATGAAGATGAGTTAGGGAGTTTTCTGCAAAAATTAGTTAAAACAAAAAATTTGCCACCGAATCTAGCAAGAATTGTTCAAACAATACCTCAACAACTTAGAGTAAAATTACAACAACCAGAAATAGATTTTCAAACCACTGCCATTGCCGGTAAATGGGTGGTCAATAATATAAGTGACGCAACTATGCAACATCTGCTGAAGAGGTATCATAACGTAGTTAACTATGCCTCGATAAATCCAGTTGCTGTGTGGGTGATTCCTAAACCCAATGAAAGATTTTTGCGTGATCCCCAAGGCACATTTAACACTTACAAAGGTTATGTAAATTATGCTAAGAGATTTGGTAAAAGGCATGACTTATCAACAGAAAAACAAGGTGTGGCGGAGGGCCGGACCGATGAACTTGAGTTAGAAGTTCAACATTGGCGAGAACAAGTAAAAAAACTACAAAACAACCCAAGGGCACTCAGCAATGCTGAAAAAAATTTAGCAAAGGCTAAAGAAAAATTAGCACAAAGTCAGCAAGGTGTGGCGGAAGGCGCCGAACAACAATATCTATGGCACGGTTCAAGACAAAAGATTCCTGTGTTAGAACCACGCCAATCAGTTGATACAGGTGGTGCGGCCGGTAGTAATCAAAATGCTATCTATGCCACAAGTGATCCAAAAGTTGCTATAGCAGTTGGTGGATTGACTACTCCTGATTCAGATACCGCAATGTTCCCCAACGATCCGCAGATGGTTTTGTTTAGCGGCAAGATTAGAAAAGGTGAGAATGTTTACTTACACAAATTGCCGTTCAACGGACCAGATGGCAAACCGCAGTTTGTTCAAGGTGCTCACGATAGGGAATTTTATTCAATACCCGGGGTAAAAGGAATCAAACCTGTAGAAATAAAAGCAGTTCCAGTGAACAAATATCTCAATCTAATCAGACAGGCAACACCACAAGATTTAGAATTGCGTAAAAAGAATATGAAGAAGCAAGGCATGGCGGAAGGCAGCGAAAGCACATTATGGCGTCTTGAAAAAAGTGAAGCCACTGGTAGATATTATGTGGTCAAGGGATATAACAAGTCTCGCCGAGTATGGAAAAACAAAATGGGTCTCGGAGACTTTATCAGTAAGGAAACTGCTCAGAAAAAAGTTGATGAATTAAATCAAGGTGTGGCGGAGGCATTTGACAAGCCATATAAAGGCAAGTGGGAAAAGAGCGAATACGGTGATCAGAACATGCTTGTTAAACTCCCCGACGGTACTAACCTTAGTATCATGTTTAATCATGAAGGTGACGATGAATGGCAAGTTGAATTTCATCGTGATAACAGTCAATTGGTAACAGGACAAGGCGATCAACAGCGGATCTTTGCCACAGTTATTGCTGCTATACAAAAATTTATTAAAAAACAAAAGCCCTGGCGTATTATCTTTTCGGCGAGCAAAGATGTAGAACCCGGACAAAATTCAGAAAGTCGTGCAAGACTCTATAACAGTTTGGTTGCTCGTTATGCCCGTGCTTGGGGCTATGAAGAATACAATGAAGATCATGGTGATCAGGTAACTTACGAACTAACAAGAATAGCCAACGAAGCCTCTCTAAATGAGTTGACTTATAAAAAGAACATTGGGGCCATGGAAACCTTTAAGTTTTATTCTGTGGCCACCCCTGAGCAAAAAGCAGAATTAAAGCGTTTACTTGCCAAGAAGAAGTATAGATTAGCCTGGGATCTAGTGCAACAGGTCACCGGTACAAAACTACAAGGATTGGGTACGCCCGGTATAACCGAGGACAATTTAGACGAAGTGCTTGGGTTCTTGCCCAATAAGCCACAGGCTAAACAACCCAAAGCTACATTGGCACAGATGCGTGACGAGTTTAAAAAATATCCACAAACTCCACCGGCAAACATCAAACAAGATAAACACCCCGACGAACAAAGATCAAAAGTTTATACAAAGTATGCCGATGAGGGTGTAACCAAAGGCAAACAAAAATGAAACAATACGCAAACCACGCCCGGGGTTCACAGTACAATCTCCAAGAATCTGTGGCACCAGGATTTCATGTTTATCAAGCTCGTGTCAAAGTCAAAAATGAGCTGTACTCAAACTCAATGGATGTGGCTATTTTTGCCAAAAACTCCTTAATGGCTCGTCAACTGTTAATGGCACAGTATGGCCGAGACTCTGTAATTACTAACGTGGTGCAGATTGCCTGATACATAAGTGCATGATAGACATTGCAACAGTTGTATTTCGGGACGAGCTTCCAATTCTTAAACTACAGGCCCAAAGCATAGAGCGTTATTGCCGAAATATTGGCATACGTAATATCTATGTAATCGTCAACGACGACGAAGATACTATACATCAAATTGATGCTGGGTGGTGGGGTGCGGCAGCCAATCATGTTTTGGTTATACCACGGTCGGCTTTTAGTACACAGTTTGTTGAAGACGGCTGGGTTAGCCAGCAAGTGTTAAAGTTACTGGCTGCTAGCATAAGTTACAATACTTGGACCATGGTACTGGATGCCAAAACCATACTTGTTCGCGACCTGGAACTCAAAGATCTCATTGACGAACACGGTCGTGTTCGTGTTGGAACACTAGATATCTATCCTGTGTTTGAAACCACAAGACTCATGATCAATCAAACCTATGACATTGACATGAAAAAACAACTAGGGCCAGGCGGCGTGCCTTTCTTTTTTCAGAATGATGTTGTGAGATTAATGATTGCCGATACTACCTTTAAAGTCAAGCAAAAGTTCCCACTATGGTTTCAAAGCAAGGGCCGTATTACAGAATTCATGCTGTACTCGGGATATTTACAATACAGATTTGGTGGGTTTGATACTTTTTACAATCCTGAGTTTGGCTTCAATTTAGTAAACGTATGTCACAATGAAGTTGATCAATATGAAAGCAAACTATTGCAAATGAAAAACAGCGATCCACTTACAGTAAGTATTCACCGTAATGCTTGGAAAAAACTCACTGACGATCAAAAACAACAGTATCAATATTTCTTAATCGATCGTCAAATTATTTGTGCTTGGGAATTGTCATGAAAGCGTTGTGTTTGGTGGCGCATCCAGATGATTGTGTGATCTTTGCATACAGTTACATACACAATCATCCTGAGTATAATTGGACAGTTGCATATCTTACATACCAAGCGCATGAACCTCGCGCACTAGAATTTATTAAGTTCTGGAGCAAGCGTAACATTCCTGTGCGTTTTCTAGGATTTGAAGATCACTGGCACGACAATGAGCAAGGGAAACTCACACGTTGGCCTGGATTAGATGCTGAAGCAAAATGTGCATTACTAGCCAAAGATTACGATTTAGTGCTGTCTCACGACGAACACGGCGATTATGGACATATACATCACCGTGTAGTACACAATGGCGTAAAATATCATCCTAACCTAGTTACATTTGCTAAACCTGAAGAAGGTACAACGTACACAATACCTCCAGGTGTATATAGTTTAGATGAATTACCATTACACGGTAAAATTATAGCCAGCTTTCATCCCACAGAACACAAAAATAGTTACAAGGAACCACAATGCACTTAATGGTAGCAGGCTGCTCATTTTCAGCAGTATCACAAACACATCCAAACACCTCATGGAGCGAAGTATTAGCACAAAAACTAGGATGGAGGCTGACAAACCTAGCACGTCAGGGTTGCAGCAACGGTGGCATCCGTATTCAAATTGATGAGATCCGTAGACAACGACCAGACTTTGCTGTTATTACTCCAACATTTTGGGATCGTATGGAAATTCCTGCAAACTCGGCACCTTATGATTGGAGTCAAGCACCAAGCTCGGGAGAAAACCCCCCTTTGGAGCAGCACCTACAAAATCGCAATTTAGGCATTGGTTACGATAGAAAAGATGGAATCCGTAATGTAAACTACGGTCAGGAGCCATCAAACATGATTTGCGAAACTATCTTTACTCTAGCAGAAAATTACGATCATCCGTATCGCATGAGTCGTATCACTCGTCAAGCGCAAAATGGTATACGAGCCTGGATTGACTCAATCTATGACAATGCCTGGAAAAAACAATGTGATGAATGGATCATGAGAGAAGGTATCATAATGATGTACTTAGATGGAATTAAATTTATTGTTTGCCCCAATTTGTTATGGCCTTTTGACCCAGATAATCAAACTCAATGGAGAGCGGCTTTTCCTGAATTGATCCCTGATCACTACATTAACCTGGATCCTGCTCGTTCACCGCAGGCCATATGTGGGAACAACCCTTTTAAAGGTGAAGATCCGGGATATCATAGCAGTCCACAAGGACAGGCAATTATAGCAGATCACTTCTACAATATCTGGCACAATCACTTCAAGTGATCTTGTACAAAATTTTGTAATTGTTGATTTTTTTCTTGTTGAAATTGATATAATCGATAATGATTATGATTCAATCTTGTTTGTAGTTTTTTAACTAGTGCTGGTAAATTTTGTTTTGACAACCACTGCACCTGTTCAAATGCCTGGCTCCAGCGTTGAATATCATCCGGTTCGTTGTCATATGTTTCATCGATGACATCACCAAATGTTTCAAACCCCCAGTCTCGATAGTGCTGTAAAAATCCCTGTATAGCAAACACCACAAAAAGTCTACGTGCCTGCAAACACTTGGCTATTTTTTCTGCGGACAGGAACACACGGTCTTTTCCCAGCGTTTCACATACCACCGAAAACCAAGTTCTATTATAAATTTCCCAAGGTACCAGGCCGCTGACTGAATTATCCATTTCGGGTTTAACTTCCCAGGCAGGGTCAAGATTTTGACTCACGTAAGGATATTGTAATTTTGTATCTCCAAACAATTGAGCCACACGTTCAGGAGTTTGATCAATCCAATGCCCTACAAATATGTCTCGATAAGTCACAATATTTTGTTCCAGCAGACCAGATTTTTGCAGACTTAACATTACAAAATCTCTGTGTTCACGTCGAGCTCCCAGCAAACACTCAAATGCAAATGGACGTTCCAGGGGAAAATCATCTCTAGGCGGATTCCATCTTAAAAAATTAAAACTCCAGGCTGGTCGATAGATCACTCTTGGATCCGGTGACTCATCTAACCATACACCAGCGGTGTGCAACAACCAATGACTAACTCCTGTAGTCTCAATCCAGGCAATGAGCTCACGTTGAGAATGCCATTCAATATCAGTAAACAACACCAAGTCAAACTTGTGTAAAGGCAATTGCATGTATTCGGGCCGGTAGTCAAACTTGTTGGGTAAACTGTAAAAAACCGGCATTACAGCTACCTTGTGAGGCTGGCTCAATGCTGTGTCAAGGTCTACGATTTGATCGTAATCAAATCCCCACTCAATGGCTTGGTATCCTGGAGAGAATACTCGAATTTTATCGGGCAAGGCGCTCACGTATTTTGTCCATGTAGTATTCAAATTTGGGAATTTCTTTTTTATCCCAGTCGTATTGCAAACTGAATCTCAGGTCAGGCACAGCATCACACACAGCAGTATGATAAGCAGGATCAAAATCGCCAATCTTTTCCATGTCATTGTAGTGATAACGCCGTTGGAATTCCATGGTGATATCATTGCGACTCATGGCCCAGTTGCCAATGAATTCGTACTCTGAGAACCAGCGTATGAGTTCACCGTTGCCCCAGGGAGGTACAGTAGGCTCAGGTGGGCATGAGTCAATCATGGCATCCAGCCATTTCTTTTTGTGCTTGTCTTCTAGAAATTTCACAAGGTCGGAGAAATCTTTTTTAAGCACTGGCACAAATTCACTTATAAAACAGTGAGGGGTCAAACGTTCAAAGCCCAGGGCATTTTTTATGGTTTCATAATATCCCCAACTGTGTCGTTCGTTTTCCAGTACCATGAAGTTGAGTCGGCCATTTTTGAAAGGTTCATAGTCCTTGATCAACAAACAATCACAGTCATGCATGATCATGAGATCATAATCCAACATGTCTAAGAAAGCAAATTTAATTGCTTGTTGTCTTAACCAATATGTTCTATAATCTCCTTCAAATACCCAGTTGTTGACTTCAGGATATAGTCTATAGATTTCTGAATCTGGTGCGTAGTCAAAGTTTGAAGTATCTACACCGTATTGCTCAAACACTGCCCATAATTCATCTCTAGGCACAGGGCTGGCGATACAAGTTCGATCCACACCAATAAGGTGCTGTGTAAACTCTGGTTGCAGGCTCATGATAGCATGAGGAACACGATATCGTGCCAGATATAAAATTTTTGCTGAAGTCATAAAGTCCTTATGTTTGATTGCATGTATTCACGCATTGAAATGTTCTACCATCACGTATACTGGGTTGATTCCAAGACTCTTCTACTTTTTCAAACCACTCCAAACAATGTTCAAGTGGGTATTCAAGTGCGTTGTTTTCGGCAACCAACGGAGCAAGTTCTTGATTGCCAGGGTGATTCATGCTGTGTGGGTAGAATCCCAAATAACAACATGGATACACAGTGCCGTCTGCGGCCAGATATATTTCTTTGGCCATCTTGTGACGGCAACGTAAGTTGAGAGTAGCAGTATCTTTGGATATCTTTACAGTCTTGCTGTCATACCAAGTGATATGGCTCTGCAACATGTCCTTGATAGGCGGCGGGTTGCCAGCTGGTCCAAGCCAGTGACTGAACTCTCCTGTGCGTGTGTATACTGGGCCCGAATCTCTGCCATCGTAAATGTTTTCAAAATTAATAAATCCCATTTTTTTTGCAAGTTTTTTACATTCAACTTCTTGATGACGATTGTGATCAAACGGAGCAAATCTCCAAATAGCTCGGCCGCCGGCTGCAATATAGGCTCGAGCATTTTCTATAATTTTATGCCAATCAGTATCTTGTCTGTACACAGCATGAGTATCGGCCAAGCCATCAAGCGCAAAGCCAATTGTAACTTTAGAAGATGCAAGTTTTTGCCACCAACTCTTGGGACGCAGACTACCATTGGTATTGATACCCACAGTGATGTCATGAGACACCAGATATTGAACAATTTCAACACCGTCTTTGGCCAAGCTAAAATCTCCAAGATTTCCATTGAAATTCACGTAGTCAATGGTTTTGAGAATGTTAGGAGTCAGTATATGTTGAATATCCTCAAGGGTTAGTTCAGCATCTGGATATCCAGAGTTGTAGTCGACTCCTCGATAGTTTCTCATACACATAGGACAACGAGCATTACATTTTGTTGTGAGTTCTATGTGTACACCGCGAATCTCTTGCAATTTAAGCATGCAGATATTTATAGACGTAGTTTTTGATAAATATCTTTATGCAAACTGAATTTGTTATAGCTGTGTGTGATGTACATGTCAAGTGGAAACAAGGCGATCCTCCACGTTACAGATGTTATGTAAATGATGAATTGTTCACAGAACGCTCATGGATTTGGCGTGAACAATATCTTGAAGAGTATATTCCAATTCAGGCCGGACCAGGGCACTATATCATAAGATATGAATTGGTTGAACCCGAGTATGCTAGAATCAAAATTCACAATTTGCGTGTGGAGACTGGGCCAGCCATTATTGATCGCGAAGGGCGTGTGCAAATATATACTCCCGAAAGAACTGAATGAGAGCTAGAGAATTCATTGCAGAAACCAGCACTACAGCCGGCAGCATATCCCCAGTAAGTATGGCTATGGGCACGGTGTCAAGAAATGGTGGATCACTGTTAAGTGGTAAATATACAACGGATCCTACGCCTAACACGCCTATGGAATACAAAAGGAACAAAAATGCTCGCGGACGCTTTAAAAACTCTCCTGGCAACTGAATACGCTTTCGTTGTCAAAGCCCAGCTATTTCATTGGAATGTAGAGGGTCCTGATTTTGCACAATTGCACGAATTCTTTGGAGACGTTTACAACGAAGTCTATGACAACAGCATAGACAAAACAGCAGAATACATCCGCACATTAGAAGATTATACACCTGGCAGTTTTGAACGTTTTCAAGAACTGTCAATTATTTCAGGGCAAACAAAAATCCCACGTGCTCGACTCATGCTAGAAGAATTGCTGGCCAACAACAGCCAAATGATAGATTTACTCAACAAGACCTTTGAGATTGCTGAACGAGAGAATCAACAAGGTATAGCTAATTTTATTGCTGAACGTGTTGACGCACATGGCAAATGGGGTTGGCAGTTGAAGAGTTTCTTGAAAGACGCTAGAGCATGAGTGATTCGATATACAGCATTATTGAGAGGCTGGCCTTGATTGAAGGCCGAACAACGCCAGTTACAGTTCAACATGGATTAAATGCACAACAAAAATCTGCAGGACAGTTGCCTGCATTGTTTAAACCAAAAGATATAAGTCCCACACTGAGCAAAAAACCCTATCAAAAACATCCCATGGATGGCAAGCTGGTTGGAGATTCTGTTGAACCTAAAAAAACAGCTCTTGAAGAAGCCATGCAAGAAGTCGAAGAAGACATGCTGAGCAAGGTCAAAAAAAACTTTACTGACTACCTTGAAAAATTAGAAAAAGAACATCATCTTGATCGCCACTTGGTAAGAAAAGCCAAAAAAGAACTCAACATCGATGACGACCCCGAAACCGAAGATGAAGAAATGGAAGAGCAGGCCACCTGGGATCAAGATGTTGCACCCCCTGATGGTCAGGCCGGTACAGAAACTTCAAACGCTATTGCCACTCAAGTGGCCAACGTGGTAGATCAACCCACAGCACCACTGGGCGAAAGTCCAGTTCGTACCTATACCTTAGAAGATGGCACATGCTTAGAGTGCTGGGGCGACGATGACCGCGGTTACGAAGTTCGCCACGGAGATCAAAAATTGCCTACACGTTTTCCTCGTCTGGATCATGCAGACATGGCGGTAAAACTGTTTCAAAAGCGCAGACAGCGACAGCACTCAAGTCAGGATTACATAGAAGAACGATAATATGATAGTAGACCAACTTTTTACAAAAAAACTCAACGAGAGTCTTGCTGACCAAATCATGCAAAGTGCAAGAGCTGCTGGACTCAATCCTAGACTGGCAGGTACGCCTGAACAAGAGCGTGAGCGTAGTCAGCAAATCTTGGCTCAACGTGCTCAAGAACGCGAACAACAAGCCCAACAAGCAGCAATGGATGACGCACGAAATCTCATGGCGCTCAAGACTGAATACAAGCAAATGAAAGACCGCTATGAAAGTCTAGGCGGTGCAAACTGGCAATATGCTGACCGTGAACAGAATCTCACAGACCGTGAACGCGAAGCACGTTCAATGGAACCTGCGCTGAACAGATTGGCCGCAAGAATTCATGCGGCAGAAAAAGTAATCACCAAGGAAAGTCGTCAACGTCGGAAAATTGACGAAGCTATGCTCTTGGAAGATCCTGTATATCGTAACTTCAAAGTTATAGGTCGTTACATTGCTGAACGTAAAATGAGCGAGAAGGAAATACTTCAAGTGTTTGCCGATGCTGAAGCAGGCATGACCAACAAGGCCACTGGTGCTAACCGTACATTCCTGGGTCGTGGCAAAGATACCACCATGGACTTTGCTGGCGGCGTAGCTGATGCGCTCAAAGGTATATGGAGTGGTATCCAAAGTTCTGTGCCCGTGGCCGCAGTTGACGTGGCTTACGATCAAGCCACTGATGCTCTTGCCAAACTCACAGGCGGACAAAAAGGCGCTGTGATGCAAGCGATCAAGAAGTATCGCAATCTTGTAAAACAGTATCCTAAAACAGCAGGCTTCGCCAAGGCTGCGCTGGTAGCCATTACGGGCCTGGCCACAGGCGGTGCTGGTCTTCCTGTTATTGCAGGATTAACATACGCACTGGATTCGGCCATCAAAGGCGACAAGTTGTCTAGTGTGTTAGGTAAAGGTGCCGGAGCAGCCGCATTGGCCGCGGCCGCACAAGGTCTTTCTAGTGGCACTGCACAGGCCACTCCAGCTGATACGGTTGCTGGGTTAGCTGAGCCTTCGCCAGATCTTGCTACCTATACCGTTAAAGCCGGAGACACCCTTAGTCAAATTGCCAAGGACAATGGCACCAGTGTGCAAGAATTGGTTGGACTAAATCCACAACTAGCAGCGGCATCGGGTGCTACAGGTGGTCAAAGCATGAACCCTGATGTACTATTTCCAGGGCAGCAAATCACATTACCTCCGGGCACCCCCGGTACAAATGTCTACGCTGGCGGTGTAGGTACTAGCGCAGACACAACGAGTCAGATTGCCAAAGGCAATATTCCTGACAGCGCAATTTCACAAGACCTGGCTGCTAGAAATGCCCTTAGAGAATCTATCAAATTTAAAATTATTCCTGCTGATAAGTTGATTGATCAAAAGTCTACTGTACTAAACTGGGCATTGAACGAAAGTGTTGGCCGTCAGAGCCGGAGTGTTCACCTAACCACCGTGGGCACATACACAGTATTTGAAAACGTTGACCGCTATCGCAAGGCCATCATGGAGCTCAAAGGTGTTCCTGGTAGTACACGCCCTGCGTACTATCGCCCTGATATGCCAGGAGCACCTGCACCAACTAAAGCACCCAAGAATCAAAGCTGGTTCGGCAAAGGACTTAATTACCTAGACAAGGGTGTTAAGAAAGTTGGCGGCGCACTTAGTAACTTTGGACACCAGTTCACAACCAATGTGACCAAAGAAAAACTCAAAATGAACTGGCACCAAGCGGGCAAGCCCAGCGATAGCGATCAATTGGCCGCATGGTTGGTCAAACAAGGTGTGCCGCAAGAAGTAGTGACTGACGTATACGGCAAAATGGGCATTCCTTACACAGCACCTGCTGTGGCACCAGCTGTTGAACCTACTGCTGAACCACAAACTGAGCCGGAAGCAAAAAAAGGTACCGCTCAAAGATTAATGCCGTTCAACAATATCAATCCTAAAACAGGCAAGCGTTGGACGGTAGATGAACTTGAGGCTGAGCGCAATGCCGCCCCAGCACCCAATAATACCACACCTGATACCACACCTGATACCACACCTGATACCACACCTGATACTACAACAACTACAGCCACAGGTGGCGCAGGCGCTTTTGGTAACATGGCAGCCCAGCTTGCCGCAAGACCAACCACTTCCAGCACCGGTGGCACTACTACTGGTGTTTCTGGCGTAGGAAAAGGCGTTGTAAAACATACTGCTTCTGCTACCAATCCCAATCAGAAATTTGCAGATCCTACCGCAGCAACTAAGGCCACGCCAGGCGCACCGGTCCCTGACAAAACGGCCACATTGCCAGCAGGTGGTGGAGCCGGGATAAAAGCCGCAAATCCATTTGGAAGCATGGCAGGCTCATTAGCCGGCGACAAAGAAAAAAAACCAGTAGCTGAAATGATTCAAGTTAAGCGTATTGCCAATGCACTGAAAAAACCTGTAGCAGAAATGTTACAAATGGTTGAAACCAAAGATGATGTGAATCAGATCAAGAAATTTATTGATCAAACATTTGCAAAATATGGCGCAATAAACGAAAGTGCTTTTGTTATACGTAGCAAGATGATTAAACACGTAACACAAGTTGGCGCACAACGCCGTAGAGAACACGCTCGCATGAGCTGACCAAACACACTTTAGGACCGTTATTGTTTACGGTGTGTAGGGCGGCTGCTGCCTCAGATGTTGGATTCGCTACCCAACATCGAAAGTGAGCATAATTACTGTATGGCTCGTCTTCCTGATTACTTTGACCAAAACATTGTAACGACAAGTCACGAGCTTGGCAATCATGCTCTTGTGCGTTATGTATATCCAGAATTTATCAATTTGCCTTGGCCAGCAGATACTGTATTTGCTTTGAACTTACAATGGCCAAACGAATGGTGCAAATTACAAACAGGACGTAGCTTATATGTGTTAACATTTCACTTGGAGCAAATGGACGTTGAGTTTGTAAAGCAAATAGCATTAACAAACATTAAAAGTCGTGTCTTAATAATAACTGACAACGATGTCACGCCCAGTGCTTGGTGGCCCGCTAATTGTGAATTTGTCTCATGGATAACATGGGACAAACAATTAGATCAGATTGCTCTGTTGTACGGCATTGCCGGTGTACCAAATTCACCAACTCACAAACTTAGTAGTCTGTGTTTTAGAACAGACCAATTCAAACACTACGTAACTGGATATTTGCTAGAACATGCTAACTTAGATGATTGTATAATTAGCTACCATGGCCGGCACCAACATCGTTATTTCTTTGAGCCAACAGGTCGCAAATCGCTAGACAACATTCTAACATTTATGGAAGTAGAAAATCCACATTACGAGTTAGATGGGTTTGATGCAAGTAAAAATTATCCTATGGCCAACTGCGACTGGCGGGTTGCACCATATTTAGATGCCGCAATAAATTTTACCAACGAAGGATTCCACTACAGTTACACAGTTAAGGATGGTGTTGATTTTTATTGGCCCGGCCCATACGTAACTGAAAAAACCTGGAAACCACTGTTGGCAGGCTGCGCATTTGTCAGTGTTGGTCAAGCACACATATACCAATATCTAGAACAACTGGGTTTACGTTTTGATTATGATTTGGATTTGAGTCATGATTTTGAAACACGCGATCTTGATCGAATTGAAAAAATTTTTACAGTTATTGATTGTGTACTCGGTCTTTCTGTAGAAGAATTGTGCCAGCGCACTCGCGTAAGTACCCAACACAATTTAGATTGGATTGCTAGTGGTCAATTTAGAAATCGATGCCAACATCGCAATGTCCAATCTTTGGAATTAATCAAGTCTAAACTTGTTGACCTGTAGTACGCAATCGTGTACACTAGCACATTAAAGGAGATTTCTATGTCTAACAAGACTTTCAACGGCGATCAAAAACTCAAACTCACCCAAATCATCAACGAAGGCATGCAGGTCATGCACGAAATTGACACATTAAATGGTGGCCTAACCGACACTATCAAAGCAGTGGCCGAGGAACTTGAGATCAAACCAGCTATTTTGAAGAAGGCTATCAAACTTGCACACAAGGCAAGTTTTGGTCAGGAAAAACAAGACCACGAAACGTTGGAAACTATTTTGGAAACTGTGGGTAAAACTCTCTAAATGTATTCAGTCTTTCAACACTGGGATCCACTAAAGGTATGCGTTATAGGTACCAGCTACCCGCCGGATTTTTATTCGTGGATCCAAGATCGCAACACACGCCAACGCTTTGAACAGTTGGCAGAAGAAACCGAACAAGATTATCAAACCCTTATATCGCTACTCCAAGGGCGGTTCGGAATCCGTGTGTTGCGGCCTCAACTACCTGTGGATCTCAGCTCGTTGAAAGTACATGGACGTTGGATGCAGCCACCAGTTTGTCCTAGAGATTATTTTATCATGATCCAGGATCAGCTGTGGGTGCCCACGGTGCCTAACCGTGTACACGCCGATCGTGCTTTTGCCAGACAGAATACATTGACTCGCGAAGAGTTTGATCGCATGGATCAGGCACAACTAGATGCTAAACTGAGTTGCTACACAGATATTTTTCATCATGTTCACGAACAAGGCAACAGAATACAACTCACAGACTTGGATTTTGTCAACGGTTG
>Ga0208147_1000500_pt1 | contig 13831 bp, 13 predicted proteins | sample DEB3_08_DNA_FD_184520 | JGI IMG/M metagenome (GOLD analysis project Ga0208147, IMG submission 184520) | Aqueous microbial communities from the Delaware River and Bay under freshwater to marine salinity gradient to study organic matter... | ecosystem: Environmental > Aquatic > Marine > Coastal ... | reverse complement strand
GCGACATAATCTTAATGGCTTGTTTGCGGAGGTCTTGATATTGCTTCTGGTAATCAGCCATCTTAAATTGATTAGCCTCTTTGACATCAACGGGCGTGATCTTAATACCAGCTAAAACATCCAGCATTACGGGGCCAAGTTCACGCAATCTCCCGGCGTAATCAGGAACGCCCTGGATGGCTTTGGAGACTTTCTCCCAAGAATATCCACCCTCTAGTTCACCGATAGCTGGTGCGAATGAAGGAGCAATGGTTTTGTAAATATATTGGATTGTTTTAAGCGTTGCTTCTTTTTTGGTAGCACCAACAGGAACAATAGCCTGTCCTTTAAAATCAGTATTTTTATCAAGATCAGAAATTAAATTATAAACAGGGTTGCTGATACCACCCTTAAGTAAACCTTGCTCAAATATGTCAGGAGCCTGTCCAAGCGGTAAAAGATATTCGAGATTAAGCCACTGGCTGCGACCATTTTTGTCCCGATATGGAAGCATTAAATTAGCTGGCATACCACCCAAGCCTTGCAATACCCAAGGAGGAAGAGATTTTTTTTCTTTGGCGTATTGTTCAGGAGTCATGCCCATTGTTTTCTGCGAAGTAGTATTAATCGCATCAAACATTGCTTTGTACTTATAGACGCGCAAAGGATTGTCCATAAGCGCTTCGGCTACGCGAGGAACAGCCTTGTATGTGAAGGTAAAGAACGGTGCTGCAAGTTTGGCGGCTTTAACAGCGTCTGGTATCTTGTTATAATCAAAGAGCCATTTCTGTGCATCCTTGGCAGCCAACTTGGGATGAATACCAGCCTCTACTCCATGCTGAAATTTAATCAATTTTGCGATCTGTTCTTCTGCGCGGTAAAGATCACCAGCTTTGTCAAATGGTGTTTTTAAAACATTTAGCCATTTTTGCGTATTGCTTCCCTGTCCTGCAACGTACCAATCTTTAATGGCTTTAATATCTCCACCGACAAATTCATTACCGATTGCACCGTGTTCAACGGCGGATTGATAAATAGGACCCTTCTTTAAATAATCATCAACAACCTTTGGAAATAGCTGTGCCTGTTTAGCGTGATTAACACCGCTAAGATCAAGCAAAATGCTGTTGGTCATTGTGTTGCGAGCGTGTGTGGCCGGATTAAGAACAACCTTGCCAAATTTCCATGTGCTCATAAACTTGGAGTACATGGCTTCCATGCCACTAGGATCTTTGGCAATGCCGTGGATGGCGTTAATGTCTCCGGCAATCTCAGGGATAACCCACTTGTTGCGTAATGAGCCAAGCTTGGGAGAGTTCTGCATTTGGATCATGTTGCCAGTGACGTTTGTATCTGCTGACCATTCAGGATTAGATGCTACTTTTTTAAACAATCCTTCATTGGCAACAGACTCTGAAATCTGCTTTACGCGGATAGCTGTGGGAAGTGCCGGCTCTTTGATCTCTCCCAACTTCTTAAGCGTTTCTTCACTTAATGCTTGGCGTTTTTTAAGACCTTCAAGGCGTAATCTAAGACTTTGAAATGTATAAGGATTAGCTGCGTTGCTCTGTAATTTAGAGCGATACATGCGAGCCATATAGGTGCCGATATTGTCCTTAATAGTCTGTTCAACTTCGCCCTGCGGGATGCCTGAATCCAGAAGAGCTTTAGACCATTTGTCCATAACCTGACGGCCTTCAGTGGCAATCTGATTCATTTTGTCAAATTGTGGATGAGATTTTAACTTATCAATATTTTCAAATTCACCACGAAAGATAGAGCCAATGTTCTGCTGCATATCTTCGGGCAAACGATCACCCTTCTTTAATTTCACAGTTTTACCGCCGGATGTGTATTCCATCGGCTCTTGGGCATAGAAAAGGTTCTTACCTGTTGCTTCTGCCTCACGCGCACCGGCCTGACGAGCAAGATCAGCTTCATCGGCAGCAGCTAAGTATTCTTCCGGAGCATTATGGCCAACCTTAAAGGCTGACTTAATATTGTCAGGAATGACCTTGCTAATCGCATTTACAATGGGTTTTGCTACGGGCTTAATGATCTTGGCAGCGCCAACAAAAGTAGCTACGTCCGTTGGCTTATAACCGCGGATAAACTCACCAGCAATGCCCCTGGTGACATTTAAAGCGTCTTGTGGTGTTAGCTTGGCACCTTCTGAACTTGCTTTGGGAGTGCCGACAACAGCATTGGCAACTTGGTCAACAATCTGATCTCCGGCTTTCATAGCCATGGCAACAGGCTTAGACAGCGGATCTCTGTTCGCGTTCCAGTCAACAAATTTTTTGCCGGCGTCAACAACCTTGGTCATTGTGCTTCGATTGTCAGCTTCCATCGGATCAAGCACAGCAAAACGTCGTCTCCACTCGCTCTGTTTTGCTTCAGGCAGAGAGTTGTACGCTTCACTTGTGACAACTTTGGTGTCAAAGAACTGCTTCTTAGCCGCTAGACGTTCTGCGGTAGACGAGCTTTGGAATTTTTCGCTTTGTGCTATTTCAGACCACTTGGCCATTGATGTCCTAGAAATTTACGGTGTTAAGGTCAATGTCGGAAGATGTTTGCTGATTCTTGTCTGGAGCACCAGGGTATTTAGCAAGTTCTTCAGTAAACATTGCTGGATCTAGGCCTTGCATACTGATAAGCCCAATAGCATCATCATAAGTTTTAATGGGTTGGGATGTCGGTGCCTTAGTTAATCCGTTTTCGTATGTATATTTCTTAGATTTAAGAAATGATCTTAAGGCTGCGACACTGCCCTGCTGGCTCCAAGTTGGTTTGGAATAAGCGGGGTCTTTTTGACCAAGAGCAAATTGCTGTCTTGCTTCCGGAGACATTTTCTTCATGGCTTCAAGCTTGGCTTGGGCAATTAACTGGTCAGCTTTAGATTCTGGCGTCTTAGGTTTAACAAACGCTCCAACATTAGAAACATTCATAATCTCATAGTCTTGCGGATTAATGCCTTTTTGTCCCATGTCACCCGAAACAGGAACCCAACCCTTAGAAGTAAGCTCTGTTTTTTGGCGTTCTTTCCACGTTTCAGCTTCTTGTTTTAATCTAGCGTAATTGTTTTCTTCTTCTTGTCGGTTATTCTCAAAGCTAGTTAAGAACGGAGCACCAGTCATTCCTTGACCAATGCCCATCGCGACATAGCTTAGTGCCTTGCCGACTTCTTTTAATCCGTTTGCCATTATGATTTCCTTGACAGCGTTGATTTTTGTGATATAAAAATGCTATGAAAAAACTACTGATTGTGATGTGCTTATTGTTGGTTGGGTGTGCTTCAACTCCACCTTCTGTTGGTTCAAGCGATTGGAGAGATCAAAAAATGGCTGAAATTGAAGACGCTTATAAAAATAATAAATTAACGTATGCGGAATATATGAATTTAAAAATGCAGACAGAACAAATAAGGCTTCAAAGAAAAGCTGTTGTTCTAAAAGCCATTTATCATTAATGCTTTAAACCGAAATAAGTTCCTATCCCACCAGCAGCTCCACCTACCATTTGCCCATACATCTGATTTCTTGAGCCTTGAAGTTGGGCATTAGCTCCGTACATCGAGCTATAGGCATTAGAATAATTCCCATATCCCTGTTGCATAGCCCCTGAAATTGTGCTGTAGTTATAGCCCTGCCCGACGTTAGCAGTCTGTGTCTGTTGTGCTTGATATAATGGCTGACGGCCAGTTAAAGTTAGCCCGAGGTTCTGGTAATACTGTTGCTGTTGCATACCCATACCAAGAACGCCGCGGCTAACATAATCTGCACCAATGCCACTACCAACCTGATCACCGGCCTCTGCTCTAAACTGATCCTGATACATTTTCATCTGATCTGGGCTGAGAGCTGATGTGGCACTTCCAGAAACAGCCTGATTAGTTAAATTCTTATCAAGCTGTGCAAGCTCTGGGTAAAGACTGTCTTGCAGACTTTTATATTTTTGAGCATACTGCGACGTAAGCTGAAAATCCTGTTCGGTAAGTTTAGGATTCCAATCGAGTTGGGCCTGGTACATCGCCGGAAGCGATTCAACATAGGCTTTAGTTGTATCCGCTACCGACGGAGCAGGTGGCGGTGTAGGTTGTGAAGGTGCTTTAGAACCCATTCTTAAACTCCAATTAAACTGCTGTGTTTTAATAGAAAATCAATATTGATATGATGCTGTTTCATGTCTTTATTTCTAACCCATCGCTCAAATACTAACGACTTTACCGACGGATAGCGCTGTAAAGCTATCATCGTCATTTTCTGCAACATCTTTTTAAATCTATATTTCTTAGCAACAACACAATCTATAATCTCGGCTTCTTCGCCGTTAATGTTAAAGGCACATACACTCGCTATTTCTCCGCCGTCCCATACAACAACGATTGTTTCATAATCTAAGTGTGCAAGGATATGCTGACGGACCACTTCTTTTGGCAAGCGTTCAAAAACGTATTTAGCGTTTACCTTAAGAAAATCTATAATCCTATTAGCGTAAAATTCTTTTAAGGTCATACATTATTAACTCCCAAAAGCAATTAATGTCCCCATATACGTTCTGTTCCCGCTGTTATCTGTTGTAAGTTGGTATGTAACGTCGTACACGGTTCCATCTGACAAACCAGATACATCTATGGTGAAATTAACCCAACCTGGCGTTGTGTTACTTCTTGTTGTATTGCCATTTGCGGAACCAACATTAACAGTCAATGTCCCGGTATTTGTGGAGCTAGTCCATAGTTGTGCATAAATAGTAATGGTTGATACACCAGATATTTTTTTCCATTTAGTGCTAAGAACTGTAGTTGCGCTTGATCCATTGGTTCCAAAATATCTATAGTTTGGCGTAACAGAAGTGTTAGTTAATGTTGTAGCAAATATTTCACCATTTTGATTTGCGGAAGCTAAATCTGTAGATGCTTGATATTGAAACAAAACATTACTTAAATTTGATATAGCCTGAAGCGTACCATCATCTCGAACAAATTTAGAACCAGTTGGCGTACCAGTAGCTAAGTTTGCAACAGGTATTACACCAGCACCACTAGGAATAGATGACAATGACGTTAAAGCCGCACCGCTTACCTTCCCTGCTGTTGAGATCGTTGATAGCTTTGAATCAGCAATTGAACCAGCAAGATCAGCATTTAAAATGGCTCCTGTTAAAGCCAGCTTGCTATAAGCGATAGCCGCTGATGTTGAAATATCAGCATTAACGATACTGCCTGTTAGCGCAAGTTTAGAATAAGCAATAGCGGCCGCATTACTAATATCAGCATTAGAAATCCCGCTGATTGTGGCATTATCAACAAGGTTATGTAGCTTTGTATTAGTGACAGTTTCAGAAGCTCCGAATGTCTGCCCGCGTGAAAGCGTTGCAGCATGAAGGGGTGTGGCTAAAAACAATAACGCAACAAGTAATTTAAACTGGAACAAATTCGCCCGCATTAGTTATAATGCTCCTCTCAAGTATTTTAATTTCATCAGAACCATTAGTTGCGTTGTGTTGGATTTTGGTTCTTATTTGATCCCATTCTCCAAGAGCGTCTAGTGGGAAATATTGTGTGATGCTTACTGTATCAACTAGAACAAATGGAAGAACAACTGGCAATGTTGGACTTGATCCTAACAAATTCATTGTGCCTAATACTGAATAATCAGCATCATCTGTGGCCGCAGAAATTGTTAGGTTATAATCACCAGCCGTTGCCGCCTTAACCTTTAAATATCCACCGTATTTCTTAACAAACGGCTGTCCCATGTCATCTTTACGGCTCTCCTCTTGGTAGTTAATAGCTGCGCTGTTATCGTCGTTGCCATACCAAGCTCTATAAACACTGCCATCATTACCATCTATGTAATACAATCTTTCCTGACCACTGACTTTTAACTTAGCCCACGCTCCGACATTCCATCCGGTAATAACCATCCAACCCTGTGTGGCGGGATAATAAACCCAAACAGTGTTGTTATAAGTCGAACTACCGTCAGGTAGTGCAATAAAGTATTTATTATCAAAGTATACGGCCTGTGCTTTAGAGATATAAGCTGTAGAAAGGTTGTTAAATTCGTTTCTAAGGGGATAACTGAGAGGAAAACTAGCTCCAAGCTGTACCTTGTCCTGTTGCGTACGTACAAGGCTTCTAATGCCATCTGGTGCCAAGAAAAATATGTCATCACCAACCTGGCAAACAGAACCACCGGCTAAACAGCCTTGATCATAAAGTTTTTCTGTTTTGTCTGTAGCGGCTGGTGTTGTGGAAGGGTTAATGGCATAAACAGCTCTTTGTCCAAAACAAATAAGACCAAGATCACGTAATCCAACCAATGCCATTTCAGCACCAACCGGCATGTTGTAATTATTGGTTGTTCTATCAAATGCTCCTGAATAATCATCATCAGCAGCATCTGACCAATACAATTTCTCTGAGCTTAATGCCCAAAATCTTGATCTATAATATGTGCCAACATTACAAATCGGCGGCGAAGTGTTGGTATTGCCCAGGTCTTGGAAAGTATATGACTGATTCATACGAAACCAGTTGTCAGTTCCGTTGCCAACAAAGATAACGTCTCCCTCACCACTCTCTTTACCCATAAAAACACATGGACGAGTTGTTGAGGTAAAATTATTCTTTCTGTTGGTAAATGAACCTGACGCTGGCCATGTCTGAAGATTGGTGCTCTCCATGCCAACTAACTGATTTGTACCACCCTGCGGCTCAAATCCATATAAAGCAACACCAGCAGAACCAATATCCTGAATTAAAGATATTCCTGGCCTCTTAGTTGTCTGCGAAGGAGTGCCAATATCTGCGTTATAAAGCACCGTTGCTTGATTCTGACCGATCTCAGAACCATGAACACGCGTATTCATACCACCAGAAAGATCACGTCTCACGTATGTAAGAGGCTGATCATCACCACCGGGTACATATTCCATTAAACACTTGCCTCACGGTCATAAGGTGTTACAGAAATTGTTATGTCTTTATTTTGTTCTTCTTGAAAGATGCGTTTATTTATTTCATTTTCAAACACACTGTCCATAGAAGCTGCCTTAGAAAACTGTCTTTTTGCTCTCCACGCATCTGACTCTGCACCAAGTTCGATCTCATCACACAGATCAACCATCGGATAATCGTAATCATTAATTAGTGGCAGTATGCGTCTTTTATATCGGACAACTAATGTTACTGAGCCAACAGGAATATAAAATAGGTGTAGTGTTCTAAAACGGGCATGTAGGACTTTGGGTGAGAATGTTACTACTGAAACTGCACCAGAGTTTGACGTTGCACTAATAGTACCAACGGCAACGGCAGATTTAGAAACTTGATCCACACGCGTATATGAATTAGCGGTATTAACAGGAGTTGTCCCGTTCATTGAAATTGTTTCTTCAACCAGAACGCTTCCGGTATATCCCCTTACAAATATTGTCTGTGTATTGTCACTGGCACTAGAACTAACAAAAGCTAGTACAGAAGCACTGGTTGGTTGGTTTTTAACCGTTGATTCTTTGACAGTAAAATAATCCGGTGTTGCAGTAAGGCTTGTATCGTTCTGCTCACCGTGTTCTGCTGATTCCCAAAGCTTCTTTTTATTTGTATCATCCCAAATATAAACAGCTTCAGAGAAGTCTTCCGGTAATGGATATGTGGCCTGATTCGCTGTCGTCGTAAAAGAATACGTGTTATATATCTGTTTCCATGAATAACGTCTCATGGCATCACGATACCTACGATTAATCCATTTACCGATTTTGGTCAAAAATGTTGATGAAGCATCACCAACAATTTCCGCCACATTGTTTTTCATTGTTACAAAATCTTTATTACTAATCATTTAAGCCTCAAGTGTTCGTATATTGGATGTTTACAATCTTTATATTTCTCGTTATATCTGTGCCCGTTTACAATGTATCTAGCTTCATGTTTCGGATCTTTGTATTCAGTCATACCAACTTTGTGATGGCATAAAGAACCAAAGTTTTTATATGGCTTTAGTCCGTCGAGACATAGTTTAGTTACAAAATCTGAATCATCCCAAACTTGCGGGAAATTCTCTGCGTCAAAATAATTATGCTTAATTAAATATTCTGTCTTAGTAAGAAACAAAGAGCACCAAACCCACTCTTCTATCTTCCCCGGCTGGCACTTCTCATTAAACTGTGTTGATGCAAGTGTCGCTATACCGCAATCTGGTTTTCGTTTAAATGTATCGACAAGCGATTCCAGCCAGCCTGTATCGACATACACATCATTAGTAAGAAGGCCGCAATAATCGTTGCCGGCAGCACGAAAACCACGATTAATATCCAGAGTGCTAATTGTTTTAGTAGGGACATGAATGTAAAGATCGGCATGTTCTGAAAGGTAATCTGTTTCTGTTTCGACGATAATTAACTCAAAATCAAGATCTGTTTTGGACTTAGCCAGATCAATACATTTAAGCGTTGTATTTAACTGTTCTCTGTCTCTTATCAGCGTCGGTAAAACTATGGATGCTACAACCATATACCTTGTGGGCCTTGTGTTACTTCGAGGATTTTATCGTCTTTGAATGGTACAAATGGTATTGCCGGATCTTTGAGGAGTTCGCCATTATCACTATGTTGCTTATAACCACCAACTCGCCAAGTGTTTTCTAATACTTCTCGTCCGTGTTTATAAAAATTCGAAAAATCTGAATGGTGGTTAGTATGTTTATTATAATGATCAACGATAATAGGCCTTGCTGAGTAGCCAAGAAGTTTACCGCCATCCCTATAAAATCTAAGCAAGAAGTCATTTTCGTATTGTCCACCGATATATCTTTGATCCCATCCGTCAAGCTTGTCCATATCACTCTTCCGGATGAATCCGAATGGAGCCATAACAGGCGAGCCAGGAGTGCCGTCAAAAAGAATAAAAGAATCCCACGGACACAACTTGTCATTCTCTACCGTAGATGATGCCACCAATATCTTGCCCTTATTGACCTTGAATATCTCCGCAATATCATCAAGTATGCCGGCAGGGTATTCCGCATCATCGGCTGTCCACGTTAGAATGTCACCAGTACATCTGCGTCTAGCGGCCTCGCAACACTGAGCTGGCTTGACATTTGAGTAAAACCACTTAAGCCTCGGATGTTCAAAGTCTGGCTTCTTTGGCCCAACGAACACAACTTCCCACTCAACTTTATTTGGTTGGAGAGACTTCAAGAGATCCGGCCACAGATTCGTTCTGACCGCTGACGCAAATATCGAGATTTTCATTAAAGAGGTTTTCTGACCAATCCTTTGCAATATCTTCCCAGCTAAAAATTGATCTTGTTGATTCGCTTATTTCTGAACGATCTAATTTTGAGATGTCATTCTTAAGTGCCATAATTAATGACTCTTTAAAATCTTCCAACATTATTTTTTCTTCTGATTTTTCAATCCCAATGCCAAAGTGAACAGTGTCTTTAAGAGCATACAGATTGTGATAAACAGGGAAACAACCAGAAGCTTGCGCTTTAATGGCCGTGATACAGTTAATCTCTTTAAAGAATGTGGGATATGCCCAGATAGATGATTTTGCATACTCTTCCAATAACTTTTTATGTCCTACACGACCATGATCGTGCACACCGGGCTGCTTCATCTTTTTAAGCATGACAGCCTTCCATTTCATTAAATCTTCATTATCAGAGTTCATGGCATCCCACGTATTCCAGCCATAGAAGACATGAAGTTCAGCTAAAGGACACTCTTTGATAATATCCGGCCACATGTCAAGAAGATGTTCTAACCCGCGGTTATAGCTTGACCCATAAATAATACGGTTTTTATTGCGGTGGATAGCCTTTGTATCAATATCTACAAAGTCTTGTACGTTTATGCCGTTTGTTGAAACATAGATCTTATCTTCCGGAGCTTCTGGAAATAACGTCTTGTGATAATTAGAAAGAACAATGACTTTATCAACGGACTCAAAAGCTTCCGCCGTCCAGTCATTCTTAAACGGCACATCGTGCAACCAAACTAATTTTCTGTTGCCGAATACGCCAGCATTGAAGATGTTCTGACGCCAAGAGATAATGACGTTATAAACATCGTTCTTATTAAACTCCCAATAATTCTTATATGTAACTCCGTCGTAATCGCCCTCTAGGTCTCCACAAGCGTTAAAGACGGTTACTTCATATCCCAACTTAACAAGTTCTTTAGAGAGATAGATAACAGCTTCTTCAGATCCGCCGATACCACCGACAACGCTTAGAGGTGCCCACTCTTCCGCTGTCAGACCACAATAAATAACTACTGACTTCTCGCCCCAAATCTTAGCTGGTGCATAACGATTGCGTAACTGAATGAAACGATCATCACCGGCTAAATTGTTTGGGATTGCACCTATTAACTTTTGGAGTCCAGTTTTATCGGTGTCTTCAAGATACTTGGCAATGTTGACAAAGTTCTTGAATACTCTGGTCTCGTTATAAACCTTTTCAAAGAATGGGAAATTATCTCTAACGAAAGGGTTTTTTGGTGCCCTGTTATACGCCTCACGCATATACGCATAGGCTTTGTCAACATCGTTACAATTAAGATGTGCGTAGGCAAGAATTGGAAGTGGACGAATTGAGTACCTTGTTGGATCGAAATACGGGAGATTTTTAGGCACCTTCTTTTGAAGTCCATTATTTGTCCACTCAATCGCTTTGTTCCATTCCTTAAGATGCCAATAACACTCGCCCATTGTTAAATAAGCGTCTGGTATTTCCGGGTACATCAGCATAGCTTCTGCTAACGCACTAATAGCGGTGTGCAATAACTTTGGATCACCACACTCCATAAACAATGAAACTAAGTTGGCGGCTATCTTATTCCATGAAAGGTACTTGTCTTCTCCCCACCCGCTTAACTCAATGTGCTTCTCATAAAACTTAATTGCTTCTTTGTAACGCTTTAAAGCTGTGAGTTCACTAGCCAAATAAGATAAAGTGCGTGGATCAGTTTTGTCTTGATCACGATTATATTCTTCAACTAAGATCTCGACGTTACGCTTATGGCTGTCAATATGATCTTCAAAGGTTGCTCTATGGACAACCGCTATGTCAACACACTCGCCCTTAGAAAGCATTGTTTCTTCTTTAGGGATAAGTGTTTCGTGAACAGCGCCCTTCCAGATTAAATGTTTCTGGTTCTTGATAAGTCTCTCACGCGGATGCTGCATGGTGCAGTTGCCAGACTCATCAAAGGCATATAAATAAGGCATATAGAAAGCATCTATATCGCCATGTGTTTCAATTAATTTCTTTAAACCTTCCGGATTCTGAATGTCATCATCAGCATCCATCCAGAAGATAAAATCTGTGTCTGCTTGTGCAAAGTTAAAATTCCTTGCATTAGAGAAGTTCTTATCCCACTCGTAATAACTAACAATCATTCTCTTATCATCACCAATGATTTGAGGAATGACTTGGAACTTTTCCCATTGAGCCTTATTTGTTACCGTCAGAAAAATACAGTGAAAAAACTCGCCATAATTCTTCGCAATCCGCAACACGTCTTCAACTTCATCTTTTACTATAAGGCACAGCCCAATGGTCTTATTCATATACCTCCGTTATTATCGTGGATCGTACTTAGTTTTAAACGCTTTCGGTGCAGTAGTAAACTCAGGGAAGCCCCTCATAAATGCGTACATGGACTTCTTAGATTCTAGTATCTCAGGGAATCGTTGAAATACCATTAGCCCAAGAAGTTCCGGCATTGAGATAGCCGCCTTAAACTCTTCAGAATGGCTCATGCCTCGGTCATTAATCAATGCTTCTTGCATTTCTTTTTTCTGAGACATGAACCTCTCAGTCTCTTCATAAACACGCGGATCATTCTTTAATATCGTGTTGATATATGCTCGAATGGCCACGTTACGATCTGTTGTAAAACCAATGTCATGTTCCATAAAATGTCGGGCAGTTTTACAAGGTGCCCAGCTTGTTTTACCTAGTACAGGCGCTGAATAAGGCCAACTGCTTTTTCGGTTCTGACTTCGAGAGTCAATTCACCTAAGAGCAATTTCTTTTCTGCGTCACCTGTCTTAGCAATGTCTTCTACTTTCGGTTTTCTGTAGTAAGCAACTGCTAAGTGTTCCGGTGCAATCGTCACCAAGTCGTTATTGGTATCACCAGAAACCGTGACATAACGATGGCGGAAGATCTTCAACGGGCCGTTAGTCGTCTCAAGAACGTCTACGGAATTAACCAACCGCTTATCGGTCGGATCCTGGAACAACGTGCTGTTGCTGGTAAATGAGTTGATGCGTTTCTTCAACGTCTTACCAACATAACATTCCTTGAACAACACGCCGTTATCCCAACCATTATCCAAGTGATCAACAAGCATTGATTCGCTCAATGAAACACCTGATTGGCTAGTGGCTAGGCTTGAAGCAAACGCTTTGATACCCTTCAATGAACGGGCTGTGGTGCCTGAACCGCACACCAAAGTACCGCGCATTAAAGCGAACTCAACGTCGTTTGCGTATTCTTTAAGGGCCTTTTCAATTTCATAGGCCATACGTCCACCAGCATAACCGGCAGCGTTAGCAACTTCGTCAGAACCAGTCACCATGACAGGCTTGGTGATGATCTGGCAATAGTTGAGATCGCGGGTCGGATTTGTACGCTGGGCGAAAGTAGCGTCTGCACCTTCGGCTTTAGCGTTAGCACCAGGGGTTGCGAGAGTATCGTTTAACCACTGATGGATAGGCTGTAATGCTGTACTTGATTGTAAACCGTATAACAAAGAGTTATCTCTCGGACTTACGTTAATGACCATGGATAAAAGATCTTCACGTATTGCCCTGTTGTCATCATTTGTGTTAACTGCATGTCTCCATGCAGATCGGACTATATCATCACTAAATTAGTGTTCGGCGTGTAGTCTCTGGGCGTATTGGATTGAGGACCTGTGGTGTGTCCAACTCTAATGATTTTCGCAATTTCATGTTGTCTTGTGGTAATTGGAGATCGAAACTTTCCACTCATTCGAGATTCACAGTATTCTGACAATAAAATTGCTTTGTTCTTTTTAGCAATTAATACCGGGATAATGTGTGGAATTACTCGACGGCATCTTTGTATGCCACCAATAATTATTTCGTACTTTTTCTTCCAACTACCAGTACCTTCGCGCTCTTGAATAAAGTGCGGAAGTGACATTTTTTTAAAAATTAGAGACGCTTCATTAATTATGGATATGTCGGTGTTAACTATTGATATGCGTGGAGTGTAACCATCTTGATTTTTACCAACCCTTTTAATCAGGGTAATCATACCCTCGCCATCAATAATTCCACCCAACCAATGAAGTCGGTTATCCAAGCTTCGCTGCTGATTTTCCATTGAAATATCCTTTCGAATTTTCACCTAATAAGTATGAAAGGCTTTAGGAGTTTCCAGCATATAGCCAAATTTTATATTCGCTAGACAGTTGTTAACGAATACCCGGCGGGATTATCTACCATTTATTATTCTTCGGCCTCTTTGGGCTTGATCCAGTATTTCTGAATGTAACTTGTAACATTGCCACTATTCAAAGCATCTTTCAGCTCTGTTTGGCGTTGCGATGCTACAGGAGCATTAGACCTACCACGACCATCACCCTCGATGGCTCGCTCCTTTAGTAATTTTTTAACTTCACGTTCTTTTTGAACTAATTTATCCTGTTGCGGATTGACAGCATTGACGGGCTTAATGCCTAATCTTGCCGCAATTAACTCAGCAGCTATCGCAAAGTCTTCAGGTTCACGCCTATCAGCCGATCTTGAATTAAACGCCGCTAATACCTGTTGGGTAAAAACATTGTTAGGATCTCTTAG
>Ga0208147_1000499_pt1 | contig 13843 bp, 25 predicted proteins | sample DEB3_08_DNA_FD_184520 | JGI IMG/M metagenome (GOLD analysis project Ga0208147, IMG submission 184520) | Aqueous microbial communities from the Delaware River and Bay under freshwater to marine salinity gradient to study organic matter... | ecosystem: Environmental > Aquatic > Marine > Coastal ... | reverse complement strand
TTGGTGCCCGGCAGCGAGGCTGACAAGATCGCCTACGACGAAGCGCTGACCATGATCCAGTCGCTGCGCAATGGGCTGGTCGAGGGCTTTGATCTGGCCAGCACTGCGTTCAAGAAGAACCAGCCCAATGACCTGATGAGCAAGATCGAGGCGCAGCGTGGCACCACCCTGCCATCGATCAGCTCTGCTGCCTTTGGCATTGAGCAAGACAAGTGGCTGGGCAAGGCCATCGACTACTACGGCACAGCGGTCACCCTGCCCGGCAGAATGTTGATGTCCGAGGATGAGTTCTTCAAGGGCGTGCTGTACCGCATGGAGCTCAACACTCAGATCACTCGACGCAGCAAGTCGGTCTACCGCGAGGCGCTCAACTCTGGCATGCCGGAAGCTGATGCGCTGGCCAAGGCCGAGGCCGAGGCGGTCAGCCTGTTCCAGAACCCGCCCCGCGATCTGGATGAGGCGGCTGTGCTGTTTGCCCAGAAGGGAACCTTCACTGCCGATCTGCCGCCAGCCCTCAAAAACCTGCAGCAGACCTTCAACCACCCGGCTCTCAAGGTGGTGGTGCCGTTCTTCAAGACCCCGTCCAATATTGGCTTGCAGGTCATTGAGCGCACCCCGTTTGCCCCGCTGTCATCACAGTGGCGCGAAGAGATCGCAAAGGGTGGCGTGTACCGCGACATGGCCTTGGCCAAGGTCACGCTGGGATCTGGCATCTTGGCCACCTTTGCAGCCCTGTCTGCCGAGGGCAGCATCACCGGGCGCGGCCCAGAGCGCAAGGCCGACCGCGAGGCGCTGATCCGCGATGGCTGGCAACCCTACTCCATCAAGGTGGGCGACAAGTACTACAGCTACAGCGGCATGGAGCCGGTCTCTGCGCTGATGGCCATTGCTGCCGACTACGCTGAGTATGCCCAGCATGAGACCGATGCCAGCAAAATCGAAGAGGTTTTCCTTGGCGCGACCTACGGCCTGTACGAATACCTCAAAGAGCAGCCCTACCTGCAAGGCGTGGCCGATGTGGCCAAGCTGATTGGCACCAACCAGCAGGGTGCTGTGGACGGCAAGAAGATCGTCGATGGCTTGGTCAAGCAGTTTGGTGGCTTTGTGATTGGCGGCTCGCCTGCTGGCGTTTACAGCTCGCTACTGGCTGGCATTGAGCGCCTGTCCGACCCGACCAACCGCGACACCCGCGCCAGCCCCGACCTACCCATGGGCGTGCGCGGTTTTATGGAGGCGTTCAATAAGTACAAGTCACGCTTGCCCTACTTCAGCGCCGACCTGCCTGAGTCACTGAACCTGTGGGGCGACGAGACCAAGTCCGGCACAGGCGCAGCCTACGAGCTGGTGCTGCCGACCCGCGTGACACCCCAGCAATTCTCTGAAGTGGACGATGCGCTGGTGCGGCTTGGCTCACCCATTGGTATGCCAGATCGCAAGATCGATGGGGTCGAGGTGGACGCATTCCAATACAACCGGCTGCTGACCATCTACGGCAAAGAGCTGCCATCCAAGCAAGAAATCTTGAACATCATGCAGACACCGGGCTTTGACCTGCTGTCACTGGATGACCAGCAAAAGACCGTGCAGCGCGTGCATTCCAAGTTCATGGACGCTGCCAAGAACCAGCTTAAGGCTGAAGACCCAAAACTGCAGGCCAAGATCGATGAGCTGCAAGAGCTCAGAAAAGCTAATGGCCTCTATTACAAACCTGACTAACACCGTACAATTCTCAATCGGAAGGATGGACTCATGGCAATACCAATCAGCAACGTAACCCGCAGGCAGGTATACGCACCAAGTGGATCTGGTGGTGCTGGCCCATATGCCTTCACCTTTGAGATCTTGGCCAACACCGACATTGCCGTCTACAAGGACGACACGCTGCTGACGTTGACCACCCACTACACGGTGACCATCAACGCCAATGGCACAGGCTCGGTGACCATCACGGCTGCAGGCTTGGCGCTATCGCCTACCTCGCCCACTCAGTATGCAATCGTCGGCAACCGCACTATTGCCCGGTCAACTGACTTCACCACCGGCGGTGACTTCTTTGCCAACACCATCAACGATGAGTTGGATCAACAGACTATCTTTGCCCAGCAAAACGCTGAGGGCCTGCAGCGTGCGCTGACCGCACCGCAGACAGATCCAACCACCATTGATATGACCCTGCCAAGGGCCGCAGATCGTGCCAACAAGACGCTGGCATTCGATGCCAATGGCGACCCTACACTGGGCATCAGTGCGGCTGATGTAGCCAACGCTGTGACCTATGCCACCAACGCTGCCAACAGCGCCACCGCTGCGGCATCGAGCGCCAGCTCGGCATCGAGCTCGGCATCGAGCGCCAGCAGCTCTGCCAGTACAGCAAGCACTCAGGCCAGCAACGCATCAACCTCTGCGACAAGCGCATCAAACAGCGCCAGCAGTGCATCGACATCCGCGACCAATGCCGCGAGCTCGGCAAGCACTGCCACAACGCAAGCCAGCAATGCCAGCACATCAGCTACCAACGCTGCGAGCTCTGCGTCTGCTGCGAGTACGTCGGCAAGCAACGCTGCATCGTCTGCCTCGGCTGCTAGTACATCAGCATCCAATGCAGCATCGGCACAGACTGCGGCTGAAGCTGCCCGTGACCAGACACTTGCTTCGTTTGACTCATTTGACGACCGCTACCTTGGCGCTAAGTCTTCAGCACCATCAGTAGACAACGACGGTAATGCACTGGTAGCTGGCGCTCTGTACTTTAACAGCACAACTGGTGTGATGAATGTGTACACCGGCAGCGTCTGGGTAGCGGCTTATGTATCTGGTACAGACTTCCTTGCAAAAGCGAACAACCTGTCTGATCTGAATAATACAGCCACAGCTCGTACCAACCTTGGCGGCACGACAGTCGGCATTGGTGTGTTTACTGCGGCGACAGTAGCAGCAGCACAGCAGGCAATGGATGTTGAGGTTGGCGTTGATGTTCAAGCCTATAGTGCTAACCTTCAAGGAGCTTCTCAAGGTGGCATTAACGGCTTCAAGAACCGCATCATCAATGGTGCAATGGTGATTGACCAAAGGAATGCGGGGGCGGCGGTGACTAATGTGGGTGGAACCCCCGGAGTTTATTCACTGGATCGCTTTAGAAATGGTTTTACAGCAACCACGGCTAGGTACAGTATTCAAAAAGTTGCTGATGCTCCAGAAGGGTTCTATAACAGTCTGAAGGTAACAATTACTACAGATGAAGCATCGCTTGCGGCAGGCAGTGCAAGTGCAATTGGTCAAATTATAGAGGGGTTTAATTGCTACGATATTAAAACAACTGGGGCGCAAAAGCCAACTGCGTTTTCGTTCTGGGTAAAGTCAAGCAAAACAGGGACATTTGTTGTTGAGTTTGCCGATCTTCCAAATTCGAGAGGGGTGTCTGCAACCTACACAATTAATTCTGCTAATACATGGGAATACAAAACAATTGCATTTCCGGCTGATACTGGAGCAACATGGACGGCATCAAATGCTAGTGCGGGGATTTTGCAATTTATGTTGTTTGCTGGTTCAACTTTTACAAGCGGCACTTTGCAAACAACTTGGGCGTCTTATACAAACGCCAATCGCTTTGTCGGACAATCAAATCTTGCGGATACAAACGGAGCCACCTTCTACATCACCGGAGTCCAACTAGAAGTCGGCAGTACCGCAACAAGTTTTGATTACCGACCTTATGGTACTGAGTTGGCTTTGTGTCAGAGGTATTATGAGGAAACAAACAACAATCGTTCTGTTGAGTTTCAAATTCAAGCAATTACTAATGGTTTAACTACCACTAGATTCTTGGTAAGAAAACGAACTACTCCTACTGTAACTGTTTATTCATCCAATACTGGTGTTGCTGGAACAGTAAACAACGGCAATGGCAATGTCCAAACAAGTATTAGTGGAATTAGTCAATGGCCTGACTGTTTTGCTGTTCAAATGGCTGGAACAACATCACAAATTTACACCTATTTTTGGCAAGCAACTGCGGAGTTATAAATGTATAAATTGACACCAGTAAACACTTTAACAAATGCTATTAATTCAGTAATTCGTTTATCAGATATGGCTTGCATCCCATTCGCTCCCGCCAACACAGACTACCAAGCCTATTTAGCTTGGCTTGCAGAGGGCAACACACCAGAGCCAGCAGATGAGGTGACAGAATGACCCCGCTTGAAGCCCGACTAGACACGCACGAAGCTGTGTGTGAGCTGCGCTACGACAGCATCAACGCTCGCTTGAAGCGCATCGAGCAGATCCTGATTGGAAGCTGCGCCGCCATCATTGGCATGTTGATGACATTGGTGCTGAAGCTGTGATGTGGATCCAATCAGCATCTGCCTTCTTGCGGCTGGCCTTGTCAAGAACATCCAAGCTGGGTGTGATCTGTACAAGCAAGCTAAAGAGTCTTTTGTTGAGATCAAAGCCACTGCTGATGAAGTCATTGCAATTGGCAAAGAGGTTCATGGATTCTGGAATCAGCTTCTTGCGTTCTTTGGCAGCAAGCCTAAGCCTAAAGCTGCAAAGCCTGTTGCCAAGGCTAAGAAGTCAGGCTACGTTGCTGTTGACGAAACTCAAGTCAAAGTTGATATTGTCAAAAACCTCACCGAGTTCTTCAAGCTCCAAGAGCAACTAGCCGCACACATCAGGGAAGAGGAAGAGAAAAGCAAGACAGTCTATGACCCAGACCAGAACCACATGGAGGCGGCACTCAAACGAGTGATGGCCCAACAGGAGATGGCTGCACTTGAGGTGACGATCAGAGAAACGATGGTCTACCAGTCGCCGCCTGAGATGGGTGCACTTTTTAGTGAAGTGCACAAGATGCGTGAAGTAATTCAAGAGGAGCAAGAGCAGGCAAGGCTGAAGCAAGAGGCAAAGAAGAGGCAAGAGGTATGGCAACGACAGGAGGAAGAAAGAAACTTCCAAATAAAACTGGCGTGTCTGGTGGGGACTACTACATTCCTCCTTTACCTGTGGTTGTGGTTCCACCTCGTCAGTCGTTGGGGGAAGAGTTGATGGGATGGGTTGCTGCTTGCGTGCTGATTGTCTTCTTGTTGCCAATGGGAGCAATGCTTTACCTTGACATCTTGCAGGCCAAGAATGAGGTCAAGCAACAGGTGGAAAAAATTGAAAAGTTAAGACGGCAAGTTGAACAGGAGAAGCGTAAAAATGAAAATGGAAAAACATGATTGGGCTTTGATCGGCGTGATGCTGGTATCTGGATTGCTGTGTGTGTTGCTGGTTGGATGCGAAGACCGCTTCAGATACAAGTGTCAAGATCCTGCAAACTTTGAGCTGGCTGAATGCAAGCCACCAATCTGCACCGCAACGGCAACATGCCCTGACCAGTTAACCAAACCAGAGAAGGAGACCAAGTGATGGCGACTGTTGGATACAAACCAAACAACCGGCTGACCCCGGAAGAAATCGAGGCTCGCGTGTGGGCTTTTGTCATCGTGGTGATTGCATTGATCCTGATTGGCTCATGCTTCAGCTTCATCTACTCTGTGACGTTTGTCACCCAGCCCATGGTTGGCATGGCTCCAATCGACAAGGTCTATACCAAGATGCTGAATGACATCATGCTGCTTTGCACAGGCGTGCTTGGTGGTGTGGCTGGCCGCAAGGCTGTGTCTGCTATTGCTGTTGCTACAGCCAAGGCTGAAGCCATTGACAACGATGAACCACCAGCGCCATGAGTTTGCTTAACCCTTGGGTGATACTTGGCATCGTCTTTTCGGTGCTCTCTGCCTTTGGCGGTGGCTACTACAAGGGCAAGGATGCTGAGTATCAGCGCCAACAAATCGAGATTGCGGCGCTCAACGCCAAAGCAAGGGAAATTGAGCAGGCCATGTCAAAAGTGGCGCAGACTTATGGTGAGACATTACGAAAGGCGAACAATGCTGCAAAAGCTAAAGAAAACAAGTTGCGTGCTGATCTTGCCACTGGCACTCTCAGCCTGCGGATTCCTGTCAAAGCGCCCACCTGCCCAACCGTACAAGCCACCGGAGATGCCACCCCTGCCAGCGGAAGTGACAGCGGAGCAGCATCAGCCGAACTTGACCGACAGACTGCTGATGCTCTTATCGCCATCACCGCAGAAGGAGATGCCGCCATCCGCAAACTCAACACCTGCATCGAAACCTACGAAACCTTGAGGAACATGAAATGAATCTGTCAGCCAACTTCAGCCTGCACGAACTTACCAAGTCAGAGACAGCCCTACGCATGGGCTTTGACAATACGCCCGATGCGGAAACTACAGAGAACTTGCGACTGCTGTGCGAGAAGGTGCTGCAGCCGGTGCGCGACCACTACGGCAAGGGCGTGAAGGTCAATTCTGGATACCGCAGCCCTGAGTCCAACGCCGCCGTTGGTGGCAGCAAAACATCAGACCATTGCAAAGGCATGGCTGCCGACATCGAAATCCCCGGCGTGGCCAATGCCGAGCTTGCCCAGTGGATCATGGACAACCTTGAGTACACACAGCTCATCCTTGAGTTCTACACACCCGGCATCCCAGACAGCGGCTGGGTGCATGTGTCCTACGATCCAGCCAACCTTAAGAAGCAAGAGCTCACCGCCACCAAGGTGGCAGGCAAGACAACTTACCTGCCGGGCTTGGTAGCTTAACCCTGCGATGCGCCCAGTGCTTTGATGCGCTGGGTGTAGCTGGCCGTGTGCCGAATCCGCTTGACCATGTCAATGCGTGCGATGGTTTCTTCGTTGGCCACACGCAACTCCTTGAGCGCGGTCATGCGCTCACGCGCTGGCCGCTTGCCAGCTCTGGCTGTCTTGTCGGCCAAATCTTCGTATGCGTTAGCCCACTCATCCAAACTGATGTGCGTTGAGAAGGGCTCCTCTTTGCCGGGCACCATAAGGTAATAAGCAGTGAGCTGCATATTTTTAGCTTCTTCTTTGGCGGGTTCAGTAATCTCTGTCCAAACCTCTGGCATGAATTTACTTGCTGGCTCTGGCTCAACCGTGTCGGCCAATGCTGCCTCAATGATGACTGGATCGCTGGTGACTTCGGGTATGGCCACTGGCTCTGACTTGGCCACCAGATCCAAAGGGTTAGCTGGCTTGGCCACTGCCCGAGGCTTGGCTTCATCAGGGTAATCGGCTGCCTCTTCGGCACTGATCAAGCCCTTGAGTACATCGGGGAAGGCATCGCGCAGCGCAAACCCGCGAGCTCTCATTTGCATCATGCGCTTGGGGTAGGCAGACCATGGCCCCTGCTTGCCCCACAACCCAGCTCGCTTTGCGTCCTCCATAGAGAACTTGGCGATCACTGGTTTGCGGCCACGGCGCTTGGCCACACACACGGCCACCGGGTTGGGCGTGCCTTCGTTCTCAAAGTATTCTTCAACGTCTTCGCAGACCGCGCTGGCCTGCACCAGCGCCATCATCGCATCGCCGTAGACTGATGGCTTGCCGTTGATCACCGCGATGTTCTGCAGCGCCTGCATGGGTGCCAGACCCATTTCCATGCCCCATTGCACGCAGACCAGAATGTCTTGCGGCTTGCCTTGGTAAGCCTTTGGCACCATGTTGCTGCTGGACAACATTTCGCTGAAAGTGATGGCCTCGGTGAGGGTTGCTGGCGCAAAGCCTCGCTGGTTAGTTACTGTGAGAGCTGACATTTGTTTCCTCTTGAATGTACGTTTGCATGGTGGTGAAAATGAGATCGGTCATGGCATCAATGAATGCCTCTGCCTCGGTCTCGGTGCAGTAGCTGGCATCGAGCAAGGCCACGACAGCCTGCTCATATGCGTGCCTGATGGCTGGCCTGTCAGGCAGGTTCATGGCTGCAGCTCCTTGATGGTCAACGTGGACTGGCGAATGCTGTAGGCCTCCTTGGCTGCGACCAATCGCTCTGGCTGCGCTTTGTAGTTGCGCATTGGCCAAGAGATCACATACTGGCCAGCCCGGCCACGCTCGGCTTGGCCAAGTGCCTCCTTGATTTTTTTCTCTGCCTCATCGATGCCAGCTTCAGCAGCCCGGATGGCTGCCTTGTTGTTGACAATGGCCTGCGCGTAGTCGGCCACAGTCATGTCCAGCTCGATTTCCTCTTTGTTGGCAGCGGTCGGGTAGATCCTGTCCAGCTCCTTGCTGGTCTCAGGTGGATACCAATCAATAGCGCCAGACTCGCGGTAGGTTTGCAACTTGTGCTCGAAGGCCAGTACAGCTTTGATGATTTCCTTTTGGGTCTCATGGTGCGGTGCAAACAGGAAGACCCGCAGCTCGATGCCTTGGTACAGCACGCACACCGCGCCCCACTTGTGGCCAGTGATCAGCATCTGGCCTTGCAGCTGGATTGGGCCACGCGCAAGGTGGGGCACATCTTCGGGCATGGTCTTGGTCAGCTTGGCCTCGAGCACGCCGGGCCCATTGAGAATGATTGAGTCTTGGCCAACCACATAGATACCCTTGTCGGGGTCGGTGAAGATCTCTTGGCCAAGGCCAAAGCCAATGCCATCCAGCGAGCACGACAGGGCCACAGCGTTGTGGGTGTAGGCGTGGCCGATCTGTGTGTCGTACTCGGTAAGCCCCAAGCGCTTGGCCGCTTCAACCAGGATGACCGGCTCCAAGGTGTTGCCCCAGCCCATGGCTTCGTTGCCAATGTCGGGGCGCTCTTTGCCATCGATGGCGTTGATGCTGAACTGCAGCTCATCGTTGGGCGTGCTGTATTTGCTGAAGCCCATGAGTCCGGGTAAGCGTGATGCGCTCATTGCTTTGTCGTCGGTCAGTTTGCCGGCCATTTTTTACTCCTGAAGTTGATAAACGCGCACCACTCTGGCATGCGCTTGGGGGTGATTGGCCTCAACAAGGCCAACCTTGACGAACTGCTTGGTGCGGAAGACCGCGCCCAAAACAGATGGGTGGAGGTGCGCGGGGATCTGGATCCGCTCACGCACATCGTTGATGCTGACGCTGCCATGCTGGCGACAGACATCGGCTGCGACCGCCCGGCACCGGGCCAAGAAGTCGGCATCGCGCTGCTCAAACAGGTCGAGCTGCGCATCCCGGATGATCTGGCCAACCTTCATGTGAAGATGATCACGACCAGCGCAATTGCTGACACAACATACAACGCAAGGTCAGCTGCCAAGTGGTTGTCAGTGTCTTCCGGGCAAGGCGCTGGCAGCAAGGCACGCTGCAAGCGCAGCATGTCAGTGTCGGATTCTCTGGGCAGGGGTGGCTCATAGTGTGAGCTGATGACCACCTTGCCGGTGTCGATGGTTGCTTTAGGCATTGATTGGCTCCTTGAGGTTGAGTCGCTTGAGAAGGTTGGAAGCCTGTGTTGGGCCCCAGTTTGTGTTGCCACGGGGTGTGGCCACGCCGCGAGCCTCCAAGGCTGCAGCAATGTCGCGCATGGTGGCTGCGCCAGACCTGCGGATGATGTCTTGCACGACGGGGCCAACGCGGTCGGCATACCTGTCGGCCTTGGCTTGGATTTTGGCCACACCGATGGCTGATCCGATCTGGGGCGTGGGGCAGCCAAGGGTGCGGCCTTGTGCTTTGACCTGCGCCAGCGCTGCCTTGGTGCGGTCGCTGATCTTGCGTGCTTCCCACTCAGCGAAGACGGCCATCATCTGGAGGAAGGTGCGATCTGCCTCGGGCATGTCGGCGCAAACAAAGGGTACGCCGGACTCGAGCAGGCCAGAGATAAAGTGCACGTTACGGGCAAGGCGGTCGAGCTTGGCGATGACCAGCATGGACTTGGTGCGCTTGGCGGTGGCCAGAGCTGCGGCCAGCTGCTCGCGGTCGTTCTTGCGGCCAGACTCGACCTCGGTGTACTCGGCCACCAGCTCGGCGGTGCCAATGTGTTTGGCCACAGCAGCACGCTGGGCATCGAGGCCGAGGCCGGATTGGCCTTGGCGGTCGGTTGAAACGCGGTAGTAGGCGACGAATTTGCCGGTGTGGTGTGTCATGGTCATCCCCTTAAGCGGCAAAGGCCAGACGTTCCAAGTAGGCTTCTTTGCCAGCCACAAGGGTTCTTTGCGCCCATGCGTGGGCCAGACCAAACTGGTCGAACTCGGCAGCGATGCGGCCATCGATCCAAACCAGATAGTGGTTTTTGCGAAAGTACTCGACTTTGATAGTGAAGCCGGTAGACTTGCTGCGTAATGTGGTGGTCTTGGTTGTCATGTTGAACTCCTTGCGCTTCATCTGCGCGTTGAACATGTCGAGATTATGGCACGGTTTGTATATCGCTGTACAACCCCCAAAAGCCTCCAAAAACTAGGGACTTACCCTAATACAGCGATAAATCAGTCACTTAGGTGTTTTGTGCAATATCGGGAAGATATACACTTGCCTGATGAACACACCCAAACTCAAACCTTTCCTGATGCGCATGCGCCCGGCCACGCGGGAGCTGCTGGACAAGGCGGCTGCCGATCAACGGCGCAGCGTGTCTTCCCTGATTGACCAGTGCGTGCATGACCAGCTTGCGCCACGCTACGGCGAGCTCCAGCCCCGGCTGCAGCGCTTCCTGTCGGGAGTGCGCCAGCCATGACCCACAACGACGCAATCAAGCTGCTTGACCGTGTCAGGGACGGCGTGCAGTACCCGGCACCGGTGGTAAACGAGGCCTTGGCCATGACCGGAGACCAGCAGCACGCCGGCGACCTGCCCTGCCCTGAGATCACCGAGTTTGTGCAGGCGCTCAGACAGTCGGGTGCGCTATGACTGAGACTATATTGGCGCTGGATCTGGGCACCACCACAGGCTGGGCGTGCAGGCCCATGGACGGCAGCATTGTGCATGGCTGGGCCAGCTTCAAGCCGGGCCGCTACGAAGGCGGCGGCATGCGCTACCTGCGCTTTAAGCAGTGGCTCTCCGAACTCAAGGGCACGGTGGGCGGCGAGCTGCAGGCTGTCTACTTTGAGGAAGTCAGGCGGCATGCCAGCACCGACTCGGCGCATGTCTACGGTGGGCTGATGGCCACGCTGACAGCTTGGTGCGAGCACCACAGGATCCCGTACCAAGGCGTGCCGGTGGGCACGATCAAGAAGCACGCCACCGGCAAGGGCAACGCTGACAAGCTGGCCATGATCGAGGCCATGCGGCTGCTTGGCCATCCAGTCACAGATGACAACGAAGCAGACGCGCTGGCGCTGCTGCACTGGGCGCTGGAGGCCAACGCATGATGGCCCGGCGCTTGTTTGTCGGCCTGCTGCTGGGCTGGATCGGGTTGGCTGGGCTGCTGCCTGCCAAGCAGGTGCCGCTGACTGGTCAGCAATTGCAGGCCAAGGCCAAGCAGGCATCCAAGGAGAAGGTCTGCGCCAAGGCCAAGCGGCGCAAGAAGACGCTGGAGCTTTGCAAACAATGGGGACTGGCATGAGAGACCAAATCATGGCCCAAGTGCAGGCGCTTGAGCAGCAGATAGCAGACGTTCAGCAGCGGCTGGCCGAGATGAACGAGTGTCGCAATGACACGTTAGAAGAGGTTGCGCTGGCCATCGAGCGCATGCACTGCTTTGGCCAAGACACAATCGCATCCTTTGCAATTCACATCAGGGAGATGAAAAGATGACAAGCATCCTAATTTGCGTCTGTCTTATGTTGCTGGGCTCGCTGCTCACCCTGCTGGTGCTGTGGCTGATGCTGAAGTACTTGGAGCAGAAATGATGCACATTAGCTATGTCAAGCTGTTCCGCGATGACGAAGGCATCGTGCGGGACACACAAGAAGCCAACGGCGAGATCCGCAACTTCCAACACCAGATCGAGCTGCTGAAGGCTGCGCTTGAGCGCGAGATGAACACGGTGGCCGACCTGCGGGAGCTGCTGGACGCGGTCAGGCGCATTGCATTTGAACTTAACGAAGAGATATTGAAGGACGAAGATGCCAAGAGGTAAAAGCGATATTACAGGCGTAAACATACAGATTTACGCACGGGTGACTGCTGGCCAGCGTGAGGTATTTCATCAGCTTGGCGGTGCCAAGTGGCTGCGTAAGCAGCTTGCAGCAGAGATGGAGCGGCGCTGGCAGGCAGAGCATGCCGGGCTTGGCACAAGGATCATTAACCGTGTCCTTGGCCGATGAGCTCACCTGCCGAGCCTGCGGCAAAGTCCACCCAGATGCCAAGCTCATCACGCTGCCTGACGGCACGGTGGTGGGCAACTACAGCGAAGCCCACCGCGCCTACACCGAGGCCAAGTGGGTGCTTGACACGCTGCCTGTCACGGTCAACAAACGGCGCAAGTCAACCCCGCAGATTAGCAGGCGGGACTACATCTTGGCCGTGCAAGACAAGCGTGGCCAAGCTGCAGCCAATGAGCTGGCAGCCATGGTCACCAAGTTGTGGAAGGCATCCAAGTGAACGCGATGACTGAGCCGGTCAGCTTCACCTTGCCCAAGAAGCCGCGCATCCGAGAGAAGGATCCGCTGCCAGACCAGCGCAAGGTCTGCGTGCTGCCAATCCGGGCAGTCTTTGACCAGCGACTAACCCACGGTGCTCTGCATGTGTTAGCAGCGCTGTGCAGTTACTGCAACCGAGCTGGCATCACATGGGTGAGTCAGACAAGGCTGGCCAAGGAGCTCAACATCACCCAGCAAGCAGTCGCCAAGCAGTTCAAACAGCTCAGGGAGTACGGCTACCTTGAGACCATCCGCAAGGGGTTCAAAGGCGAGCGCACAGACACACTCAGGGTCATCTTCGACCCAAGCGTGGACGCAGCCACAGCCATGGCAGTCACCAGCACAGTCGAAGACACCCGGCCACCAGTCATCAAAAGGGAGCAAGCAATGGAAGCAGACAGACCAGATCCAGAGGGCCAGCGCAGAGTCGCCCAAGCAATCAGCAAAGTACTCAAGCAACCAACCAAGAGGATCAAGACCATGCCCAAGTCAGGCGAGACAGTCACCGTCAGGAACATGAAAGCAGCCATCAAGAAGGCTCAATCAAAGGGTCAGCAACCTGTGGACAACCTTGTTGACAACCATGCCCACAATCACAACCTAGAGGTTGTAAATGCAGAGATCGTCCATTCACAACCTAATCACAACCTACAGGTTGTAGATAACACAGAAGAACACAAGAGAGGTCTTCCTGTAGTAAGTAAACTTGTTACAAGTAAACATCTAAAAGAAGAAGACAACATGTTAGTTCTGAACAACCAAGATGTTGAACAACTTGTCAGCGACGGCATGTCTGCACAGCAGATCAGGGACGCGCTCGACACGCTGCTGCCACTGTACGCAGCCGAGGGGATCAAGCCCAGCGCAAGCGTCCTGATGGCAGGCATCCGGCAGTTGCAGGCAGATGCCAGATGATTGGATGCCTCTGCAAGCCACGGGAAGGCACCTACAAGCCACGATCACAGGCTGGTCTAGGCAAGGGTAGCCACCCAGCCTTCCAGCGCCTTGTAGGCCCTGTAATCCAGCGTGTACAACCAGCATATGAACGTATGGATTTTGTACAAGGCAGGGCAATCGAGAGGTGTCTGGCTGCTGGCGGCACGGCCTTCCTATATGCGCCAGCGTGCGCGCAGGCGATCCGCGCCCGACGACGCGCCCGGAACGCGACCCCTTGCCCCCCACCCCTCACGGTAGCGACCGGGGGTCTTCCAGAAATTTTCCCCATTTTTTCAACCTGTACGACAATCAACCAAAAGGAGTCATATGCAAGAAGATCGTGAAATCAAGCCTAGTGAAGGCAAGGCGTGGAAGAACGCTGACAAGACTGAGGCGTGGCACGGGGACTACAAGGGCACGTTTGTGATGCCTGATGGCACCAAGCACTTCTTGGACATCTACGTCAACAAGAAGCCTGATGGCGAGCCTTGGTTCAAGATCAAGGT
>Ga0208147_1000498_pt1 | contig 13844 bp, 10 predicted proteins | sample DEB3_08_DNA_FD_184520 | JGI IMG/M metagenome (GOLD analysis project Ga0208147, IMG submission 184520) | Aqueous microbial communities from the Delaware River and Bay under freshwater to marine salinity gradient to study organic matter... | ecosystem: Environmental > Aquatic > Marine > Coastal ... | reverse complement strand
GTTGCCGGCATGTTTGGCAAAGAGATGCGCGCTCCGACGATCATGGCATCTCCACAAGGCGCCGCTTCGCCTATGGCAGAGACAGCGCCCCCATCCGTCCCGCCTATAGGCATGATGATGAAAGGGCCAGCCAAGCCGAAGCCCCAAGGGGCCGGCATCGCAGAAATGTTCGGTTACAAGGGCGATGCCTCCGGCATGGGCGCTCTAGAGTGGTGGTTCTCGCCCGCAGCTCGCAGGGAGGCAGCGGCGAAGGGCGTGGCCGCCCAGCAAGCGCTCGAGCAGCAACGCGCTGAAATGAACCGCCAGATTCAGGCCTTGCAACAGCAAGGCTACGCTCCCGACCAGATCATCGCGTTCATGAACAATCCGGAGAAGTGGAGCGAGTCACTCGCGACCAATCTGGAGGCCGCGAACGTGGGTGAGGGCGACGTCCGTTATTTTGGCAACGGTCAGAAGCCTTTCGCTGGTCCTCCGAAGACTGGCGACAATATCCGCCAAGTCGGCAATTCGATCCTTGAGCGTCAGCAGGACGGCTCATGGAAGCCCGTTTATACGGCCGAAACCCCGCAGGAAGCAGCCCGCGCGTTTTCCATGTTCATCGATAAGAAGACCGGCCGCCAGATGTTTCTCATGTCTGATGGACAGACAAAAGACACGGGCATCGAGGCTTACATCCCGACGCAGATCACGTCAGTGGGCGGCGTTCCGACTGCCGTTGACAAGCGCACGCTTGAGACATCGGCGCTTTCGCCGCTTGGTGACGTCGCGGGCAACAAAGCTGCGCTTGCAAGCGCTGAAGTGCAGGGCAAGGCGCAAGGTCAGGCCGCGGCCGATTTGCCCGGAGTTGAGCTGCGGACGAAAACGGCGATCAGTTCAATCGATGCGCTAAAGAAGCTGAACCTCAATGCTCGGTATGGAGCGCAGAGCAAAATCTGGGCTGTGCCCGGAACAGAAGGCGCGGACGTGCAGGCGCGCATTACGCAGGTCACGAGCCAAGCCTTCCTCAACGCCTTCGATCAGCTCAAAGGCGCTGGCGCCATCACTGAAACCGAGGGCGCTGCTGCAACGGCGGCAATCACGCGCCTCAAGGATCAGAACATTACTGTCGGTGAAGCCCTGACGGCAATGGAAGACCTGCAGGACTATTACGCCAAAGGCCTTGCCGTCGCCAAATTGAAGGCCCGCCGGGCTCCGACGCTTCCAGACAGGCAAGCCTCTGGTGTGGCGGGCTCTTCAGATGACGTCTCCGACCTTCTGGAAAAGTACAAATAGATGACGCGCGAACAACTCGCAGCAGCACTCCGGAAGGCAGACGCCGCCGGAAACGTCGAGGATGCGCGTCGTCTGGCAGGCGCCATTCGGACGCTAGACGCGACTCCTCCAGCGCAACAGCAGGTCAACCCCATGGTCGCCATGGGTCAGCAAGCGCAGCAGGAGTATGCGCAAGCCGGTTCGCCCGCGCTTCCGCCCAGCGCCACGATCAAGCCGGCTCCAGTCCGGGACACTTTCGGTAGGGGCGGTCAGTTTCCGCAGACGGCGCCACAACCAGCCCCACAAAACTGGAGCGGCCAGATCATGCCGCTTGCCGAGAAAGCCGCCAAGAGCATCGGCGGCATGATCGGCGGTCAGCGTCCTGAGTCGGAAGCATTGGCGCAGTTCGGGGGCAGCGTCGTCACCGACCCGGTAAATGCGGCGAACACAGCCATCGAGGTATTGGACCCGTTCCACCAAGCCGCCTACGCCTACAACGATGCTGACGCTGCCCTGAAAGCTGGGGTTGCGGGAGACTGGCAGCGGGCCGGAAACGAACTGAAAGACCTGTCCACAAGTGGCAGTTTCGCGGCCATGTCGTTTCTGCCGGGAGCAGAGTTTGCTGGTGCGCCGGGACGAATGGCAAGGGCAGCTGGTTCGGCTGCGCCTAAAGCTTCCGGCGCCATAGCCGGCGCTGTGCCGGAAGCCGTTGCCGCTCAGGCAGCGCCCAAGCCGCCGCAGCCCATGTTCACAGGCCCTCCCGGCCCAGCCCCGAGCAAGGGAAACTTTATGGTCCGCAGGGCTGACCAGATTGTCGGCGGTGCTGTGGGCGCTACGGTCGGCGGAACGGGCGATGCGATCGCCGCACCTGGCGATGGCAGCGGCGACGAGGGCGGTCCCCCGATGGGAGCAATCAGCGGGGCGGCAATTGGCATATTCGGGCCTCGCGCTGTGGCGAATGCGAGCAGCAGGGGCTTCCGTGCGGCAGCGCGGCCCTTCCGTGGTGGCGCATCCTTTGACGAGCGCGTGGCGGCTAAGGCTGTCCGTGAGGCCCTGCGTTCAGCGGGCATTAAATCGGCGGATGAGGCCGCGGCGCAAATGGCTGCGCGCTATGGCGACAAGCCGGCAGCGGTGGCTGATCTTACGCAAGAAGGCGTTGGTACGGCGGCGGGCCTCTCGCGGCTTCCTGGGCGCACTGGGGAAGCCGCAAGAGCACGAAGCGCAGACCTCCTGCAAAACCGCCCCGGCCGGCTGTTCACGGACATTGAGGGCACGACCGGTATTGATCCGGCCAACGTCACCAAAACCATTGACGATGCTATCCGTCAGGCATCCGAAGAGATCAGCCCCGCATATGAGGAAATGTTTGCAGTCAATCGCGGCGTGAACTCTGAGCGCCTTATGCAGCTGATGGAAGACCCCATCGTCGCGCCATATCTGCGCCGCGCTGTGCAAGCGTCTGAAAGCCTCGCCACGACGGCCGGTCAAGCCCCCAGCAACGCCCGCACATGGGATCTGGTCAAGCGCGCCCTAGACAGGAAAATCGAAGGCGAGATCAGGGCATCGGGCCAAGCCGCTCCCGAACTCATGTCGGCGCGTCAGGCTGTCCGAGACGAGCTTGATGGGTTGATTCCGCAATACAAGAGTATTCGCGACAATGCCGACGCTCCGAGGATGCGGGCGGCGCGCAAGGAAGGCGCGAACGCCATGGGCGGCCGTCTTTCGGTGGAGAAGGTCAAGAAGATCGCCTCTGGCCTGACGGGACGTCCATTAACGACCATGCAGGCCGGCATGATCGAACAGCTTGTTCCGGGCATCGAAAAGGGACAGGGCGTTACAGCGCTTGCCAGTGGCAGGACAGAGCAGGCGCTTGCGGCGGCGTTTGGCGAAGAGACTGCGCGCAGCCTTGTCGCCCGTGTCCGCGCCGATGCGGCCCTGACGCAGAACGCCAGCCGGATCAATCCCAATGTTGGCTCTGTCACCACGCAAGCCGGAATGGGCGGCGGTGGCGTTGGTGGCATGATCGCTGGCGCTGTAAGGGCGGTTCGCAATCCGACGGAAGCTGGTCTGTCGTGGCTCTCCAAGTCCGGCGCCTATTCCAAGCAGCAGCGCGACATCATGGGAGAAATGCTGCTCGAAGGCGCAACGCCCGAGAACCTGCAACGTATCTTCCGTGGTCGCGGCGAGCCTCGGTCATCCGGTCCCAAAGGCCCTCCGCAACCGCCCGGTGCGCCAGTCGCCCCACCCAGCCCTCCTGTGAAAGCTGGGTTCGGCTCCTCCAAGCCTCTCGACATGTCAGAAGCAGGAAGGATGCAAAGAGCGAGAGAGCAGGGGTTTGATGTAGATACGCCGCTGTATCATGGCGGTCGCGTGGGGAGCGCCGAAAGCTTTGATCCGGCGATGGCCGGACGTGGCGCGGGCGGCGAAGGTGGGACTTGGTTCACCCCAAGCGATAACCTCGCGAATGCATTCGGCCCAACTTCACCATACTATGTTCGCGGAAAGATTCTAGAACTCGACGCGGGCGGAACGTCCGTCAAGCATGTGGACATTGCGAATGCCATCAAGCAAGCAAAGTCCAAAGGCTATGACGGCATTCGCTTCAAGAACATGTGGGAGACACATCAGTATCGCGGCGACCCAAAGACTGACCAATTCGGAAAGGATCGATTCTCAGATCAGGTCGTCATCTTCGATCCTCGCAACATCCGCTCGACCAACGCCGCCTTCGACCTCTCTCAATCAGGAAGCAGCAAGCTTCTGGCGGGGATGGGGGCTTCCCCCGAAGCTGCAGGAGCCATTGGCGGCGGCGCTGCTGGCTACGCTCTCGCTCCCGATCAGAACGGAGATGGCGTTGTCGATGCTCAAGAGCGCGCTGCGGGAGGGCTGGGCGGCTTTGCAAGCGGCATTGCGGGCGCGAAACTGCTGCGCTCTGGCGCCAACGGACTGCGTCAGATTGAGGGGCCGCCCAAGCCGCGCGGACCCGACCAAGCCACCTTCGGCGGCGTCAACGCCAAGACCGCGGACAAGAAGCTTCTCGGCATCGCCCAGCAGATGGAGAAGGCGGGGGCGGGGCGGGATCAGATTTATCGCGAGACCGGCTGGTTCAAGGGCGTCGATGGTAAGTGGCGGTTCGAGATCGATGATAGTCAGTCGAAGCTTGGCGACAAGGCGCTAGAAGAGTTCTGGAACAACAAAGGCACCTCAGGACGTAGCGCAGGCATTCTGCACCACAAGCCGCTCTATGAAGCCTATCCTGAGATGCGTGAAAACACGACCGCATTGCGAGAGCAGTTTCCGTCCGGCGGTAGCTGGGATCGACAAGAGAAGATCATCTATGCGGATGGCTCAACGCCGAGTGAGGGGCGCTCCGTCATCCTGCATGAAGGCCAGCACGCGGTACAGGACGCGGAAGGATTTGCTTCAGGCGGTTCGCTTAATACCTTCACGCAGCAGAAGGAAGCGGAGCTAGCGCGAGATGCTTTGTTCTGGCGTCGTGAGGTAGCAGCCAAGCGGAAAGAGATGCCGCAAGCAGACTGGATCGCTGTTGAAAATGCTGTCGTTCACGACTACCAAAAGAACGACATGATGGATTGGCTGCCGTCGCGGGAAGCTCGCGACCTAGCCAACGACAGGCTCGGCAATCCCGATGCGCAGCTGGACGAGCTCGTCAAAGTTTATGGTCTAGACCAAAGCGTAAGCACGAAGTCGCCGCGCGAAATGTACCGCCGCCTCGCAGGCGAAACCGAAGCCCGAAACGTTCAGACCCGCAGAGACTTCACCCCCGAAGAACGCCGGGCCCGTCCGCCGTGGACAACGCAGGACGTTCCAGACGAGCAGCAGATCGTCAGGTATGGGTCGGGGCAGGCGAACAGCGAGCCACCTAGCAAGCCCCTCCGCCTCTACACCGGCGCCAACAAGCGCTATGACAGCTTCGACAACTATCCTCTCGACGGCGCTGGCGGTGCGATCTTCGCAACCAAGAACGAGAAGATGGCGAGCGGCTATGGCAAGGCGCGTCCTATCGACGTGTCAGGCAAAGTGCTTGATGGCGACAGCGCCGAAGCCGCTGAGCTTGCCCGGGAGTTCTGGGGCCAGCGTGGCGCACCCGATGGCGTCTCCCTTCGCGAATGGCCCAACGCTGTTTATCTCAAGCCTGCCGTGGACAAGGACTTCCGCGAGTTCCTGAAGTCGAAGGGCTACACAACCTACCTGAAGCCCCCGACCCAAACCGGCGCCGATGCGCACAGCTACGTCATCCTCGATCCGAAGGCGGTGAAGTACGCGGATGCTCCCAAACCCACCCAACAAGGCTTCGGAGGATCACCCGGAAAGCCGGGAGGGAAGGGGCCGCCTGCGAATGCGCTGAAGGGGCCGCCACGCAAACCGAGGCCGGTGGAGGCAAGGCGCGAGGCCCCGCGTGGAAACAGGCCGTTCTCAGACCCGCGCCTGTCTCCCGGCGAAAACAAGACGGCTGAAATGGTGTTCAACGGGTACAGCTATGACGAGATCGCTGACGAGATGATGACATCAGTCGATGTCGTCAAACGTCAGGCCATGCTTGCGCAGCGTAAACTCGGCGATGATGTGAAGCTGCCTCGCCCTGGTATGGGCAAGCGCCCGCCCGGAACGACAAAGCGTGAAGCCATAAACGAGATGTTCGCCGGGGGTCTCGACAACGTCACCATAGCTGAGCGCGCAGGCGTACCGATCGGGACCGTCAGGACGTATCGCTCCTACTGGAAGCAGGGGTCCGGTGCGCCCGTTGCGAATGTTAACGGCGCAAGTTACAATCCTCCGAAGATGCCGCCCCGTTCGTTCGAGGCGGACTATCCGCAGAAGGATTGGCCCGATGGCCCGCCGGTCGATGCCCAAGGACGCCTCCTCTTCGACATGGAAGGAAGGCCGCTCAACCAGAACGCCACTATCGTTGGAAGAAGTAAGGCGCCGGGAGTTGGCCCGCAATCAGAAGCGGATCGCCCGCTACGGGACAAAACAGCTACAATCCAAACTCTCCGAAACACCGGATCAGAGTTCGGACGGACGCCCCGAGAAAACCTTCCGGGCCAAACCGATGGATATTGGAATCCGTCGTATGCCGATAATGGACGCTTCACCGGACGAGGGTCCGCAGTCATAGCGGACGATCTTGACCGGCAGGTATCCGGTCTGGACGATCAAGAGCTGATGACGATCGCCCACGAACTCGGGCACAGCATCGACTTCAAAACCAACCCCGCCCGCACCGTTGCCGATTCCGACAAGAGGAAATGGGGCATCAATCACCGCAGCCCCGTCTATACTCCTGAAAGTCAGGCGAAGATCGAAACGCAGCTTCAGCGTATCTATAGCGATCTGAACAACGCGCCTGACGGTCCGGTGGATATTCGCACACCACGTGATCGTGGATATAAAGCGACAGACGAAGCCCGCGAACTCTGGGCCGAAGCGATCCGCGCTTACATGTGGGACCCGAACTACATCAAGACGGTTGCTCCTGACGTGGCGTTTCTGATCAGAAATCACGTCAACAAGAACAGCAGCCTTCGCAAGACCATCCAGTTCAATTCCGCGCCTATCGTGGGAGTTGGCGGCGCGGGGCTTGCCGGCGCTTTGGCCGCATCCGGCCAGAACGACCAGCGCTAACCCAACCCAGAAAACCGACCAAACGGCCTCGCCTCTAGCGAGATGGAGACCCTATGCGCCTGCGTCATCGCCCGGACAGATTCACTTGGCGCGAAAATTCTGTCCCGTTTCATCGCCTTCAAGACGGCCCAACGCTGAGCAGGCTAGACCCGTATTGCGCCGGAGAGCAGGCGTGGCTTCTCCACTGTGGGCGAGTCATCAACGTTACCGCCGCTGAAGTCCGTGACATCGCCAAACAGGTCAACGATCAAGACCTTCCCGACACACGCCCTGCCGGTGACTGGGATGAGGCCCGCATCAAGTCGATCGAGGAGCGTCTCGCGGCCCTTGAGGGACAACTCCCGATCCAAGATCAGAACGACGCGGTTGATGAAATCGTTGATGAACCCGAGCTGTTCGAAACAGAAGACGACATCAACGCCACACAGGCTCTCCAAGCTGAACTGGATGAGACGCGCGAAGCTCTCACGATCGAGCAACAGAAATCCGCTGCCGCAGAAGCGCGCATCGCAGAACTCGAAGCGCAGAAACCCGAAACACCCCCTCTCGATTCCCTAGGCGAAGAGCTTGAGAGAACGCGCAGGGCGAACAGGCAGCTGGTCAATGGGGCGGAGGAGGCCAAGCAGCCGATCCCGGAAGAGATCGCGGCGCTGATGGAAGAAGGGGAGACGCTTCCCCAGGCTCGCAGGCGGCTCACGGAACTGCTGTTCGTGGAGCAGGCGGAACTGAAAAACCTGCGGGGAATGGCCGGCGAGGACCTGCCTCGCGAAGCGCAAATCGAAAAGCTGCTGGGGCTGTTCGCTCGCCTCGGAGAAATCTGACCTATGACCGGGGCTGGGATCGATGACCGAACTTTTGCTGCGAGAGGCGATTGTCGACAACACGCGACTTCGCGACAGACTCGATGACCAGAACCGCACCGCATCCATTGAGCGTGAACTGGCTGTTCTACAGACCAAGTTTGCCGCTTGGATCGAGCGAGCCGTCTCGGGCGACGACCTCAAGGAACTCAAACGCGAAATGGAGGCGGAAGTGAACAAACAAATCGGACACATCTGCGACCACTTTGACTCTCAGATGACGCAGCAATCACGCGAGCTGCTGAATGAGTTTCGAACGATCCTGACCAACGAACAGCTCGCTCAAAGCAAGGCCATCCTGTCGGCCAACAACGAAACGCGCAAGGAGATCATCCGCTACGGAATCGGGTTCGCCCTGACCGTCCTGAGTGCGCTGGTGATCTTCTGGTTCACGCGAAACATTTATGGCATAGTGAGGCTGGGAAAATGACGAAGTGGCTGAACGCGTTCCTTGAGTTCAAGAACGAAGCAAATGCGACCCGCAAGTTTGCGCTTTTTGCGGTCGTTATCATCACGCTCGGACTAATCTCTCTCAGCGTCACCGGTATCGTCGCGACCGCGACTTGGACGTGGCTGAGTTTCCTTCCAATTATCGGCCTGATCCTAGCCGTGGTGGGCGCGGAGCTGATGTCCACAGTTGCATTCGTCCGATCGTTGGCCGCGCCCACCTTAAAGCGCAAGATCGCTGGCTATATCATCTCGTTCGGGTTGGCCTGGGTGGGGGTCCACAACGCCGAGAACGGGGTAAAGGTCGTCTGGCCTGATCGCTTTGCCGAATCCGCGTCGAGCCTTGCTGCAAAAGCCAACCTTGCTGGTGATGAGGCCTCCACATTGGGCGAGGCCCAGACTGCAGCCATAGCTGCATCGGGTGGTGAACTCGAGCGCGTTCGCACGCAGATCGCTCAACTCGCCGTCGAGCAGCGCAAGATGGCTGCGCAAAGCCCCGAGGGCATCAAGGAAGCTCAGGCGCTTCTGTTGGCACAGGGAAAATACTTCGGCAGCGTAGACGGAATTCGTCAAGATCTGACCGAAGCAGCGATGCGCGCTCGTGGCGAAGAGTTGCAAGCCGAGATCGCAACACTGAAGCAGCGCGAGAACAGCCTTATGGCCGGGCAAGCAAGCCCAGTCCAGCAATCGACCACTGACAGGCGACTGCAGCAAATTGACCTCATGGCGCTTGCCGAGGCTGCCTTCTGGGCGGCGCTATGGCTGGCCGTCATGCTGTGGACGCTAGAAGGTTGCCGTTCGCTGGGGCTCTGGGCGCTGGTCACGGATGTCACCGGCGCCGACGTGGACGACGATCGCCAACGCGAAAAAGAGATCAAGGACGCGCTGCACAGGAAGGCGCTGGCGGAAATCGGTATCGCCGTAACGCCGCCGCCAGCTCCAGAACCCGTAGCAGCTACGCCGGCCCCTCTCGATGCGATTAAGCTCAATGAGCCGCTTCCCGAGCCGGAACTCACTGACGCGCAGCGTAGAGGACGGGCGGGAGGTCTGGGCAACGCTCAGAAGCAGGCGGCCACCAAGGCAAAGAATGAACGCCTGATCCTGGTCCCATCGTTTGTGGCGCGAGACGCCGCCGACCTTCAAGCCGCAAAGGTAGCCGCTGAATGAGCCGTCTCGGAATCGACATGGGTTCGACCAATAGCTGCTGTGCAACGTGGGACGGACGCGCAGCGCGCATGGTTGAATTGGCGGAAGGCGTGAACACGATCATGCCAAGCGTCGTTACGGTCGCCGATGGCGCTGTGTATGTCGGGGAAGAGGCAATAGAGATTGGAAAGCGCTTTCCGGAATTCTGCTTTCGCCACTTCAAGCGCCGCCTAGCGGAACCATGGAACGACAATGAGGACACCGGTCACCAGACCTGCCGTGGCCCGGATGGGATGCTGCACTTTCGTGGTCCAAACGACACGACGTATAGCCCCACAGAGTTGGTGTCATTCATTCTCGGCGCTTTGGTCGATGCTGCGGACGCTAGAATGCAACCGCATGATCATGTGACGGGTGCGGTGATCTGTGTGCCTGCAGATTTCACGCGGTCGCAACGCGATGCGATGATTGAAGCCGCAAAGGCTGCCGGCATCGAAGAAGTCGAATTGATGCACGAGCCAACAGCCGCAGCCCTGGCTTACGGGTTTGACGTGAAAAAGGCCCGTAGAATTGCCGTGTTTGACGCTGGAGGCGGCACGATCGACGCGACTGGCGTGCAGACGGGTGCGGGGCTTGTTGATGTTCTGTCCACCAACGGAATCCGCGACCTTGGTGGAGAGGACTTTGATCGGCGCGTGGCCGATTATGTCATCAATCTTTGGCGGACTGAACATGGCTCGGATCTGAAGGTCAGAGACGCCGCCATGGTGCGCATTATGACCGAGGCGGAGGCCGCAAAAAAGCGGCTCTCCGACAAGCAGGAAACCATCTTCCGAATTGATGATATCGATCGCACGAAGGAAGGTATTGCGCTGCACATGATCTACCCAATCAACCGCGCAACCTTCGACGAGCTGACGCGCGATCTGTGCGAACGCATCCAGGGCTCCTGCCGATCGCTGATGAATGACCTCAAGCGTCAGGACGCCAATTTCAGCGCCAAGGACTTTCACGATGTCCTGCTTGTGGGGGGGATGACGCGCGTTCCCGCCATACGGCAATTGGTCAAGGAGTTCTTCGGCAAAGACCCGAAGCGTGAAAACTCCCCGGAGCAGGTTGTTGCCATGGGCGCCGCCATTCGCGCCGCCGTTCTGGATGGTCGCAAGACTGGCCTGAGCATTGCGGATATCACCTCGCACGCTCTGGCGATTGAAACCACAAATGGGATGGCGGCTGTCCTTGTTCCGCGCGGAACGTCCTACCCGATGGCGGATAGTTTTACGCTGTCCAATCCGGATGCGGAGCAATCTGAAATCAGCGTGCGCCTGATGGCCGGCGACGGGGCCAGGGCGAGCACATGCGAACTGCTCTGGTCCGCCGATATCCCGATCGAACCTGGTGAGGAACAGTCAGCCCGCGTCGGCCTGAAAGTCAAAATCGACGCCAGCGGCAGGGCCAGCGTCGAAGTTGGTGATCAGCGTTATGAAGCGGCCGCCTAGACGTGTCTCCAGCGCTTTCCATTTCGAATGTCTCTAGCCGTTTCCCGGTTCACCCCAAACCTTCGCGCGACCTCCGTGTGGTTGCCTTCTGCGTACTTTATCGTCCGAGCCATTTCGTCGGTGAGCTTTGCCATGCCGTGACGCTCGCCAACTAAACGAGTACCGTGACCAACCATGTCTGCCGCATTCTCGCGCCGAGTGGCCCAGCGCAAATGTTTGGGATTAATGCATCGACGGACTCCACAAGAATGGGCCGCGTCCGCCGCGGAAAATGCAGGCTCTCCATGAGCGAGCCTGCACACATAATGATGTGCCAAAATCTTACGGCCCTCAAAGAGAAACGTTACGTAATCCTCAGATTTGGACTTGCTCGGCCACACGATGCAGTTCGTGGTTTCTGACTCAATCGCTCCATCGATGAACTTGCGAAGTGCGCCCTTCGGATGACGTTGAATCGTGTTTGCATCGCCATTGCGGCGATGCCGTTTGTAGTGGACATGGCAGTATCCGTGAGATTCATGCCGCATTCCGCAACCCTTCACTGAGCAGACTTTCGCTCCGGCGGCAGGCTGCGCGGTTCGTAGTTCTCGGATGTAATGGTTGGGACATAGCCCGCGCGCTTTCACGCGCTTGCCGCATTCTTGAATCGCACATACCCGGAAAGTAGCCACGGCGGCCTCCGCAGAGGGTTGCTTGGTCAGGCACAGGCAGCGCTTCGAACGCTGCCTGTGCCGCTTCCGGAATCTACTTTCTTCGGGAGTGCCCTGCAATGAATGATCATCTGTTCACATCGAACGATGGCATCAGGCTCATTCAACAATTTGAAGGTGCTCCGCGCTTGAGAGCGCGCCTGTGCGAAGGTGGGGCGTGGGAGTTATCGTGGGGCATCACATTTCGACCGGACGGCACGAGGATCAAGGAAGGCGAAACCTGCACCGAAGACGAAGCGATGACGCTGTTTCGTCATGCACTCGGCGTCTTCGAACAGGCCGTTCGCGATCTTGTGACGATCGAGCTCAAGCCGCACGAATTCAGCGCTCTGGTCGCGCTCTGCTACAATATCGGAATTGAGAATCTGAGGACGTCCACTGTCCTGCGCGAAGTGAACGCCAGCCGCATGTACGATGCGGCTGCCGCTTTCGGTATGTGGGTCTTTGCGACACGCGGAGGGTACAAGCAGGCGCTGCGAGGGTTGCTGCGTCGTAGATATGCGGAGGCGAGCCTACTTCTGGGCTATGATTGGGTTGTGGCAACCGAAGACGACGCCATCGCTCTCCAGCGAGAAAAGCCGGCAACGCTTCCGGGCAGGGACAAGGTTCTCTACAAAACGCCCTTCAAGGACGTTTTGGCGGTAGCCCAACACTATCCCCTCGCTGACTCCCAGATCGCCGCCCATGCGCAAGTCGCGGCTCCGCTACCCTACCAGCCCGCCCCCATCGAAGCCCCCTCAGCGGTCAACCTGGACTCACCGACGCCTGCTCCGGTCGGTCGCGAAATCCCCGTCCAACTCCCCATTCCCGAAATCGAATACGAAGACACGCCTGCGGCTCCAGTGGCCATGGACGCCAACGGGACCGCGCCGGAGACGCAACCCAGCCTTGCTCCGGCGCGTGTTCCTCAACCTGATCCCAACACGGGCAGCAGTAAGCCCGCGTCACCGGCCCCGGCACCAACTGCCCCCCAAAGCCCGCCGGGGCCGGTGAGTTCTTTGCCGCCTCCGAAACCGCCCGTGGTCATCGCGCCGAAGTCGATCGATATCCGGTCAATCCCTTACGGCGAGATCGACGCGGCGAATGGCGCGAAGAACATGACCGACTCTCAACGTGGGATTGGTCTTGCCATCGTCGCCATCGGGTCGGTTGTTCAGATCCTTGCGGGTCGCGAGATCGTATCATCGACCGTGGGCGCTGTCTTCTTCGACATGAGCCGCGACCCTGCCGTGGTCGCCATCATCGCGGGCGGCGTCGTCATGTTCGTCGGCTGGCTGACACGGAAGCGCGGGCAGAAGGTCATGACGGACGGAATGCGAAACGCCACTCAAGTTTTGAAATAGGAAGTGCATCATGTTTGCAAATTTTGTGACGTGGTGGACCAACAATCCGGTCGTCCGCTGGATTACCTACATCTTCTTGTTCCTCATCGGGTGGGAGGCGGTGAAGCGCCACCTGAAAGAAGCCGGCCGCCAAGCCGAGCGTCAGGCAAATGCCGAACGCGCCGCGAAGATGGAAACCAAAGTCATCAAAACCATCACGGAGAATTCCAATGCCATGGTACGTCAAAGCGACGCTGTGCGCGCTCGTCCCTCTGCTGAGCAGCTGCCAGACGGAAGCGCCAGTCTCGCTCCCCACAACTACCGCGATTGAAAAGACCGTCTACATCGACGCGACCTGCGCGACGTCCAAGGCGATCCTGATTTCGCATGGCGATGTCCTGACGCTCGGCACGGCAGAGCAGATCGGGGACCACAATAACGAGGTCTGGTGTCGCTGTCCGCAGACGCGGCCGGTCGGCTTCGATCCGAAGGTCTGCAAGGTTTAACACAGGAGAGCTACGCATGTTCGATCTATACAAAGACGGCAAAGTGAATTGGCCCTACGTGCGCCAGATTTTCTACGTCGGCCTGTTCGTCTGGCTGGTTGGCGTTCGCATGATGAACATCAACCCGTTCGATGACTTCGGCAAAGACGGTGAAGTCTCGCTGGCGACGCTTCTCGATGCCCTGTCCCTGTTCGCAATCTACATCGTGACCTGGCACGTGATTTATCCTGCACGGCCAAAGTTCAGCGCGTGACCTTCCCGACCAAGCGCCCGGCGAGCCTGAATCTCAGGAACCCCGGGCGCAGACCTCGGGATCTACCTCCGTGGGTCGCTTCGATTGCCGCGTTGGGAGGACTGGTGGGGATCCTGTGGTGGATACTTGCGGCTAATCTTCCGTGAAATACCATGGTCCGTCTGCTTCCGACGATGTGCCTTCACGAACGAAAATCCAGGCGCC
>Ga0208147_1000496_pt1 | contig 13888 bp, 14 predicted proteins | sample DEB3_08_DNA_FD_184520 | JGI IMG/M metagenome (GOLD analysis project Ga0208147, IMG submission 184520) | Aqueous microbial communities from the Delaware River and Bay under freshwater to marine salinity gradient to study organic matter... | ecosystem: Environmental > Aquatic > Marine > Coastal ... | reverse complement strand
TTGTTTGATTGAAGCCATGGTCTTGACCATGCTCAACCTGAGATTGTAAACGATAGCGCAGGAACCGCTGCCGCCGTTGGTCTTGTAGTGGATGCGAAATTCTGCTTCGCTCTTTTCAATGCTGGTCACAGTGTGGTAAGGATCGGCAAGGGCTTTCTTGAGCAGTTCAACTTCTCCAGTGGTGAGAATCATTTCTTGTTTCATGGTTTTATAGTAGCAGATTAGTGAGAGAGTGCAAAGGGTTTTTTGCGTTAGGCGACGATTTCAGCGAGGACTTTAACCTTGCGCTTCACGGCGAGGATTTCAACGCCTTCCAGCTTGAACTTGGCGACTTCCGCCTTGAGGAAGTCGGCGTTGCCATAAAGGGTTCCTTTGGTGATGCGCTTGTGCGGCTTAAGCTCCCACATCATGCGAGCATATTTCCAGACAAGGTTCACATTGAAGAAGGTGCCATTGGCGAGCTTGGCAACATATAGAGTCTTGGTGGTGGTGGTGGTGGTGTTCATGGCGTGGTTTCCTTATCTGTTTATATAGTAGCACATAACCTGATGAACGCAATAGATAATCGCAAAAAAGAAAAGATTTTTTTGGGTACGATAGGGTGGGACTTGGCACGCCACTTGCTACCCCCCCTATTTCCTACAAATTTGGGGGGAGTTAAATTTTTGAAAACGGCCAGGGGTACTTTTTTTCAATCTATCACCATATTTTAACCATTTGTATTTATTATCCCATCTTTATCCTCTCTACTTATTTATATAGAGTTTGTACTCCCCCCCTCAATACGGGGAAAATAAACCCTTCACAGAGTTTTACAAAAAACCTTAACCTCAAAAAAATCCCAGCCCTTGTTTCGTATATAGAAAACATGAAAACAAAAAAGTGCAAACTAAATCATAAAGTGTGTTCATTCTGCGGAATTGAAAGACCACTCAACCGATTCAATAAAAACCCTAAAACCAAAGACAATCTAACAAACAAATGCAGACTTTGCGTTGGCACTCCAAAACCACCTAAAAAAATCAAATCTCTAACATCAAAAAAATGCTCATGCTGCAAAGAAGAAAAGCCCTTATCTAGTTTCTACCCCAAAAGAAAATCAAAACCAGAAGATTTAAATTGCTACTGCAAATTCTGCCTCTACTCAAAAAGAACAAATTACAACGAATATTCTAGCGGCAAAAATGAAGACCCTGCAAGCCATCATAAACGAAGCGGGTTTATTAAACAGCAAACAGCAATACAAACACTAGCAGCGTCCAAAATGCGTAACCCAAAAATGAATCACTATTGTAAGAGAATTGGCTGCACCGCAAAAGCTTTTAGAGATTATATAGAATCAAAGTTTCAAGAGGGAATGACTTGGAGCAATTATGGCGGCAAAAATGGTTGGGTATTGGATCACATTAAACCACTATGTCGTTTCGACTTGTCAACTGATGAAGAAATCAATAAGGCTAGTCACTACACTAATGTGCAGCCCTTGTGGTTTTATCAGAACAGCGCGAAAAGAGACTACTATACGCCAGGACATCCGATGGGCTGGTCAGGTTTTGACGTTTTATTAGAGCAAAGAAGACAAGAGCCTCTTATCTGAGAGATTCAACTATAGCTTTTAATAGGGGGAGGGGGCATTTCTAAAAAGATTGCCCCCTTTTCTGTTTCTCTCAAAACCTCGACTTCAAAAAAAATCAGCGCCCAATTTTGGAAAAACCGTTTTCAGAATCAGAATAAAAAATAGCTTTATATCCAACCCCATCCAAGACCTTCTGACAGTTCAAGCAGGGTTTTGCTATTGTTGTTTTGTTGTTGTTGTCTATTCTGACATTAACGAAGGTATAGCGCGAACATTCTTCCTCTCCCAGCCGCAAAAGTGCGCTGATTTCAGAATGTAAGCAAGGCTGATAGTTTTCGGGGTTTTCTTTGTATCCCAAGTATTTGCCCATTTTGTGATAGGGATGGTGCTTGTTGTAGTCGTTTGTTCCAATGCTAATGATTCGCTTCTTATCAAAAATAAAAGTGGCATGAAAACTGCGGCCATTCTGCTTGTGAGGCCGAAGGCTAGAAGCAATTTCAATACACTTTTCTAATCTCTTGTTCATTTGTGTAATTTAACATATACAAGGCATAAGTCAATGGCAAAATTTATTAAATATACAGATGTTCCTGTTTTCGCGAACTTTGAAAACGCAAATACTGCACCGTTAACGGGGCTTGGTGGCGTTAGCGATCTCATGGCAGCGAATGAAGTGAGCATATCGTTTGAGACATCTCTAGAGCCGCGAAAATACTTGGGCAAAACTCCCATTCGCAACGACTATGCTCCAGTTGGGCCATTGCAAGCTAAACTTAATTTTTCTTGGTATCCTCTTATTGGCGAGAACACGAATTCTCGTCTCATTTCTCAAACAGGAGTTCTAGCTTTAACTGGCGAATTCCCAACGGGTCACCAAATCAGAGTTGGCAATTTCTTGTTTAAAGATTGTCACTTAAACTCATACACAATCCAAATCACTCCATATCAACCCATTATATTCTCTGCGGACTTCAACAGTTACGATGTGGATCAAATAGAGGGAACATCATTCACTGGTTTAGCTGGTGCGCCAGCACTTCTTAAAGTTGCAGGAACAGGAGCGTATTTTGACGCGCTTCATGCTCTTGCTGTGGGCATCGCAGGCAATCTGCAACCATTGCCGCAATCAAAGAAAAACCTGCAAATTAACACAACCTGTTCACGCACAGCGGTTTATACAATTGGAAACAAAACTCCAGAACAAGTCTTGCTTAACTCAGTCGAGCGTTCAGTCACTGTTGAAGGCGAGAATGTTGGAGAAATTATTGATTTTAATGGAAGCGGAGACGGTTCTTCTTTGAAGATTAGATTTTCTCCTTTTAGATATTTTATCACTGGCACAAGTTTCAATCCAAGCACAGATTACAAGCTAGAAATTGATGTTAGCGGTAAAATTGTTGCTCAAAGTCTCTCCGTACAACCAAATAATACTGTAAATGGTTCAGTTGCAATTAGAGAAAATATATACTAAGTGTAATATATATTTGGATGGCAAAACCAAAAAAATCCCATGAGGGTTCTGTTGAAATCGGTTCAGCAGAACGAAAGATTGAATTCAAGAAGCGCGAATTTAAATTCTCTGCGAAACAAACTCAATTACTTGAAGCTCTTTTAGACGAAGATTCAAAAATAGTCTTCATATCTGGTCCTGCTGGCAGCAGCAAAACTTACATGGCGATTTATGCTGCCATGCAGTTGATGGCGAATGACAAAGCCATGGACATGCTCTATATCCGCAGCATTGCGGAAAGTGCAGACAAAGGCATTGGCAGCTTGCCAGGCGACATGAATGAGAAGTTTCTTCCATTTGCTATTCCTCTTGAGGACAAGCTGGATGAGATTGTCACTGCACCCACCATGCTGAATTTGAAGAAAGAGAATTCGATTTCTGTTTTACCCATCAACTTTGTTCGTGGGTCAAACTGGACAAACAAGGTCGTTGTTGCCGATGAGTGTCAAAACTTCTCCCGTAAAGAGTTAACAACTCTTTTGACACGAATTGGAAAGAACGCGAAACTATTCCTTTGTGGCGACTTGATGCAGAGCGACATTAAGCAGAGTGGTTTTCCTGACATGATTTCTGTGTTCGAAGGCGAAGATAGTGCTGAGAAAGGAATTCATGTATTCAAGTTCGGAAAAGAAGATATTTACCGTAGCGAAATCTTGAAATTTATTATTGAAAAAATTGAGTCATTGCCAGCCCTACCGTGTAAATAAAACTATGCCGCCAAAGCAATTTAATTTCGACTGGTTCAATGTCATTAAAACAGCCGCTCTCGCAGTAGCAGCGGTTGCTGTACTGTGGTTGAATACAAATTATGCCGCAGTAGCAGACCTGCAAGAATTGCAGTCCAAGGTGTCAGAAATTGATCGCGAACAATCTGTTCAAGATGAAAAACTTAAATCAGTAGTTGAATTAATCAACACTAAGCTTGAATATATAAAGCGAGACACAGACGAAATTAAAAAGAAACTCGAAATTAAGGAACAACCCAAAAAATAGTATGGCAGCATGTTTTTGTACCAATTGTGGAAATAAGATGGAGTATTCATTTTCTCCTCCTAACTTTTGCGGTAAGTGTGGTACAAAGTTAAACGCCTCAGTATCAACGGCTTCCGTAGCTAAAGCTCCAAAAGCTCGTCAAATCGAAAGAGAAGATGAAGACTTTGATGACGAAGAAGAGGGCGGCGATGACTATTCCAACTCAAAAGAATTGCCTCATATCACTAGCTTTGCTTATGAGTTTGAATCTGACACTGGAAACCGTCAATATAAACTTGGTCAATTATTTGGTGAGAATGTTCCTGTAGAACGAAGAAAGCGCGCTGTCTCTCTTGATGACTTCAAACGAGATGGCAAAAAAGGCTAAAATTACCTTCGAAGAAAAACTGCCAATAATCGAAAATGAAATCAGGAAGCGGAAAAACAAGTGGCAACTAAATATTCTCAAATGGCTTTCATTTGAGGATGTTGAGCAAATTATTAAAATCCACATCCATAAGAAGTGGCATATGTGGGATCAGTCAAAGGCACTTGAGCCTTGGGTATCACGAATCATATCCAATCAGATTCGTAACTTAGTAAGAAACAACTATACAAACTATGTTCGTCCATGCGCTAGTTGTGTGCATAATTTAGGTGACGACTATTGCGCAATTAGCAAGAACGGTTTACAAGGAAAAGACTGTTCATTATATGCTGCTTGGGATAAGAGCAAGAAGCATGGATATAATATCAAACTCCCTCTTGAGCTTGAGCATCACTCAAGGGAAGTCGAGAACATGCAAACAAATTCTATAGACTTTGACGAGGCTATATTATTGCTTAACGATGAAATGAAAAAAGTCTTGTCAGTCAATTACTACAAAGCATATTGTATGCTTTTCTTTGAAAAGAAGACTGATGAGGAAGTCGCAATCTTTCTAGGCTATCGTTCTAATGAAAAAAATCGCAAGATTGGCTACAAGCAAATTAAAAATCTAAAAAAATTATTTAGAGACAAGGCTGTAGAGATTTTAAAAAATAAAGATATTCTATGAATGAACTTACTCCAGAACAGCAACAGTTTCTGCGAGACAATTACACTCGCATTCCTGATCTTAACGAATTAACTCGCTCTTGCTTCAATAACACTAGTCTTGATGGAAGAACCAAAGAAGGAAGAATGGTTCGCAAGTTCCTCGCTGACAATAACTTTCAATACAACACAACGCGCAGACCTCGCGGCGAAGAAGTTGAACTCACAGACTCTCAAAAACAATTTATTTTGCTGCAAGCGCAAGCTGGCGTGTCTTCTTTCAGAATCGCAGAATTAATTTTTAATGACAGAGAAGTTCGCAAACTTGGTGCTGAACAGAGAGCAGTATTAGAATATATTCGTTCTGTTAATCCAGACTTTGTGATGGGTAATGAGAACGCTAGTCTCACAGAGTACTCTCCACCCAAGGCATTTACTAGAATCTTGAAGAAGGTTAATGATGCTACTGGCTTAAATCTTGAAGAAGAGAAGCTCTCTCGCCAATATCGCGTTTGCATTGAGAAGCTGGGAGTTAACCTATCTAATTCGCGCTTTGTTGCTATTGTGAATAATTACTTGTCTCAGAAAGATCGCGTGTTGTTTGAGGAAGAGTTTATTCGCCTCACTTGGGACAAGCCAGACCTCTCTGCTGATGAGCTTAACCTGTACATGAATGTGTGCAAGGAAATCATTAATCTAGAAGTTATTGGCAAACACTTAAATAAACTTAACGAACAGTTCGATGAGATTCAAGACGGTCAAGACTTGACTGTTAGACTTGCTGAAATCATCAAGGCAAAGTCTAGCGAATATCATCAGTGCGAAACGCGCATTGAAAATCTAACCAAAAAACTACAAGGTGATCGTGCGGAAAGAATGAAAAGCAAGTTCAAAGAAAATGCATCAATTATTTCTTTGGTTCAGCTATTTCAAGATGAAGAAGAGCGTAAAAATATGGTGAAGATCGCTGAAATGCAAAAGCAAATTATTAGGGAAGAAGCTAATCGTTTGGAAAGCATGGGCGAATGGAAAGCTAGAGTTTTAGGCATTTCAAAAGATGACATTATTTAACTGTTTAGAATGTGGTGATGATTTTGATACTGAGCGTAGTTTACATGCTCACATCAAAAAGCATGATATGTTTTTACATGATTATTATGTGAAGCATTATGGTCGAAAAGATTTGCTCACTGGAGACTTGCTACCATTCAAAAACAAAGAAGACTATTTTAATTCATATTTTTTAAATCGCCAGAATCAAAACACTTGGTTTGATCAAACCGAGGACTCTCTTGAGAAGCAAGCGATTCTTTTGGAGATGCTTGAGTTCAGAGTTAAGCATCGCAATTTAAAAGAAGCTCCTAATGAGGTAGAACTTATTGCTGCTGGATTGCCAAGTATTAAATATTTTAAAAAGCATTTTGGCAGTTATACCGTGGCTTGTGAAGCGGTTGGTGTTCAGCCCATGTTCACTGGCCGTTTGCCAAAGAATTTCTCAGACCCAATTGACGCAAAGATTTTTATTGATACCAGAGAACAGCAACCGCTTGAGTTCTCTAAAAAAGAATTTTTAAAACTTGATCTTGGAGATTACGCAATCGAAAACAAGTATTTTAATTATACTTTTGTAGATCGCAAGTCAGAAGGCGATTACAAGTCAACACTTAGCCAAGATAATCTTGAGCGTTTCCGCAGAGAATTGTCCAGAGCTAGAGAACAGGACTCTTTCATCTTTGTTGTTGTGGAAAGTGACATAGACTCAATCGAAAAAAATAACCACAAAAGCTCTCATAAAGCAAACCTCAAATACATCTACCATAACATGAGAGTTTTGCAACACGAATATCGCGACTGTTGCCAGTTTGTTTTTTCTGGTAATCGCGAAAATAGCGTTAAGCTCATTCCCCGAATTTTATTTCATGGTAGAAACTTATGGAATGTGGACTTACAATTTTATATTAACGAAGGATTATTAAATGGCTTGGATCGTAGGAAACCAGAAAGAGAGAAAGCACTTTAAGGACATCAATGATGAAATCTTAAAGACGGAAGGGCATCTTGAAGAACGAGAGGCTAAAATTCTTCTGTACAAATTTTTGAAGGAGAATCCTTCCTTTACTTGTGAGTTATTAACTGGAGTCCGACTATTCCCGTTTCAGCACATGGCAATCAAGGCTATGATGCTCACAGATTACTTTCTAGGCATTTGGAGTCGCGGTCAGTCTAAGAGCTTCACAACTGGTATATTCGCTGCCCTAGACGCTGTATTGCACCAAGGCGTACAGATTGGCATTATTTCTAAATCCTTTCGTCAGAGTCGAATGATCTTTAACAAGATTGAAGACTTCATGAAGTCTCCAAAGGCTTCTATGTTTGCAGAAGCAGTCACTAGGGTTGCCAAAAACAATGACCAGTGGGTTATGGAGATTGGTCGCAGCAAGATTATTGCGCTGCCACTTGGTGATGGTGAGAAGCTTCGTGGTTTCCGTTTCCAGCGAATGATTATTGACGAGTTCTTGCTAATGCCAGAACGAATTTATAATGAAGTTATCGTGCCGTTCCTTTCTGTTGTGGAAAACCCCACAGAACGCCAAGAAATTTATAATCTAGAAACGCAGCTTATCGAAGCTGGCGAAATGACCGAAGAAGAACGCAAGCAATGGCCAAACAATAAAATCATTGGTTTGTCCTCTGCCTCATATAAGTTTGAATATCTTTACAAGCTGTATCAGCAGTACGAGAATTTAATTCTTAATCCAGAAAAGAGCGATGTGGCTCACCGCATCATCATGCACTTAAGTTATGATTGCGCACCAACTCAGTTGTATGACCAATCCTTGATTCAACAAGCGAAGTCAACAATGAGTCAGTCTCAGTTTGAAAGAGAGTTTGGTTCTATTTTCACAGACGATTCCAGCGGCTACTTTAAAGTTAGTAAAATGGCAGCTTGTACCATTGAAGATGGTCGCGGCCAATGTGTAGAAGTGGCTGGCGATCCACAAGGCGAATACTTGCTTGCATTTGACCCATCTTGGTCTGAAAGCGAAGGCTCTGACGACTTTGCCATGCATGTGTTCAAGCTCAATAAAGAAACTAAGCAAGGAACTCTAGTGCATAGCTATGCCATGTCTGGTACTAGCTTGAAGAGTCATATTTTTTACTTTTTATATTTATTGCAGAACTTCAATGTTGTGTCAATCGTTGGTGACTATAACGGTGGCGTACAGTTTTTAAATGCTTGCAACGAAAGCGAAATGTTTAAAGAAGCTGGAATTAAAATTGATTGCTTTGATGTTGATTTCGATAATCCTCAAGAATACAATGCTGCTTTGCGCGATGCTAGAAATCAATACAATTTAGAATCTAAGAAAATTTGTTTTTTGAGAAAACCAACTTCTTACTGGATTAGAAGCGCAAATGAATTATTGCAATCAGCTTTCGATCATAAACGCATTTGGTTTGCCGCTTCCGCTATTGATGACGATTACCAGCGTCAGAGAGCTAAGAATATTCCTATTGACAAAATTAAATTCTTGCGTTTTGCCGATGCAGATGAAAAGGGTGATGCTGCCAAGATGATTGATTTCATTGAGCATCAAAAGGATATGATTGATTTAACAAAAGCAGAATGCGCTCTTATTCAAATCTCTACCACAGCACAAGGCACTCAATCATTTGACTTGCCAACTAATTTGCGCAGGCAATCAGGACCAGACAAAGCTAGACGAGATTCATACTCAGCATTAGTCTTAGGTAATTGGATGATTCAAACATACTTTGATATGATGGATTTCAAGCAAGAAGAAACATTTGCGACATTCACTCCAGAAATGTTTTAAAAACTGACTTTAAAGTTAGATTTAAACTTTTCTTTGTGTAATATATCCATATGGCTCGTTCCTACAATAAGAAGTCTGATTACTGGAGAAAGTTTGATCAAAAGTCAGATTCCAACATTCCACAACAAACTCAAGCATCTTACGATCCAGTTCTTGCTGGTGAGCCGTTTTATACTTCGGACGCTTCTGTAGTTTTTACAACCAAGGCTTCTGAGGCGCGTGGTGGCGGTATTGGTAGAACTGAAGCTACAGGTGGCAGATTCAATCGTTCTGCATTAGCTCCTGTCTTTGATCGTTTTAGCAGCATCCGCGCAGGCATGTTGCCATATAGTTTTTCAAACGATGGCGTTTATGTTCGTGAGGCTATTGAACTTTGTCAGAAAGCATATGCCAATGTAGCTGTGTTTCGTAACGCAGTTGATTTAATGTCAGAGTTCTCCAATGGAGAAATTTATCTTGAAGGCGGCACAGAAAAAGGTCGCGATTTCTTTTATCGTTGGATGCGTAAGATTAACCTTTGGGGATTGAAAGATCAGTTTTTCCGCGAATACTATCGTAGTGGGAACATCTTCATTTATCGTACAGATGGCAAGTTTGATTTGGAGGACTTCAAGCGTCTTTCTACAATGTATGCCGCTGAAGGTGATGGACTTGGGCAGAATACTATTCCAATCAAATATATTCTTCTTAATCCTTTTGATATTGTTGCTAAGAGAGCCACTACATTTAGCGCAGTAGCTTATGAGAAAGTTTTGTCTGAATACGAATTAGAAAGATTGCGCCATCCACAAACTCAAGAGGACATTGATCTTCTAAAGTCTTTCCCCGAAAATGTTCAGAAAGAAATTAATAAAGGCGCTTTCGCTAAGAACGGATTAAAAATTCAAATTGACCCTAAACGCCTACACTTTTCCTTTTATAAGAAACAAGATTATGAACCCTTTGCTATTCCATTTGGTTTTCCTGTGCTTGCAGATATTAACGCCAAGCTTGAACTCAAAAAGATGGACCAAGCGATTACGCGAACCGTTGAGAATGTCATCTTGCTTATTACAATGGGCGCACCTCCCGACAAAGGAGGAATTAATCACCACAACCTCAAAGCAATGCAAGACTTATTCCGAAACGAATCTGTCGGGCGAGTCCTCATTGCAGACTACACAACAAAAGCTGATTTCGTTATTCCAGACCTTAACAAGGTTCTTGGACCATCCAAGTACGAAACCTTAAACAAGGATATTGAACAAGGGTTGCAAAACATTTTCTTTGGTGACGACAAGTATGGCAACATTGCTACCAAGATTGACATGTTTGTTGATCGTCTCAAGGAAAGTCGCCAAGCATTTTTAAATGAATTTTTACAGCCAGAAATCAAGCGTATTTCTAAGGCTTTAGGTTTCCGCGCTTATCCAGAAGCTAAGTTCAAGGAGATTGATTTCAAAGACAATACTCAACTTCTTCGCGTTACAACTCGCCTCATGGAACTTGGAGTCATCACTCCACAGCAAGGACTCACAGTGTTCAATACTGGACGCTTCCCTCAACCAGAAGAGATTGCGCCAGCCCAAGAAACCTTTGTCAACGACAGAGAAAAGGGTTATTACAATCCTATTGTTGGTGGAGTACCAGTTATCCCACAAGACGCTCCAGAACCTAAGAACAAAACACCGAAGTCTGCTGGTCGCCCTCAAGGGGCAATCACAGAAGCTCAATTCTCTCGCAAAGGAGTTCAAGAAACTGTTTACAAAATCGAAGAACTCACTGCCACAATCAAAGCTCAAGCCAAAGAATCTCTTGGAGTTAAGAAACTATCCAAGCAACAAAACAATGCTCTTGAAGAACTTTGCAAAAAGATTGTTTGTGCTTATGAAGTAGATAATTGGGAAACTAAGGCGATAGAATGTGTAAAGGATTTTAATGCAATCGAATCTTTGGGATTGATTGAGGGCATTTCAGAAATTTCTGACGCTCATCAATTAGATTCCTATTCCGCAGCTATTCTTTACCACAGCAAAACTCATGAATCCTGACGAAGTACCAGTACCACTAGAAAAAAGCGTTCAAATCGTCAACGGAGTTGTAGAAGTTACAATTGCCGAAAAGAAAATGACCGACAAAGAAAAGAAGGTCTATAAAAAGTTCATGGCCAAGTGCGTTAGTGGCGCTACTGGCAAGAGCAAGAAAGACGCTATGCTTGCTTGTGCTGTTGATTTTGAAAAGATGAAAGAAAAGATTATGGCAGAAGACGATCTTGAAGAAATTAAAAAAGAAGAAGAGGAAGACGAGGACGAAGAAGAAAAAGAAGAAGAAGGCAAGTCTCTTGAAGAAAAAATCAAACTAGAAAAAGAAGATATTAAAAAAGATAAGTATGAATTAGAGCTTGAAAAGCAAGACCTTAAAGATGATGAAGAATATTTAAAAGATCTTGAGAAAAAGAAGAAGATGGAAGAGTCTAAGTCTGCTGCTAAGAAAGGCGCTAAGATGGAATATCGCGAAAAACAAAAGACTCCAGCTAATAGCGTAGGTATCATCACTGTAGATCAAATTAACAAGTGGGAAAGAGCAGAAAAGAACGAAAATAAAATTCAAGAACAGAAAGAAACTAAAACCGTCTGGAAAAATACTATAGACCTATAATGGATTTTAAATATAAAACAAGATTCGATATTCCGTTTCGTCAATGCAGCATTGGCGAAAATTCTTTTATTTCAAAAGCCTCTTTGGAAAATCTTAGAGACTTGCTTCCTAGCCAATCAATTGATCTAACAAAGAATATTGATTTGCTTGGCGTGGCTTTTGACGCTGCTGTTGTTAATCAATTTAATAAAAATGATGATGGAATTGATTCTGCCACCGCAGTTCAAATTCTTCCATACTTTGTCCACAAGCCGACTAATATTGAACACAATAAACAAAAGATCGTTGGTCACATCGTCTCTGCTGGATTTAATTCATGGGGCGAAAATATGCCCATGAGTAGCCAAGAAGTTCTTGAAACTAATGGCCTTGTTAACTTAGCTTTGGGCGCTGTTGTTTATAAACTTGTTGACCCTAAGTTCACTGATTTAGTTTATAACTCAACCAGCGAAAGTAATTCTTTATATAACGCAGTTTCAGCAAGTTGGGAGCTTGGATTCAGCGAGTATGTCTTAGCTCTTGGCAGCACAAATCTTAATGAAGCTGAAATCATTTCTAACCCTAAACATATCGAAGAACTTAAGGGAAGTCTTCGCGCTTATGGTGGTAATGGTAAGACAAAAGATGGTACAAAAATTTATCGTCTCGTCAAAGGAAATGTATATCCTTTAGGCATTGGTTTCACATCTACTCCAGCCGCAAATGTTAAAGGTTTATTGCTAGATACAGCCGAAGTTGAGCAAAACATTAAGTTCAAAGATGATAGAGATAGAAAACTTTTTGCAATAAATAATGAAAAAATAATTTCACAATTTAATATTAATACTGTAAACACAAAAAAATCTATGGATTTAGAAACATTTCTTTCAGAATTGAAGGCTTCTCTGCAAGAGAAGAAATTCTCCGAAGAAGCGATTGCTGGTATGACCAGCACTTTTGCTGATGCTATTCGCGTTAAAGACGAAGAGTATCGTGCCGCTAAGACGGAGAAAGAAGCCGCTGAGACAAAGAGCAAGGAATTGCTCGCTTCTGTCGAAGGGCTACAAAAAGAACTTTCAGAAACAAAAGTCAAACTTCAAGAGATTGAAGCGGCTCAAGAGGCAGAAAAAGCCCTTGCCCGTTTTAACTCACGCATGGAAAGCATTGACAGCGCTTACGCCCTAGAAGACGAAGATCGTCAGATTCTCGCTTCTGAGCTAAAGGCTCTTGATGTTTCCGATGAAGCTTTTGCTTCTTATCAAGAAAGACTAGCTGTTGTTTGGAAACATAAGAACAAAGAACACATCGCTCGTCTAGCTGAAGAAGCTGAAGCTAAAATCAATGCAGAAGTTGAAAAGCGTCTCGCTGAACTTAATAAGTCAACCGCTTCAGTCACAAAGACTCCCGAAGAATTGGCCGAAGAAGCTCTAGAGAAAGCCAAGGCTTCTGAAAAAGAAACCATTCCGAATAACAATGGTGAATCTGGCACTGAAACCAAGAGTTTCAAAGAAAGATTCGCTTCTGCTTTTTCTCGCGAAAATATCCAAATTTCCTAACAATCTCTCAATAACTCAATATGGCAACAAGACTACTCCCATTCCGTCAATATGATGATAACGATGTTATCAACATGTATGCACTAGCCGATGCCGCTGTCAACGAATCCGTAACAGGCGTTGGCTCTGGTGACGCTGGTGTTTTCGTTAAAGTTTCCGCTGGAAACTTTGATTTGGACCCTGTATCTTACGCTACGAATAGCTACCTCGGTAAAACCGACTATCCTTTCGTTGGCGCAAATCAGTATCCTTCCGTCAACCTCAAGGTAACTCCTGCCGCTTCTGGCGACACCACAAACTGCCTTGGACTCACTCTCCGTCAAACTGCAAAGACTGACGAAAACGGTGAAAAGCTTCTATACTATCGTCAAAAGGCTGAAGAGCTTATGTGCGTACTTCCTGGTCAAGCTGTACCAGTAGCTACTCGCGGTGTATTCTCCCTCGGAGCCAATGCTCTTGACGGTACGCTAACTGTAGGAGCCGCTTTCAAGCTTTCCGCTAACGCTGGAAAGATCACTGGTTGCGCTGTGACTGACACTGCTAAACTTGGTATCGTTCTCGGTACTGGTAGCCGCACTTCACAGACCACCACAGATCAATTCGCTGGCAATTTCGCCGTAATCGGTCTTCGCATGTAATTCAACCAAGGAGGAAACAATTAATCTAAAATGAAAATCACTCTTAAAAGAACTCCAGAACAAGTCGAACTAATCAAGGCTATGGCTTCCCGCAATCGTCAGGTTGCTTACGAAGCTCAAGTAGCTCTTGCTGAATTCATCGGCC
>Ga0208147_1000489_pt1 | contig 14016 bp, 24 predicted proteins | sample DEB3_08_DNA_FD_184520 | JGI IMG/M metagenome (GOLD analysis project Ga0208147, IMG submission 184520) | Aqueous microbial communities from the Delaware River and Bay under freshwater to marine salinity gradient to study organic matter... | ecosystem: Environmental > Aquatic > Marine > Coastal ... | reverse complement strand
GTAGTTAGTTTCAAGTATGGATAGTTTTCGTTTATTTCTTTCATTAACTCTTTTGTTTGGTTAGGGTTATACATGTCTATACCCTTTTGCTTTAACTGCATTTCCACTACAGGTGGAATACTAGCAAAGTGTGCCCATTCTTCTTTAACACCTTTATTCCAAATTTCAGGGTTATCTCTGGACTGTTTAATTTTGTCTAACATGCCACTCAAATCTTGAGTAGAAGTTAGGTAGTATGTATCTTTAGCAGGGTCATAGTCAAAGTACTGACTTACACCTGTTACGCTATTGTGGTCAAATAATATTGGCATAGTATAAATACAACAGAGGGAGAATTAACTCCCTCTATCATATCACATCTAATTACTAAGCACCTACGTTTTGCACTTTTGCATGTGCGTCAGGGTTTTGAACTACTAAAGCATATTCTGCTGTTAATAGCCAGTTTGTTGCGTCACCAGTCTTAGCAAGTTCTTCTTTGCTTAAAGGACGTAGTGAAGCTAAACCAACATAACCTGGGTCTACACATAAAACTGCTGCATCACGCATGAAACGGTCAAGTTTCACAGTGTGATTACCGAAGTCAGAAACGTAAACGTCTGCTGCACCAGTAATTGTAGCTTGTGTTGTACCTTGAACATTGTTGAACTTAGTAGCAATACCGCTAAAGCCAGAGAAACGTGCTTTGTTAGTTGCTGACATAAGGATTAATGATGGCTCGCCACCGTCTGTCCAAGCTAATTGTAAAGCTGACTTTAAGTCTGCTTCAATGAATGTTACTGAAGTACCGTCTGTAGGAGCTGCAACTGTACCGCCTGAAAAACCAGGAGTTGTACCAGATGTAGAACCTGTAGCTAATACTCGGTTTACAATCCAAGACTCAATACCTGCAGATGAACGAGCTGTTGCTGCACCGCCTGCTGAAGATGCTTGGTTACGTACAATTGCATACTCCATGTCACGTTTCATTTCTTTACCAGCTTTCATAAGTTGGTAAGCAACTTCAGACTTACGACCATATTTTTTAACTACGTCATAAGTGTTAGAAATTTGAACTGTTTTACGTGAGATTTGAGTATAGTTACCTAATACTGTTGTTGATGCTAATGTTGCGAATGAAGCGTCATCACCTTCAAGTGCTCTGTTAGTCGCTGCTGCTGCGAGGGCGTCAGTTTGCCATTGGTGATACGTCTGGCCGGCCGAAGACCTCTTTGCAATTGATAAAAGTGGTGTATCTTCTGGAGAAATATCAAAAATGATATCCTCAAATGACTCCGCTATACCTTTACCGGTATAACTATTGGTTGCTGCTGTTGCCATGATTTTTTCCTTTGTAAATTAAAGCATGTTTTCTATAAGTTTTGTAGCCATATCTGACTTACCTGTTTTACGTAATGACTCACGTAATTGACGGTGAGCAGAGCTAGCTTCCGCTTTAGTATCTTTAGAACCAGGTTTCACTACTGGCTTAGCACTTGATACTTTTTTCTTTACAGTAGAATTCTGTTGAAGTTTTCGCCATTGCATAGCGTCATGCAATACCTTTACGTGACGAGGGTCAACAATTGAATTGAGTTCTGCATCTGAAAAACCATAATCCTTGCCAGTAGATAACAATGCTTGGTTAGTCTCAGGACTCCAATTTGGTATCTCTTTTGCTAGAATTTCTTTTCCTTTTGCTATCTTCTCAGACATCAATTGCGTTTGCTTCTGAACGACTTGTTGCTTTTTGGCTTCAAACTGTGAAACAAGTTGACTACGTTCTTGCTGTAGTTGGTTGTATGTAAAGAAAAGTTTTTGTGCTTCCACAAAGTCATTATCAGACAATTGTTGCCAATTCACGTTTGCATATTGGTTTAATTGTTGGTCTAATGATGTGATTTTTGCTACATCTTCAATTAAGACATTGTTAAGTTGCATCTGTTCTTGAAAGGCTTGCTCCTGCATTTGTATTTGCTGGGCATACGCTTCTAGCTCTTTGCGTTGTTCTGCTACTTGTTGTGTCTTTTGCGTGTAGTCTAAGCCTTGTTGAGCTAATGCTACTACTTCGTCTAGTGGTTTTTCAACATCTTCACCATTGACTTTAAGTTTAAGGATAGCAGGAACTTCATCTTGCGACTGTTCTTCTTCCTCAGCTTCGTCATCTGGCTCATCTGTTGCTTCTTCTGACTCTACTTCTTCAGTATCTTCAGCTTCAGCCTCTAGTGGTGTTTGTTCTTCTTCGTCTTGAAGTTCAGGTGGTTTAACATCTGACTCAACACTATCACCAAGCATAGTCTCTAACCGACTTTGTGGTGACTGTTCTGCGACTTGGTCACTCATAATTTTATTTCCTTGAAATTAGACAATAAAAAAGACTCGTAAGAGTCTTAAGTAGGCTTGTCCTTACCTAAATTCTTTTGCATGTCAAAACGGTTTTCACTCAAAATACTGACAAATTGCTTTTGAATGAAACACTTACCCAAATACTTTAAATCTTGGCTTATCCGTTTGTATAGCTGCGAGCCTACCTGTGGTCATCACGTCAGTAAGTTGCTTGTTGATTTGGTTTAATAGTTGTAAAGCGATAACTAATTTGTTATGTGTCTTCTCATCACCTAATGGACTGTTAGCCATACTAGCAATAAGACTTTCTCTTACTTTATCCATAGCTTCTTTGTAGATAGGGTTATCTAATATCTGTGCTGCTTGTTCACCACGTTTAACTTCTTCTAATGACTTATCCGCCATACATCATCCCTGCCTGAGCTTTGATTTGTGCAATGGCTAAGTCAGTTTCAGCTTTTAATTGTGCTTTAAACTTCTCTAACTCAGCTTGTGCAATTATTTTTTCACGTTCAATTATTATATCATTCTTTGAACGTTCTTGTTCTTGCATCATTTGTGCTTGGGCTTTTTGTTGTGACAATGCCATATCAGACTGAGCCTTTTGTTGCTCAATAGCTAACTGACCTTGAATAAGAGTTTCATTAGGGTCAGGTCTTTGTTGACCTTCTTGCTCAGGTGTATTAGCTGGATTAACCCAGAACTCTTCAGGGTTTTTAAAGCCTGCGTTCTGTGTAAGTTTAGCGAGTGCGTTGTATATCTTTTCAGGGTTAGTTAAGCCAACAGCAATAGCTTCTTTTTGCATATTCAAGATAGATGTTAAGTGAACTAACTGTTGGTCTTTATTACCAGCACCTAAGCCTACAGAGATAGATAAGTCTTTACGAGCTTTCCATTCTCTAGGGTCTACTTCTACCCATTTGTTACGTAAACGAATAATGTCTGGTTTAGTAAGTGTTGTTCTAACTAAATGATGCACAAGTTTAAATAGTTCTTTTACACCTGTCTCAGCGAATGTTCTAGCTACTAACTCAATACGTTGTTGAGACGCATTCATAATCTGTGCTACACCGGTAGCTGTCTTGTTAAGACTGTTAGAGTCTAAGCCTTGATTGTAAGCTGTGATACCTGTTCTCTTTTCTTTCATAGAGTCCATGTATTCAACCATACCGAATGATGATGCTGGTAGTGGTGGATGTGATAAAGGCATGATGCCTGAACCTGGGTCACCTTCTACACGAACAATACCACCTGGTCTTGACGTAAGCATATCGTCTAGGTTTACTCTGTCAGATATTGCATAACGACCATTGTTAGCTAGATACATATTATCTAACTGACCACGAATAAGCGTAGACTTAATTAACTGAATGTCCATAGTCAAGTCAGCATAAGAACGACCAATATGTCTATGTGGCATTATCATAGGTGTGATACATGCGAAAGGTACATACTCGCATTTCTCTTTGTATAGGATTGTATTGCCTAACACTACAACTCTATATCTTTCACCGTCTAACTTAATGTATGTGTCTTTAACTAAACCTTCTTCTGGAGCAATAGCTCTGTCGTATTCTTCATCATAGATATCACGAGCATTAGACTCTTCTTCAAAAGTGTCTCTAATATCTGACATGATAGACTTGATGTATTCTAGTGGCTTGTCAAATGCTTCAGCAATACTAGCTAACTGCATAACTTCTCTATGTTGAACGAAAGTAGCGTCTTGTAGGTTAGGACCTGATACCTCTACAGATATCATCATGTTTTCAGGTGCTACGTTATCAATGTATATTTCAGTCTTGCTTTCTGTAACCTTGAGTTTAACGTCATGTAACATAGGTTGCATGATAGTTGCTGGGTCAACACCATTCATCATAGCTTGTTGATATAACGCATCCATATTAATAGATGGGTCAGGGTAACCAGTATGCTCTAATACTTCTGTCTTCTCATCTGAAGCCAACATTTGTAGTTGTGCATCAGTTAAACCTTTATACTCGTATTCTTCTACCTCTTCCTCTTCTTCAGAGTAAACCTTTACATATCCGTTCTTAGATAGTAATGCGTCTTTAAACCATACATAGAATACTTTAAACCCTTCGTTCTTTTCCATAACGACATGGTTAATGTAATCTGTTTCTTGGTCTGCTGCTTCTTGGTCTTCAGGACCTTTAGGGTCAAACTGAACAACCTTATCACCAGCTACAAAGACTTTGAGTAATTGTGGTAATGCTGACTCAATCGTGTCTTGCACGTCATAAGATACAACTTGTGAACGACCTTCTTCTTCGTTACCGAATGGTTGACCTAAGTAATAGTCAATAGCCTCTGCTCTATCGTTAGATAGTGATGAGTCATTTACACCATAGGCAATACTTTCTTGTTGCTCTATCTGTGCAATGATTTCCATATCTTGTATCTTCATTAAACAATCCCTCTATTTGTATATTGTATCTTCTCTTTAGACCATGACTCGTTCTTCATAGCTTCTATAGAGGTACATAAGTATCTGAGACAATCACTACCATGACTGTATTCGTCATGTAGTGGTGCACCAGGTTCATTGGTTGCAGAGTTTATACTTCTGCGATAATTCTTTAAACATTCAACAAGTCTATTAGCTGACTTATCAAAGTATATTCTGTGGAAGTTCATTCTTACTAATTTAATGCCAGACTCTATATCTTGCCTAGGAACAATCCTTACATCCCATCCTAACTTCTTCATAATATCTTCTGCTGATATACCATGCTTAAAATCTTTAGACTGTCCGTCATGTGGTAAGAACATTGTACCCCAGTTATAGGATAAGTTCTTTAGTTGTGCAGAATAACTATCTAGTGTTCTGTGGTCATCTTCTATATAACCAATGATGCGTAAATCTGATATACCTTTTTGGCATAGGATAACTGACATGCTGTCGTTCCATCCTAAGTCCATGACTACATGAACCTTCATCATAGGGTCATAAGGCACAGTTGTTATACGGTTACCTTCTTGTGCTTCACGTATCTCGTTAGAGTATATAGCACCATCTACAGCAGCTTTACAATCACCTTCCCATATGTTTGCATAGTCAGGGTTAGTCTTCTCGCTATGTTGACGTTCTATCTCTAGTACTTCAGGGAACCAAGGATTGTCAGTATAGTTTACTTTAACAACCTTAGCGTTCTCTGGTGGATTAACCACGAACCTAGTATATGTGTCGTCTGTATCTATGTTGGGGTTAAATGATACCCATATCTCTGAATTAGGTTTACGTATCGTAGGTATAAGAATATCCCATGACTTCTTACTAACTGTCTGGGCTTCCTCCACCCATACAATATCACATCCTTCAAAAGACTTTATAGACTCAACAGTATTTGTAGCAAGACCAGTAAAGCTAAATGAACTACCGTTAAGACCTCTAATCTCTGCTTCAAGAACTTCATAGAAAGCTCCTAGACCTAAAGACTGTATTTGGTCATTAAGTAATGTATGGACTGACTGCTTAATAGACTTTTGTATTTCTCTGGCACATAAGACACGTGTTGGCTCACTAGCTGCTTTTATAAGCAATGCTCTTGCCATAGACCATGACTTACCTGAACCTCTACCACCGTATGCTACTTTATAACGGTGTGGCTCAAATAAGAAGTCTAGCTTACTCGGAAACTTGGCTATCGTCTGGCTTGACAAAAGTAATTCCAATTCCTAATGGTAGTTCTGAACCATCTGGTCCACTTAATTCAGTTTGTGTAGGTAGTATCTTAGCGTATATGTTATAGAAGTTATTAGGGTTATCTATAGCCCATTGCTTCATGTGGTCTACACCACCTAATTGTTCAAACACTTCTATTACGTTTTGTTTAGCTGTAGCAGATAGTTTATTAGGAACTCCTGCCTTTCTACCTGAGCCTGGTCTTTTACCACCGTGACTTGATAAATTCTCTTCTACTTTTTCAAGTTGTTCATTGTTTTCCATTGTTTTGCAACTCCTTATAGGTTGGTTGCCCTCTATTGTTTAATCGCTTAATAGTCCTTTTGGTTCTCTATACATTGTTTCTCTTGTAGAAAAGTCTTTTAACTTTCCTTTGTTTTCCACAAAACCTAAATTCTTATAAAAATCTTTTAATCTATCTATTGATGTAGCTCCAAATGCTTTAGATGGAGTTAATGTTACTTTGTTTCCTGTTTGGTCTGCATAGTTAGTAATATCTTGCATGACTTGTGTTCCTATGCCTTGACTTCTCATTTCTTTAGGAACTACTATTTTAGATACAGTTAATTCTGGCTTATTCTTACTTACATAAGCACTAATATCTATTCCCATGTCTTTATATGGCTTTATAACGTCATCTAAGCTACCTAATAGACCTTTTGTTACATTCCCTACTTGGCTAGTAGATAGTCCTAAGTATGGGTCTTGCAAGTAAGATGGCATTTGGGCATAGCCTTCTGCATATTTCTGTGCAGCAGGGAAGTTCCCTGATAGTATGTCCTGTAATGTTGCCATGTTAAGTCCCATTGTTTGCAAATTCTTTATGGTATATGTTTCTGTGGTAGTCTATAACCTCTTTTGCTTTATTAATATCAGAATACATACCTAAATATTTGTGTATTTTATTAAATGTAATTACTACTTGCCATTTCTTACATCTTTTATGCCAAGTAACGCCTTTTACTCCAGATGTATTTCTTTTGCTCATTTTTCTATTGTAAGCATTTTCACTTACACTAGCTTTTCGCAAGTTACATATTCTATTGTCTGTTTTAATGCCATTAATATGGTCTATTGCATCTAACTGATACTCACCATATACATATAACCATGCTAACTGATGTGCATGATGCCTTTTACCATTTATAGACATTCTAATATAGCCACTATCTAATGAACCACATACATCTCCAATTTTTCTATTAGAATACTTATGTGTTTTTAGCCAAGTAAAAATACCTGTTTCTTGGTTATAATGAACTTCTTGCTTTAATTGCTCTTGCGTAATCATATTTACCCCTAATTAGGTTAATTAAAAGGCTATCCATGAATTAGCATGGAAGGGGAGCTACCCCGTTCGCCCTATTTGTTACAACTTACTTTCTTTTCCATTCCCTGTAAGTGGATATATCATTCTATGATACGTACTCCACCATTCATCACTATAATCTGTGTTTTGATAATCCTTGAAACAACAAGTTCCAAGGGTGTGATGCACTAACTTAGCATCTGGATTGTATTCGTATTCTGTTTCTAGCCAGTTCCATGTTTCGTCTAGTTTACCTACTTGTTCTTCAGGATATTTGAGCCATTCAAACCTGTGTAGGTATTTACCTGTTTGTTCTTGTACGAATTTAGGTGTTAATTGTTTATTGAGCCAATGCCCACAATTCCATAACATGACTGAACTCCAATTTTTCTTTGGATAGTCTTCGTTCTTTGCACCTAAGTACTTAACAGGATGCTTTGTTTTATAGTGATGCTTTACGACTTTTACTGCTTCGTCTGTATCAAAGTTCGCTAGTATCTCTGCAATATCTGTTCTGCATATCATATCGCCATCTACAAATAGTGCGATACCTTTAAAGTTATTTAGATATGGCACTAGAAAGCGTGAATAGATAAATGCGTTACTACCGTCTTTATGTGTTTCTTCGTAGTCTTTTAAAGTGTTTAATGCTAATGGTGTAAAACTGACCGGTATTGAAGACCTCTCAATAACTGACTGGCAAAACGCATGATAAGCCACCGGCTCAACTTTACCATCATATCCTACATATATATCTAGCTTTACCACTTAACTTTGTTAGCCCAGTATGCTGCGGACATTTTTCCTTTTGCAATGTTTTTAGCGTGTCTTGCTTTAAATGACTTTGCTCTATCTGTATTTGTTTTGTCACCACTTACACCCTTTTGTCCAAAGCGTATAAGTTTCTCTGTGTCACCATCTTTAGCCAATACTGCATGTGACTTAGTAGGATGACTAGGTGTTCTCTTAGGTTTATTATAACCTGAAAATGTTTCCTTGCCCTTCTTAATCATTTCTTTTTCTTAGCTGTCTTTGCTGATTGTTTAAATGCCATAGCTGTAGGTGCACCTTTAGAACCTACCTTACGCATCTTCTCACCAGAGCCTGCTTTAATTCTTGCTTTCTTTGCTGCAATGTTTGCGTATAAACCTGTTTTCATGTTATTTCTTTCCGTAAAGATGTTTAGACATAATAAGAGTTTGTTTTTCTTTAGTAGTCATAGGCTTTGTTACTGGACCACCTATTAACCATGCACTGCACGTTCTATCTGCGGCACATTTGAACTCAAACAGTTCACAATAACCTAGACTAGCACCATCCACTACTTCATTAGCGTATGTTTCATCATCTGACTCTTCACCTTGTATGCCACTGACTATGCAGTCCATCATTTCAGGAGTTTGGATAAATGCAGAGCAATTACCACAACGCATAGTCTTGGCAGTTTCTACTGGAGTTTGCCATTCATCTGCTCTAGCACTCCAAAATTCTTTGTTTGGTTCATCTGGATTAGCTGGACCATAACCTACATTCTTAAACGCCCAGTCTCTATTCTTAAGATTAAGTTTTATGTCGTGCGTTACGACTGGACATTCTTTAGCCATTATTTTTTCTTCTTAGCCATGCCTGCAGATGAAAGTGCAATTGCGATAGCTTGTTTTGGGTTCTTAACAATAGGACCTTTTTTAGAACCAGTATTTAATGTACCAGCTTTATATTCCTTCATCACTTTGCCTATTTTTTTCATCTTTCCTGCTTTGGTCTTCGGTACTGATTTCATGTGGTTTCCTTAATTTAATAAATCTGTGGTCATATCTACAATCGTTACACAAAGTATACTCGGTGAAGTCAAATGGTTCACCACATTGTTCGCAAATAGATAGTTTCATAAAAAGAAAAAGCCCAACCAAGGAGAGAGTATGGTCAGGCTTTTGTGGGATTACGTTATTAACGGACAGGAGTTGTCCAACAAGTAGTATTATAGCATACTTTGCTATATCTGTTCAACAACATTATGCGTTTATTCGTCTTTCTGCTATTGTCAGTAAATTATCGTATGCCATGTCTAATTGCCAGTAAAAGGCTAATGGTGGTTTAGCACCTAAGTATTTAGCATAAATAGCGTCTTGTTGCCCTTGTTCTAAGCTATGCACAATAGCGTGTATGGTTCTAACATTACTCATGTCCTGGGCAGAACACATCTCTTCAAATGCCTCGCTAGTTGACTCGCCTCCTGACGAGAGACCAATTGATTTAGATGGATAACCCAAACGGTGATTATCCGACTTCATCCATAAAGCCCAATCCTCAAGGATGGACAATAAGCGTTCCATACTAATCATATTGTGTTAGCGTATAAGCTACGCTTTGTCCAAATGTTTCTTGTGTAGTTCTTTGCTGAAGGTTATGTTTAGCGTCATCTGCATTATGACTGATAACACCTTTTATTTGGTCTTCTGTGAAGTTTGCTGTGTGTCCAAATATATTTTGTAGTGGATGTGGTTGTGGAATGTAATAGTGCATAAGTCTATTATCTTTATCTTTGAATGCGTGTATATGACCTTCCATCTTCATTGTGACAAGCAAGTTTTTAATAGTATTGTAATTACCATCTACATGTGCTGCTATATCTTTTATAGCTTTAGGTTCTGTAAGGTAAGCTAGTATTTTATCTCTGGTATTCACGATACATCCTTAATTTTACAATGCCACTTTTTCTTATCGTCTTGGTGCCAACCATGCACATGAATAGTCCAACCAGCTTCACGAACATGCCCTACGTTTTCATGGTCACCTATCTTCTTTACTCTAGCTGACATATTACCTGCTGTCGTTGTTTGAACCGCTAATACTTCTTTACCTTTTAAAGCTAGTAGGTCTATAAAGCCAAACAAGTCCTGTCTTATCCTTGCAAAACTATTCCAATGTTCTACTACTGCTACTGTGTATCCTTCTTCTCGTAATTTTTTAAGACTTAACTGCGTTGGGCTAGTTGCCATCAAATTGACTTTCGTTAGGTTTAGATGTTCCTTCTTTAAATCTTTTTTCTACATTACCGGTGGACTTATTGAGTTCGTATTCATAAGTGTGTGGTGATACGTCATCACTATTCTTGTTCTTTTTAAATATCTTGTCCCAGTTATCTTGTGCTTCTTGTTCAGAAATTAACAATGGTCTTCTTCCAGAACCTTTACCCATTACTTTACCTCCAAATGTCCGTTAGTAAATAACCAACCTATAGTTTTACGGTGTGCTTCTTCCCATGCTGCTATTCTATCATGCTTATCTAACATCTTATCATTATCTATCATGTGGTGGCATTGGTGACATAAGAAAGCTATACGGTAATCATGTCCTTTGATACCTGTTCCTTTGCCATCACGTAATTGGTTAGAGTGTGCAGATACTACAGTTCCATCTTGCATAGAACACATCATACATGGTGCACCATCTGCTAGTTTAAGTAGTTTAGGGTTACGATAGTTCACTAATAATCCCAACCCCAACCCATAGTCTGACCCCATACTTCTATCTGTTGCTGGTATTCTGTCATTTCTGAAGTTGTTAGTTTAGTACTTGACTTTATAAGCTCTACAGGCATGCCTGCAATTTCTGTTTGGTATCGTAAAAACTTATATCCCATAAGTTCATGTATCTTGTCTTTCTCAATACCAAGATGCTGACCTATGCTTGTATACAATTCCCATAATCTTTCGTTTTGTTCTAGGCTACGGTTAAGTTTAGCGTCTGTTACTGTTACACGCCAACGTTTAGTAAAGTCAAGATTTTTTAGCTTCTCTATAAGCTGAGGTAAGTTGTCTTTGGTTAATGCCCACTTTATCATCTCTCCATCCTTTCGTTTTAAATACTTGTCCGTCTTTAGAAGTTGCTTTGTATTGAATGTCATCCCCAAATACTTTTTTGCATTGTTTGATAAATTCATTTATGGTCATCTTGGTGGACTCTCGTTATATCGTAAACCTTTTTGGTCAAACCAAAAGTTAAATGAACCTTCCCATTGTGCATTACGCTGCTTCTGAACAAAGACCTTAGCATCTGGAATAATCTTTAATTCATCATCTGAAGTCTTACCTTCTTCTATCAACTTTTCTTTGTATCTGTTACGCCATACACAAATAATATTATCACATAAATTACGAATATGCGAACTTCCCATAATGTTTGTAGCGTCTGGTATTTCTGCTTCGTCTTTAAGTTTTCTAGTATGTGCTACTAAAAAAATACTTACTTGTAAATCACGTGCTATTACTGCTAAAGAATTAGTAAGTCTTTTCTGTCCATCTAAAGACTCTTCAGTTACATCATCCAATTTCATTAAGCTATCAATAATAAATACATCAACTCCCAATACATGCTTTCCATAATGCAGAGTTGCTATCATGTCTTCTGACTTAGTGCTTCCTGTTTGGTCGTATATATATAACTTGTCTTTAGCACGTTCACAAAACTTATGTATATACTCATCTGTTGGCTCAGGTGAACCTAATGCCTGGGTAATCATTCTAGCTAATGTAAGCACAGGTCTCATTTCTAAAGATGCTATTAAACATTTAGTATTCTGTTTCATCATAGACAAAACAACTTGTGATAGCCACATTGATTTACCATGACCTGATACACCAGTAAGGATTGTTAGTTCCGAAGCCCTAACCCTGAACTTATCTTCCGTCTTAATCCATCCAAGTGATTTACCACTATGAACTTCCTCACTAAAATACTGTACCAAACTATCAGCAAATAAATCCGTACTTTTAACCTTAAACTCTGCATGTCCATACCCCTCGTTATAAAATTCTTGAACTGTTGATTGGCTAACTGTTAGTTTATCTATTACTTCACCTATGTTCACTAGATGCCACCTTCCCAAACTTTACGGATATTAGTTACAGTTCCATCATCCCATCTTTCTTGGTTAAGTAATGTCATAGGTGCTGGCACGAACCCTTCTTTCCATGATTTAGTTTCTTTCATCATATTGACATAGCCTATAACTTTATCAGCTATTAAGTCAAGGTCTTTTGCTTGCCATTTTTCTAAACAACCCTTCTTATTATTTTTACGAACATTTGGATAGGTATTCCAGAACTCATCAAAACGCATAATGGGTTTTATTATCTTATCTCTATCTAATCTACTCTTATCTGTTATAGTATTTGTATAGACTTGCTCTATACTTTCATTTCTTATAAGCCAAGTATCTAATTCTTTTACTAATTTTTCTACAAAGCTGATAGGCTTTCTAAATCTAAAGGCAATATCTGATACTTGTGGTAATTTGCCATTTGACTCACTAGCTAAACACCATAATTTGAATAAAGTTGCCTGTTTTATATCATCCATTTTCATAAAATCAGGGTCATTTAAAATATCACGACCATAACATTTAAACCACTTCATATCACTTTTATGCTTGTAATGCTGGTATTTATCCCAATTTTTAATACGCATGCTGCTCTCCTTTGTTAGTAATGCCAAAAAAGATTATCATGAATAAAATCTATAAGCAAACTATTTTTTATATAGAAAATACTTGACAGGTGTTTTTTATGGGTTTAGAGTTCAATTGTCAACTTTAGGAGAGAGACATGAAAATTTCAACAATGATAGCAACAGCAATACTATTCTGGGTTTATGTAGCTTTATGCCTTTGGGTTATGGGCAAGTTAGCAGGAGCAATATAATGGAAAGACATTTAGACCCAGACGCATATTTAGATGATATGGAAAGACTTGAGCAAAAAGAATTAGAAGCAGAGCATTTATTAGAACAACAGGAGAAGCATGATGACTAATTGGGGATGGGATAAAGATAGACATAATACCTGGTATAACCAATGGCATTATAAAACACCTAGAAGCTATCGTGAAAGATATGGTGTTGACTATAAACATGACGATACGGAACATCAAGAACATATAACAACAAATATCTTGACTGTCATATTAGTTTTAATTATAGTGGGGATGTTATGGCTACAGAACTAGAACATATAGCAATAATACTTAAAAGACTAACTGAAGAACTTAAATTAGATAACGAAAAATGGGAGAGAGAGAATGGAAGACCAATTTTACCAACAAGTGATGCAGGAGTTGCACGAGATGGAAACCAAACAACAGGAGAGAATAAATGAGCATTCATAAAAAATTAATGCAAGCTAGACTTGCCTTGCAAAATACAGAGCTTAAAAAATCTGGTAAGAATAAATTTGCAGGATACCAATATTTTGAACTAAGTGACTTTTTACCTACTATTCAAGAAATTTCTAATGAGGTGGGTATCTGTGGCACAGTAACATTTTATACAGACATAGCAATTCTTACTATTACAGACATAGATGATGCTACACAGTTTATTGAGTTTAAATGTCCTATGTCTTCAGCAGCTTTAAAAGGTTGTCATGAAGTACAAAATTTAGGAGCGGTTCAGAGTTACTTAAGGCGTTACCTGTGGGTAAATGCTTTTGAAATTGTAGAACACGACTCTATTGACTCTGCTAAGCCTGTAGAACAAGAAGAAGTTGAAGTAACTGAGTCTCAATTAGGTAAATTTAAAACACAATTAGAAGAAGCATTAAAAGAAGGTAAGCTAAAAGAAGCATTCTTTAAACTACCAGAAAATGCTAAAACTCAATTACGTGATTATGCTAATGAAC
>Ga0208147_1000487_pt1 | contig 14062 bp, 16 predicted proteins | sample DEB3_08_DNA_FD_184520 | JGI IMG/M metagenome (GOLD analysis project Ga0208147, IMG submission 184520) | Aqueous microbial communities from the Delaware River and Bay under freshwater to marine salinity gradient to study organic matter... | ecosystem: Environmental > Aquatic > Marine > Coastal ... | reverse complement strand
TGTCCGCTTGCACCACGCGCCCCTTAAGCGCACCCGACAACTGCGCCGGTTGCGAGAAATCCAAATCCTGCACCGGCCCGACAAGATCGCGGTGCGCGTTGGCGCCGTATTCGAATGCATCCTTCGATAGCGCAATTCTTTTGGCGTTGTGCGCCTGTTCGAACGCCCTTGCCCGCACGGCACCCATACCGCCGGATTTTGGATCGTCGGCTTCGGCCTGGACCTCGCGTAGCGTCGTCGTTTGGTCCCTAAGCGGAAGTTTGGCGAAGGCGGCAACGTCGGACTGAAGATTCAGCCCATACCGGAGTTTCTTCGCAAACCCAACGTCCCCTAAAGCGGCGGCGCGGTTGGCGAGCGTAAGCGTCTTCGCGGGATCGACCGGACGGCCGAGATTGAGACGGGTGGCGATATCTTCGGCTTCGTCCCTGATCTTGCGGAGTTCGTCGTTTCGCAGACCTTCTTCGCGGGAGATACGCGCGCGGGCGATTTCCGCGACACGCAACCGGCGGGATTGATCGATACCCAGGTTGGGATCGTCGATTAGATCGTTAAGCCGTTTTTCCGCCGCCTTCCGGCCCTCGATACCGCCACCGGCTTTTTGATAGGAAACGAACGCATCCCTGGCCAGCGCCTGACCCGTGCCTTCGTCGGCAACCTGGGTCCGGTATTGCTGCGCCATGTCTTTGTCAATAAGACCGGAAGCGATGCCGTCTTGAAGTTTCTTTTCGAACTCAGCCGCTATTGTGTTGTAGGTCGGGGAGTTGAAGTGTCCAGCAGACGCAAGGGTCGATAGATCGGCGATGTTCGCCTTCAGGCTCGCATCCCACGACGCGGCGGAGAGGCGGTCGTTCTGCGCCGTCGCGCTGGTCAACAGAGTGGTATAACCCTTATTAACTTCCCCCTGAAGAATCGCTTCCGCACGTCCACGATATTGTTCGGGAACGGATTGAAGCGTGCCTTCCTTGAAACCGTTCGTTACGCGCAAATAGGCCTCGGGATCGTTCCGATGACCCGCGACCAGTTCGGCAACCCTAGCCCTGGTCTGCGTTTCGAACAGACTTTCGTATTTGACTTGCGCCCGCGCGGCCCTGGCCCTTCCCGCATCCCCCGAGGTGTCGAACGGCTGGACCGTGATATTACCGGCTTCGTCCAACCCGACCGCGTTGTCGCCTTCGATAGAAGCCCTGGTTATGGCGGCTTTCCGTTCTTCCTTGCCAAACTCCGCGCCTATGCTTGCCAAGGCACTAGAAACCGCAGCCAAGCCCTCCCCGGCCCCGGCGGGCTTGATGACCCCGGTGTTCTGTATCAGTTCCTTGGCTTTGATTTCAGGAAGCCGTGCCATTAGACTTTGACCCCCGACAGAGATTTAGCCGCACCGCCGACACCGCCCAACAGGGCTCCGGTACCTTGTATCTGGGTTTGATTCGCCGCCAAGCCGTAACGACGGGAACGGGAGAGATAGTTCGTGCGCGAGGTTTCGATATCTTCTTCGGCCTCTTTCTTCGTCTGAGCCTGGATTGCTTGCTGACTACCACCGAATAATTCAACCCCACGGGACGCGAAGATGGCACGTTGACTGGCAAGGACGGAATTCAACTGCCTGCGTCTTTGCAGTTCATCCTGAGCCGCAGCCGTCTTTGCATTCGCGGCTTCTTCCTCGTACTGAGCCTGTAGAAACTCCGCGCCCTGGTACCCCTGATAACCGGATGCCAGAGAGGACACGGCACCGAGAGCCGAAAGAGCGTTGCCAGCGGTTGCCCATGACGGCAGAGACGCGGAAAGCCCACCGAAGAACCCACTAGCGGCAGGCGCGGCTGTAGTAACACCGACAGAGGCGGCACCGATGGCACCGGCGGCACCAGACCCGGCCCCAGCAGCGGTGGACAAGGCAGCGGCGCTACCCGGCGCGGCGGCACCAGCGGCGCCAAACAGACCGAAGCCGCCCGTGGCAATCCCAAGGCCGCCAATCGCCAAAGCCGGTACTAGCATTCTTCCCATGGCAACCTCACTCGTTCACCTGGACTTCCCGGGTCAGCCCGAGAACAGTCACCTTGGCAGGAGTCGTTATGTTCAATGTGCATTGTGCGTTTTCGTCGTACCCCTTGAACCACGCCGTCAACAATCCAGTCTTTGTGGGGGCGGCTTCGTCGAACGCATCGCCCGCGAAATCGAGATATATGTCCTGACCGGATACTGTGAATCCCGCCGACCTATCGACTTGGAAGTGAGCCCGGACCAATCCCATGACCTTGCCCTTGGAAGTGCCATCGGGAAGATCAAAATGTGCAGGCATCGGTTTGATCTGTTGGGTAAACGGTAGTCCGACACTGATCCCTGTAGTCGTCAAATCAGCGTCCGGTATCGTCACCGCCCCAGATGTGGATACTGTAGCGGTGCCGAGATAATGACCCTGGGAGCAAATCGATACGGTTTGACCGACATACTGAGTCGCGCCGGAGAAAGTGTTTGCTCCGGCAGTCGTTCCTGCATCGAGATGAATCTGACAATCGATGGCTTCCGCCGTGTCGGAGAATTTCTCCAGCGTCAGAACTGCCGTTCCTGTGGTCAATTCTCTTTCCGTCAGCATAAAGACATCGGTATCGCAATCCGTAATTGCGACAACCGTTCCGTCCGTTTGCCATGGAGTCCACGACGCGAGTTTTTCTTCCCTGACGGAGTGGAAACACGAAATCTGCCCGGACGACTTCAAGAGCATCGCGTATTGTTCAGGCGAACCTGTTCTTCCGTACAAGACAGCAAGACCGAGGGGGGCGGAGTACGTAGACCCGCCGATGACAAGATCGTTCGCCAACAGGGAGACAGGGCGGGCGGAGTACGCCTGTAGCGTATCCTCCCACAACGCCTCCCTCGCTACTGAATTAGTGTTCTGCACGAACATGAACGCTTCGTCGAACATCCGAGGTTTGACTTGGGCAGCGCCGTAGGGCTGTTGTTCCAGCACCGCGAAGTTCCCAGGAGTAAGCGGAGAGGTTGCCGATGTGGGAACGTAGTAAAACGACCTGTCCCCGAACAAAGTCAGGAACCTTCCGCGACAGGCATAACGAGCCCTTGCGCCGGCAACGCCTTCCCAAATCGCTTCATCGTCGTTACCGGACCCGACATCGAAATTGTAATAGGCCCCGATCTTGGATAGCCAGATTCCAGAGGGACGAGACTTCGCGCCCCAGAAAACAAGCCGGTCAGGAAAGAACGTGACATCGATTGGCCATCCTCGATAAGTGGAGAACGCCTGTTCGTCCCAATCTTCCGTGGCATTCGTGGAGGCAAGCGTTTCCTTGATCGATCCCGATGAAATCGTTCCCGATGTGACGGTCGAAATCAGAATCTGCTTTCCGCCCTTCCGAATGACGTTCCCGACCATCCCGGTTGTGAAAAACGAATCCGAGGTTGTCAGGGTGATCGCCCCTGAAGTAGCCGTCGCGGAAACCGTCACCGATGAAGGGGCGTATTTGTAATACGGCTGATAGATCGGATACCCCGCCACCGCCCCCGTCGATTCGGCCTCAAAAGAAAAAGCGGCTTGAGTGAACGTTGTTGAACCAGTTCTAGTAATCACCTGGGGCTGCAAATCCTCATGTGCGAGGATCATGGTATTTCCGTCATGCGCCCAATTCAGCTTTCTTTCCGTGATCATCCCTGAAGTGATCCCGGAGACAGTGACCGTATTCAAAAGCTGGCCCGTGGTGCCGTAGACATCGATTGCCCCTACGCGGACATGCATCGCGTATCGTTCGGAGGGGGAGAACACGAACGGGAACAACAGCCCGTAAGTGGACCCCATGGTGTTCAAGTAGAGGGTTTCCGGCCGAGTCCTCATACCCCCCTGAGCAAGGGGGGCCATGTTCAATAGGGATTCCGCCCCGTTCGTCGTAAATGTTTTATCGTACCTAGCCGCCATCAGCGGGCTGAGTTGCCCGTGATGAAAGGAGGTCTGCGCCTGCCGAACCTTGGTCGGCATGTCAGATTCGCCTTACGGCATTCAGCCTGGACGGCGGGAACTTCCTAGCCGTTTGCTGTTGGGAATCCAGATTTCTAGCCTTGGGAAGAGTGACCTTTTCAAGATGGTCCCGCGTCTGATTGGCTTGATCGGGGTTTCGCACGATGGCCCGCCAGAATACCGCCTCCAATGCCTCGGTCACAACCTCGACAAAATACGCGGGCCAGAACGACTCCGCGAACGATGCGGTGTAGACCGCATAAAGGGTATGGTTTTCGTCGTAGTCGCAAGCGATCTTGTCCTGATCCCGCTCGTAAACGATGGGGACATTGGACGAGATAAACACCCCATGAAGATCGAGAAGATCGGACGGCAGTTGCCAGTAATCCGTCCACCCGATAACCGGCTCTTCAATCAGGTGATTGAGGGCCACCCGCTTCCGGGCGAATTTCCACCTGTGATTGGTCAGCAAATTCTCGACAAGGGGGGAGTATTCCTGGCCCGCGATGTCGGATTCCGTTATGCCGTCATCGAACGAATCGATGCTGTTCGCACCAATGCGTTGAAGTGCCCGAGTACAGATGTCGAATTTGCTTTGCGCCATGGCGGGATAATGCCTCCAAGGCCGGAATCCCGCACAGGACGGGGATTAAGCGGCCAACATTGCCTTCAGTTCTTCCTTGGACTTGCCGAAGCTGTTCAGGCCCTTTTCCTTCACCTTGGCACGGAGAGCGTTGATATCGTCCTCTTCCAACTCCTTGCGGACCTCGAACGGGTTTTCCGGCATCCCCAAGACAGTCGGCCCACGAGACTTGACGTTCGCCACGAAAGCCCCATCGGGACAGACAATCCAGAGGAAATCGTTAACCTGTAGTTCGCCCCAATGTTTGAAGTAATCCAGCTCGCAAGTCGCCACCATCGAATCCGTGGACCGATAGCCGAACTGCCGAACGGCCGTCCCTCCGCCAAGGACTTCTTTATTGCGGTGCGAGAAAGGCATAATGTCTCCTAGAGTTTTTGGACCATGGTACGCATCCACCAATCGTGAGCCTCAACGGCCCCCATGGAGTGCGCGGTTTTCAATTCCCCCTGCTTCGCCATCTGCTGACCCTGGGACAGGTGAAAGGTGATTTCCTTCCTCCGGGCCATCGCCTTCTTGTAAGCAGCGGATTCGCAGTTATCTGGGTAGATCGGATTTCCAAAGAACAAATCCGATTGTTCCGGCACGACGAGGGGAATGCCGTTCTTTTCGCAGTAGTCGATGAAGAACATACACCCCGCGCGTTGCATGGCGTATTCCTCGGTCAGGGCCATATCGACCCCCCAAAGACCGATGGCTTCCGGGTTTTCCATGACTGCTTCAGCGAACATCCAGGCAATCGAGGATGTCATCCAATGGCGCCCAAACTTCTCCAGGATGGCCTCACGGTCGATAAACGCCTTGGCGCTCGGGACCAATGGAGAGGGCTTCATAAGGCGAACGTCGGCGCCCTTGGCGGCCATGGTTTCCAACCACCTTACATGCCGGATAATATCCGGCGCCCAATCGGGGTTGTTTTCCTTGTCCAGCAACCAAGCCGGATCGTGGACTTCGTACCACCGATGGAAACCGGGAGTAACCTTGGAGGGGTCCATCCCGATGCACCAAATCTGCCACTCGTTCGGATCGAGCGGACAGCCGGGATCGGGGAAGGGGGCTGAAGATCGGGACGATGGAGCAGTCCCGACAATGGCGATTTTCTTGGAAAAAGCCCCGGGAGCCTGAGCCCCCGGGGAGTCGGCGGAGGAAACGTTTTCGTCTGACACGATGTTCCTTTAGGTCGAGGGTTGCCACACCTTCGCGGTGATCGAGGTTCCGTCCACGGTGCCCATGACCGCGCGTTGCGACCAAATCGAGGTCGAAACCGCTTCGAGCATGACCGCATCGCCCTTGCCCGCGAGAGTAATGGCGCCGTTGGTCGAACCGTTTCCGTCCAGAATGGTCGCCCCCGTGCTGGACAAGATCGCCGTGCCGGTCGAGGAAGCGTCGATCTGATAGACCACCATATCCCCCGCCGAGGCCGGAGCCGGGACGAGGAACGTCAGCGATTGCGTGGTGGCGATCAGGTTCGTTCCGAAGCCGTTCAGCGTGGTCGCGGTCGAAGAATGCGCCGTGACGGTTTTGATAAGACCATCCGGCACAAGCGCCGCCGTGGTGCCGTTGGACGTGACCTTGAACACGCCAACACCATCGGACGCGATGATTTTCACGCGGTCGTTGGACTTCAACATGTTCCCCGTGAGGGACGTGACGGAGAAGTAGTCCGCCGCGACGATGGTAGCCATCGCCTCGCCGGTCGAGTCATACACGAAGTCCTTGTAAAGGCCGGTGACATTCGTGCAGTGGAGATTGGTTGCTGTAACTGCCATGTTCCGTACTCCTTACGAGCCTTCGTTGACGAGCAGGCGCTGTTGGCCGTCACCATCGATGGCGACATAGCCAATGCTGGACTTCGCCATGATCAGGATGGCGTCCTTCTGCGGAACCGGGTCGATGGAAACGCCCAATTCCAGCCCCACACCTTTGCCCACGGCGTCGTAATGCCAGGACGAGATGTAGCGGGACGTGCCGGAAAGCGTCAGGCCGGTGTGATAGTTCCACATCGAACCCATCCACTTGCGCCCGCCCCACGGATTGCCCGCCAGGGGGGTAGCCCCGACGTATTCCGCGCGAGCGAACTGATCGACGGTCAGCATCTTTTCCCAGACCTGGATCGAAACGGCCGAGTAAAGCATCCCATCTTCAAGGGATACGTCCCGCGCGCCGAGGTTTCCGATGTGGTCGGAGAAGATCGCCGTCACGGTACCGTTCGTCGAGGAAATAGCCGAAAGGTTCTGCGCCGTCGAAGTGTTCGAAGTGGCTTCCAACGTGGAAATGAGAGCCGCGTCGTCCTGGCGACCGATGGCAGCAACGGCGGTGCGCTGCATGGCGCCGCGTTCGTCGTGCCGGATTTTCAGCATGTCCAGGTTGTCGATGTACTGCGGGCCGTAGTAATCGACCAGGGTTGCCGTCGCCGTGTCGTGCGTCGGGTTCATCGGGGTAACGTCGGAGTTGCGGCCCTTCGTGGTAGCAGCACCCTTTCCGATGATCTGGAACACAACCGAGCGGCCGTTTACTTCGCTCGAAGTGCGCGTAGTGCCGCGAAACTTCGGGCCAAGGCGCTGGTAAGCGAGTTTGGCTTCGGTTTCATACTGGACTACGAATGCGTCATCAATATCGTTTGCCATAGGTTTTCCCTTTCACTCCAACGGTGAATGTTTCCGTCGTCGCTTCCGGGTGTCCCTCCTTCAGCTTGAATCGGGTATCCCTTACGGGGCCGAGCCGCACATGGTTGGGGCCGTCGCGTCGAATCTCGCGAGCATAAAATCACGGTGTCCGAAACACCGCACAGGACGGGGGTGGTTAGGATTGCTTGATCGCCAGAAAGCTTTGCCAATGGCCGGAAACCGTGGTGTTGTCGGCGCTGGAGGTGGCAACCATGCGAAGGTCGGAATTGGGCGGAACAATGGCGTATGGAGCAAGCTGCTGGCTATACGTGCTTTGGGACGCGGTTCTAAGGGACATTTCAAGCCCAAGCGGGCGCCACACGCCGCCCTGCGCCCTATATTCCATGTCTATGTCTACATTGACGTTGCTATTTCCTTTTGAAATTCCGGCGTATACCCCGGTGATAATGCAGTAATCTTGATAGCTAAACGAAGTGGCGCACTTTTCAGACTGATTTTGCCCAGCGGCAACCATACACTTTACGGCCGATGCCGTTTGCGGGACGCCAGCCGTGACCGTTACGCTGGTTGATGCATAGGCGTAAATATTTCCCACAAGATTGGACGCGGGAGATTGAAACGTCCCATTCGCAACATATATCCGCGAGCAACGGCTAAGGGAGGTTGTAAGGGCGGCTGGAGTTTGGCCGTTCAAGGTAACGTCTTGTGTCCTAAAAATTAGGTTGTTGTCGTCGTCGTAATAGTGGCCCTCAACGCTTAATGTCCCAACGTCCCCGGTGCTGGACGAAACAATATAATCAATCTTATTGGACGTAAGGAAGGTTTCGTTCAACTCCGATGAGGGCAGAGTCATAACGGTAACGATTCCGCTCGTTGCATTAGCGGTTCGGCCGAATTTTCGCAGCGTCTTGGACTTTACGGCGACGACATCGCCATACTGCTCTTGGATTTCCTTGATCGCCAAGGACACCCACGGATCGGATATAAACTCGGATGGGGTTTGTTCGGTTGTGACTGCCATTTTTTTTTTTTGCCACACACGGCCCGAAAAAGCACAGGACGGGGTTAGATAATGAACCTTTTCGGCTTGGGCGCGTGTTCCGCGATCTGTTCGGGAGAGGGACATGGAGTTAAAACAACCACGTTTTCAGCCCCCTTTCCGGTAGGATCGAACCGAACCAAGGCACCGGGAATGAACCCGAGCTTGTAGAGTTCGCTCCGGTCCCGGCCGTCGTACCCACGGATTTCCTTCGGCAGGAAGGGTCTGGCATTCCCCTCCTTATCCCGAAGGACACAACACCCCGCCTTGTCTACAAGTTCGAGGATGCCGGTTTCGTACCCCTCATCCCGCGCGCGAATCATTTCCGCTTCTTCGCCTTAGTGACGCGCTCCATGATCGCCCTGACACGTTCTTGGGTTTTGTTGTTTTGGTAGTAATCCCAAACCGACATCAGGGTTTGCGCTTCGGCTTCCAGCGCGGCGATATCATCCCCGCCGGATACCTGACCGGCATCTTCCGGGGCGAATTTGGCTTGGCCGGTTTTTTCCAGCAATGCCTCAACGGCCTGTATTTCCTTGGAGGTCATGTAGTCAATATCCAGGGCCTTGACACCATCCGAGCCGATCAGGGCCTGGACCTTGCCCTTCAGGAAGTCGATACGCTTGTCCGCGTCGTCGCCAAGAACCTTGCGATCTTCGGCCATCTGCTTGGTAAAGGTTTCGCGTTGGGCGGTGGTTTTCCCCAATTCCGCTTCGGCGTAGGCCGTGGCGATTTCCAAAAATTGATCGTTCGACAGCCCGGCTTTGTGAGCCAGGGTTTTGCCGAGATTCCAGACCGGACCCTGCTTGTCGAATATGTAGTAATACTTCCCCTCTTCCTGGGTTTCGGGAACCTTGTCGGTAATCACAAGGTTGCTCTTGGACAGCCGTTCCAGAAGGGGGCCTTCCTTTGGCATCTCTACAGTATAGGCATCCGGGGATTCCGGTCGGTTGGCGAAGATTTCCTTCTCGATTTCCGGCTTGAGGGCTTCTTTCCCCTTCGCGAACCGAGTGGACAAATCCTGATACGACAGGGCCATGGTTTGAACGTCTACTTCGTTCTTTTCCGTGTTCCAGAATTTGTCCGGCGCCCAATCGGGTTTTACCGATTGTACGGGTGCAGGATTTGGAGTGCCTTCTGCGGGTGTCCCCGAGGGGGCCGGGTTAGGCGCTTCGTCTGCCATTTTCGATTCTCCGTTCCATTAAAGCGACGATGTAGCGTTGACCTTCGATGTGCCGGAGTTCGTTATCCGAAACCCCCGATCCCTGAAGGTTGTTGATGGTTATGGACTTCAGGTAGGACAGGAACAGTTTTGCATTGGGTTCCCGAAATACCTGGGCGGCGAGCGTGTTCAACTCGGTTTCTTCGACGATGGATCGTTCGATCCCGTCGGCGCCGAGAGTGCGGCCCCGAGCGTTGGCGATCTTTTCCGTGACCCGTTTAGTGACGTTCACGTTGCCACCCGTCATTGAATTTCCCGGTTTTGTCCGTGTACCTGACGACAATCGATGTCCTGGGATGACCGGATTTGTTCTCCCCGGTTCGGTGAACCGTCTTTCGGAGAAACAATACCGCGTCACCAAGCCTGAGATTCATCGGCACTTTCTCGAACTCGGTCAAATCGGATTCCGGTATCCGCATTTGAGTTAACCCGTTCGGCACGGCTTCCCTCGTTTCATGTAATTCCTTTAGGTGGCTTCCCCTGGTCATAATCATGGTACCGTTTTCCTCATTGACCTCATGCAGCCAGGGGAACCAAAGAGTGATCGCGTTTCCATTGACGAAGTAATCCGCCTCGGAATGCCAATCGCATTGAAGCCGATCGACGCCTTTTTTGTTGAAGAATACCGAGCAATCGGCGTTGTACACCGGGCCCTCGATTTCCCATGTTGCGATCATCAACAGTTTTGGAAGCGCGGCGATTTTCTTTCCCGGGAGCGTTTCGGGAAGTTCCTTGCAAAAGCGATAAAACGCCTTCTTGTCGGCCGCTTCCAATTCCTCCATCGCCTTCAGGATATCGACCCTGTTGGACCCGGAATGGATATTTAGGAGATCGCGGGCGTAAAGCCATAACCCTGTTAGACAATCCATGGGAATGGCGTTCTTGACGACAGCGTAGCCGTCCAAGTTTAGTTCGTAGTTCATTGGCCGGGCGGCGTTCCTTGAGAAGCGGCCAGGGCCTGCATCGCGGCGATGGCCTGTTGAAGTTGTTGGGCCTCCACCTTCGACCGAACAACTTTCGGTTCGGCAGAGAATTTGCGGGCGAGGTAGCGGGAGAATTCTTCCGCGTCGATTGTGATGGCGGTTTGCTGAGGTCCAACGGTTCCGTTCAGCAATTCGATCAAGCGGACGTGACGAAGGATGTCGTCTTGTGCCTGGGCGCGGGTAATCGGAGCGAGTGGTTTGATCTTGATTGTCTTGCCGTCGATCTTCGGAAGTTTGAACGCGCCCTGTTTCTGACGGATATAGGCCACCCTCCGAACGACCGGGAACAGCAATTCAGTGAGGACGCGGTTATAGGGACCGGCGAACCTCCGGGCACGAATAGCAGCGCGCTCCAATACCTCGGTTGCCGACATCGGGGTTTTGTCGGTCGGCCCCAAATCGTTCGCAAACAGGATTTTGTTGATCTGCTGTTGAAGTTCGGCAATGACCAGTTGGGAAACATCGAATCCCGACGTTCCCATATCCAACCTTGTAATGCCTTCAGACCCCGGAGCCTTCGGGATCAAGGTGCGAGGTTCGATCCGCACGGTGTCGAAGTTCAACACCCCGTCATCCGGCGCCTGCCAGATTCCCGCAATGGCAAGATCGGCGTTTTCCAGAACGAGTTGTTTGACCAAGTTGAGGGTTTTGATATCCGGTAATGCGGTCATCACCGGACCACGGCCGATGATTTCACCGGGTACACGGGTGAACGAGAAATCGAGGAAGGGTTTCGAGCCCTCTCCTTTTGCGGTGCTGAATTGAATCTTCTGCCCGCCCTGACCCTCCTTCGCCATGAAAGCACAGGTATTCCAGACCTCGGAGCCTTTCTTGCTCCAATCCCGCATGGCGGATTCGACGACCTCGATTTCCTTATCCGGGTTTTCCCGAATGCAGTCCTCGATTTCCTTGCTGAATTTCCCGTTCTCGAAAACGGTTTTCAGGTTCCCGGCCTTTATCTTTTTCGGGCGGAATAGAGCATCGATATCCCCATAGGGGCCGGTGTCGAAATAGTTTGCCGTCAACGCGGACGCGCGAAACCTTACGGGTTCGGTTGAATCCCCTTCGTCGGCAAGGAGACACCCTGTTCCGATAGCCCAATCCATCAAGGATTCGTGGGCCTCGTTTCGGAAATTGGAATTGTTGACCGTGGTAATGATGTCGTCGGTTACCTCCGCGAGGTTGCGGTTCAACTCATCCCGTTGATCTTCGGGGATTTCCGGTCCTGCCGTGAGTTCAAAGGGTTTGGCATCGACAGGCCATGCATCGTCCAGCATCTGACTGGCGAGGTCTTGCAAAGCGGAGGGGGCGGTAGAATCGAAGAGACGATCTAGGTCTGGAACGCCGTCGTCCTTCGAGGAATACGGACGCTCCCTTAACGGAAGGGCATATTCGTAGCACTCGTCGATGATGGTATCGTTCAGTTTACGACGTTCGCAAGCGCGCTTGTACCTACGCAGAAAGGGTTTGAGTTCCGCGTCGTCGGTTTGAGGATTGCCGTAGTCGGCCATTTATCCGCCGAGGATCGAGCCGAAACCGGTTTCGCCACCCACACCCAGAAGGGAACGCCTGCCCCTTCGTCCGGTACGGAAGGCGCGCTCTTCCTCTTCCTGCTTGGCTTTCAGGTCGTCGGCCTCTTTCTTCGCCTTTGCTTCCGCAGCCTGTTGGGCGGCGATGATGGCGGAATTGTCCTGTTGGGGTGGGGGCTTCGGTGCGCCGAGAAATGAACCCATGCGGAATCCTTTCGTTTCGATTATAGTCGTTCAAACCGATGAAACCCGCACAGGACGGGGTTATCTACGCCTCGCATAGCGTTGGAATATGCCCTTGGGTTTCGGCATTGTACGGACCTTCATTGGAGGCCCGCCTTTAGACAAAAGCGCCCTGCCCTCACCCCCGCCGATCATCAGGTATTGAAGGGCATCTGCGATGTGGGAGTGTTGGTTTTTCAATGGAGAGATGACCTCGGAGCCCTTGCGTTCCGGGTACATATAACCGCCGGACATCGAGGCTTTGAGAAAAACACAGGATGGGGAGAGGGAAAATTGAGGGACCGCATCTATTAATCTTGTCAGCACTTCCCGAACCGCACCTGTCCTGACGACGGGATCGTTCGTGCCGGCAGGATATATTTGCACACCCTCGGCACGGAACATGAGCATGGGTGATATGTCGTCGGCTTCGGCTAAATGTTCACCAGCGGGATCGCCCCAGGCCTTGAAACTGAATCCAGGGTATTCCTCGGCAATTAATCGTTTCAGTCTCCGGGCGAATTCCCTCGCCCCGCAATCCTGGGCCGTGAGTTCGTTAAGGATTCGCCAGCGATCAAAGACACGTTGGGCAATAACCGCAGCGGGAGTTCTACCGAAGTCAACCCCGATCATTAGGGTATGGCCTTCGATAGCCTGTAGAGGCTTGGCAGCAACGTGGATGTGTTCCTGAAACTCAGGCCAGACAGGCGACCCGGCTTCCTCGGAGGCGGGCTTATTACAGCAATTCCTCCGAACCCACGACCGCTGCTTGCCGTGGACCATGTTTTCGTAATAACCCCTCGGCAGCCATTTGAGATTTTCCGCCTTCGGATTGGTGATGTACCCGGTTACCTTCCCATCGGAATCGAATTGTTCGAACATCCCGGGGGGTTGAATGAAAATCGACCAAGTAGGGGGTTTGGTGTAGACTCTCCGTTTGTCCTCGGTCGTACCGGAAGGCACGGCGGATTGACCGGACATGACGGAAAACCAGTGCAGTTCCGAGCCGGGGTTCGTATCCGCGATCAAGAAGGGTCTACGACAGCCCCCATCCATCATTTTCTTGTCGGGATAACGACCGAGGCAGGGTTCAAGATCGTCCAAGACATCCCGGGAAATCTCCGCGAACTCGTTAACCCACGCAGAAGAGATTTCCGCCGACTTCAATTTCTGCAAATCCGAGGGGTCGTCCAGGGATAAAAAAATTACCTCCCAATCCAAATCCCCCACCCGGATATGATGCTCGAAGGGTCGGGACCAAATGAACCGACCGAACTTGTCTTCCGGGAAATTCTGCAACCAAGTCTTAACCGTAGTTCGTTTCAACTCGTCGAACGTCCGACGAATGACATACGTCCTCGATCTCCGAACCCCGTCGAAACCCTTCGGCTGCTGTAACGCCTCATGCAAGAGCGTGTAGCAGCAGAGATTGGACTTCCCCGAACCTCTAGGCCCCTGGATCAACCTCACCCGGGAAGCATCGAATAAAAAATTAGTTAACGTCGCCCCGTCCGGCTCATACGACAGCTCGATCACGTCGAACTCACCATCGCATCGTATATCCGCCTAACCGCCGTCGTGGACCCAATCTGCCCCGTTGAGCCCGTAATCTCGTCATACTTCGCCGCGCCTGCAATCAGCATCTCCGCCGTCGGCTGCAAAACCAACCCGCCGACAATCCCAGACTGCTTAAAAACCTTCAATACCGTCGAAGCCAAAGACGCAGCCTTCGCCTCCGCAGCCATCTTTCTCGCCATCAAAACACCTCGGAGTGCCAAAAAATACGGGAAAACACGGTATCAGGATAAATACGCGGTATCAGAAGGCACGGAACCAGGAAAG
>Ga0208147_1000486_pt1 | contig 14065 bp, 19 predicted proteins | sample DEB3_08_DNA_FD_184520 | JGI IMG/M metagenome (GOLD analysis project Ga0208147, IMG submission 184520) | Aqueous microbial communities from the Delaware River and Bay under freshwater to marine salinity gradient to study organic matter... | ecosystem: Environmental > Aquatic > Marine > Coastal ... | reverse complement strand
GCGATGCAATCGAGATCAAGGGTGCAGAGATGCTTAACGGCATGCTACAGATCATTCTCGAAAGAATCATTCCGGAGCATAAGAAACCGAAGAAGATTGAGATTAAAGAGCCTTCAGTTGTAGCCACTACAGATAAACAGCTACTAACGGAGGATAAAAATGTCTGAACTAAAAACTCTTGTGTTATGTATTACATTATGTTTTGTTCCAATCGCATTTGGAATGTATATGAGTGACACCATGTTGCAGCAACCTACATTGATGTCTTAAACACTACTCACCTATAAATAGGGGGAGGAAACTCCCCCTTCTTTTTTGTATCATATATGCATATAGACATTAAACTTTTAAAGAATGCTTTTACAACGGCTTCAGATGATACACTTAAAAAATATGTTGATCCGTTGAACTATGTTCTTGAACAATATAACATCAAAACAAAGCATGACGTAGCAGCTTTCTTAGCGCATGTCGGGCATGAGTCTGGCAATCTCAAGTTTGTAATTGAAAACATGAATTATTCTGCAAGTGGATTACTTAAAGTATTCCCTAAGTACTTTAAAACTGAGCAAGAAGCTATGTCTTATGCAAGACAACCCAGTAGAATTGCTAGTAAAGTTTATGCAAATCGTATGGGAAATGGAAGTGAAGAAAGTGGTGATGGGTGGAAATACCGTGGGCGGGGTTTAATTCAATTGACCGGTAAATCCAATTATCAAAAATTTGCTAAACATGTAAACATGGATCTTGAGGACGTAGTCTCTTATCTAGAGACACCAAAGGGAGCATGCGTATCAGCAGGATATTATTGGTCAAATCATGGATGTAATGGAAAAACAATCGATGAAAGCACTAAGATCATAAACGGCGGTACTCATGGATTAGAAGATAGAAGAAGTAGGTATTTAGCTATTACTAAAACAATGTAGTGTTCATTATATTCAAAAATGTATATAATAGCATTTGTAATGACAGAGTTATAACATGAAATTTTATACCAACGTAATACTTCGCGGCGATAATATCTTTTATCGTGGCTATGAATCCGGTAAACGTGTTCAAAGAAAGATAAAATATAAACCTTACGTATTCATCGAGTCTCAGAAGCTAGAACAATCAACGTATGAAACCATCTATGGAACTAAAGTAGATCGGCTTGATTTTGATTCTATTCGTGATGCTAAAGATTTTATTGAATCGTACTCTAATGTAGAAAACTTTAAGATCCATGGGCAATCTCCAAACATGTTCCATTATGTTTGGATCAACGACACGTTTACTAATGATATACAATATGATCCAACCAAGATTAAAGTAGTCTACATCGATATTGAGGTTGCATCTGATGATGGGTTTCCAGACCCAAACAAAGCAGATAAAGAGATTACTGCGATCTCTCTGCGCTATAGAGATGAGACATTTGTATTTGGTTGTGGTGATTATAAATCAACTAAAGATGACATCAAGTATGTAAAGTGCATGGATGAAGAATCACTTCTTAGGTGGTTCATCAGATCATTTGCAACTATAGCTCCTGACATCATCAGCGGGTGGAACGTCGAAAACTTTGACATTCCTTACATCATCAATCGTTCCAATCGTCTTCTTGGCGAAGATGAAACCAACACTCTTTCACCATGGAACATAATTAATACTAGGCATGTCAGCCGAGGAAAAGTCAACGGTGATTCCGAAGTGTATGAGATCTTAGGAGTATCAACCCTTGATTATCTTCCTTTGTATCGTAAGTTCACGTATTCAAATCAAGAATCATACAAACTTGATCATATTGCATTTGTTGAGTTAGGTGAAAAGAAAATTGATTACTCACAATATGGTAACTTGACTGAATTATATAAGCAAGATTATCAACTATTCATTGATTACAACATTAAAGACGTAGATCTCGTATTGAGATTGGAAGATAAGCTAAAGCTTATTGAGTTGGTTTATGCCATGGCCTACTCGGCAAAGACTAACTATGTTGATACCTTTGGTGTAGTTAGGTTATGGGACATCGTGGTTCACAACTTCTTGATGAATCGTAATGTAGTCATAACACCGAAACAAAACATCCCTGAGATTCCTTATAAGATGGCGGCTTCGTCTGAAGATCCTATTACAGGTGAGATCACCGACTACGGATCTTTTACAGGCGCGTATGTTAAAGCTCCTCAGGTTGGATTGCACAACTGGGTTGTATCATTTGACTTGAACAGTCTTTACCCGCATCTGATCATGCAGTACAACATCTCTCCCGAGACATACTATGCACAGTGTTCTGGAAACATTGATGTTGATTCGTTCTTAAACGGTGAAGCAAAAGATTGGGATACTGACTTAATTAAAACAGCTAATCGTTGTATCTTTGTTAAAGATAGGCACGGTTTTCTTCCAGAACTCATGCAGCAGTATTATGACATGAGAACCGTCTATAAGAAAAAGATGATCGAAGCGCAGAAGAAGTATCAGGAAAATAAATCATATGAACTAGAAAAAGAAATATCTAGGTACAACAATCTTCAGTTAGCTTTTAAAATCATGTTGAACTCAGCTTATGGCGCATTGGGTAATCAACACTTTAGGTATTACCAATTAGCTTTAGCTGAGTGTATCACATTGTCCGGCCAAGTTACTATTCGTTGGATTGAAAACAAGATGAATACTTACTTGAACAACTTGCTTAAGACAAATAATCATGACTATGTTCTTGCTTCTGACACCGATTCAATTTACCTATGTCTTGATAAGCTTGTGAAGCACGTATTCAAGGATGAAACCGATACAAAGAAGATCATCGACTTCTTAGATAAAGTCTGTAATGAAAAGCTCGAGCCGTATATTGATCGCTGTTATCAGGAACTAGCCGAATATACAAACGCATATGATCAGAAGATGAAGATGAAGCGAGAATCAATCGCCGACAAGGGAATCTGGACTGCGAAGAAAAGATACATCTTAAATGTATATGATTCGGAAGGTGTTAGGTACTCTGAGCCTAAGCTTAAAATCATGGGTATTGAAGCTATCAAGTCTTCCACTCCAATGTCTTGCCGGCAATCTATTAAGAAGTCATTGAACATCATCATGACTAAAGATAATGAATCTTTGATTGAATTTATTAAACAATTTAAAGATGAATTTTTTAAGATGTCGTTCGAAGACATTGCTTTTCCTCGTGGGTGCAATGGACTATATAAATATAAGGACGGTGGTTCTATCTATAAGAAAGGAACTCCGATCCATGTTAAAGGGGCTTTGATATACAATCATTTTATTGATAGATATAATCTTTCAAAAAAATATCAAGCAATTAACAGTGGTGATAAGATAAAATACTGTCATCTCCGCTATCCCAATAGATTTAACATTGAAGTCATTTCGTCTCCAGCAAATCTCCCAAAAGAGTTTGATCTAGATCATTTAATTGATTATGATATGCAGTTCCAAAAAGCTTTTCTGGAACCGCTGAATGGTATTCTTGAAAAGATTAATTGGATTGCTGAAAAATCACAAACTGCAACAATCGAGGACTTTTTTCAATGAGGAAAGTAGATAATTTCGATGATGATTTTGGATTCTCATTACTAAGCGAAGATGAACTTAAAAGAAGAGAAGATGAAGCTGCAGCACAAGCTGCGCAGTATGCAGCAACAAAGGCTGCTGAAGCTTTTAAGCAAGAATTCGAGCAAGAAATAAACAAAACTTCTGAGTATTATCAAGGAAGGCTTAAAGATTTATATGAAGCTATCATGCCTCTATTAACAAATCTTTGTAAAGATAATGATAAAGCATATATCTACTGGCCAAACAGACAAGAAAAAATTCAAAGATTTATTGATAAGATAACAAAATTAGCTGAGCAATGATTACAGCAACATTACTCACTGCGTTTTCAATATCTATTATTTCTGGTTATTATTCTATCATAGGTCTGACAACGATTTTTTCTGGAGCTTTTTGGCCAATAGTAATCATGGGATCATTTCTTGAGTTGGGAAAAATAGTAGCTACTAATTGGCTTTATACTAATTGGGACATCGCACCAAAGTTAATAAAAGCGTATCTCATCTCAGCTATCTTCGTGTTAATGTTCATCACATCAATGGGTATATTTGGTTTCTTATCAAAAGCTCACATAGATCAAACTACAAATCAAGGCGATAATGTAGATGAGATCAGTTTAATTGAGCAAAAGATTTCTTTTGAACAAGATAAGATAAATGATTCAAAAGTAGTTCTTCAGCAACTGGATGAGTCTGTGCAAAAGCTTGTAAACAATGATCGTATTCGTGGTGAAGATGGAGCCATTGCTATAAGAAAAGTACAAAAACAAGAAAGAAAAGAACTTACCGATACTATAGAAAAAAGTATGGAAACTATTTCAGATTATAAGATGCAAATGAATGAGCTACAAAAGACTCAACGACAGATGGAGGCTGAAGTTGGTCCATTGAAATACCTTGCCGAACTGATCTATGGCGAAGACGCTAAAAACCATTTTGAAAGTTCAGTAAGAGCTGTGATTATTTTATTAGTATGTGTGTTTGATCCACTTGCTGTTGTACTACTATTGGCAGCAAATGTTTCACTTAATAACGGAAAGCGGTTTACTTTAAAACAACAAAGTGATATTATGCAAATAGTAAAAAGTTCTATAAATAACATTCGATCGAAATGAGGTATACATGACGACATTTCTTAAAAACTTATGTGAGCAACTCAAAGATGAAGACACAAGTATCGTCGCTGATGGACAAGGTTCTGCGGAGTTTAGTGGATGCATTGATTCTGGTTCTTTTATTCTCAATGCTGTTCTTAGCGGGAGCATATACGGCGGTGTTCCTAATAATAAGATCACTGCTTTCGCCGGTGAATCGGCTACTGGAAAAACGTTCTTTGTTTTAGGAATCGTTAAGTCTTTCCTCGACGCTCATCCTGAAGCTGGTGTTATGTACTATGACACTGAGGCAGCCGTCACCAAACAGATGATGGAGGAGCGTGGCATCGATACCAAGCGCGTTATCGTTGCTGAGATGGACACTATTCAGCGGTTTAGAACCCACGCACTAAAGACTCTTGATTTTTATGAAAAGTCAGGTAAGGATCGTCCTCCTTTCATGATGGTTCTTGATTCTCTTGGTTTATTGTCAACCACTAAAGAAATGGAAGACACCGCTGAGGGTAAAGAAACACGTGATATGACAAAGGCTCAGGTTATCAAGGCAGCATTTCGTGTATTGACACTCAAGCTTGCAAAGGTAAAAGTTCCATTGCTTGTAACCAATCATGTGTACGCCGCGGTGGGATCATATGTTCCTACCAATGAAATCTCCGGTGGGTCTGGTCTTAAGTACGCAGCATCAACAATCGCAATGCTTTCAAAGAAGAAAGATAAAGATAGCAACAACGATGTGGTCGGTAACATCATCAAGGTTAAGATGCACAAGTCAAGGTTATCAAAAGAAAATGGACAGGTAGAAGTACGCCTGTCATACGACAAGGGTCTTGATCGTTACTACGGTTTACTTGAATTGGCAGAAAAGTATAATATAATCAAGAAAGTTTCTACACGGTATGAAATGCCTAATGGAACTAAACTATTTGGAAAAGAAATCAACACTAATCCAGAAAAATATTTTACCGATGATCTGCTAAAGCAACTCGACGAGTGTGCTAAGCAGGAATATTCATATGGCATGGGCTTTGAAACAGATGGAGAAGTGAATGACGATCGAGAAGACGATACTATCTAACTTACTCTTAAACGAAGAGTACACTCGTAAAGTTCTGCCTTTCATTAAAGATGAATACTTTCGTGACTCTAGTGAAAAGCTAACATTCAAACTTATTCAGGATTACATTACCAAGTACAACGCGCTTCCTTCAAAAGAAGCGCTTAACATTGATTTACAAAACAAAAATAACGTCAGTGAAACTTCTTTCAAAGAAGCAAATGATATCATCGAGGGTTTATCTTTAGACAATAAAACGAGCCTATCATGGCTTGTAGAACATACTGAAAAGTTTTGTCAAGACCAAGCACTGTTCAATGCTATCTCAAAATCCATTCAGCTTATCAATGGAGATCTAAAGCAAGACATATCCAAAGGCGCTATCCCTGAAATGTTGTCTGAAGCTCTGTCGGTGTCGTTTGATACTAACATTGGTCATGATTTGGTTGATGATTGGGAACGCAGGTTTGATCTTTATCATACCCGTGAAACAAAGATTCCATTCAATCTTGATTACTTCAATAAGATTACAAAGGGCGGCTTGAGCAAAAAGACACTCAACATCTGTCTTGCAGGTACAGGTGTAGGTAAGAGTATGTTCATGTGTCACTGCGCGTCTGGCAACTTAGTCGATGGGCTAAACGTCCTTTACATAACTCTTGAAATGGCTGAGGAAAAGATCGCAGAAAGAATCGATGCAAACTTGATGAACATTGCGATTGATGAGTTATCAGAGTTACCCAAAGATGTTTATCAGAAAAAGATTGATAAGATCAAAAGTAAGACCATAGGTAAGTTAATTATCAAGGAATACCCGACAGCATCCGCCGGTGCAAGTAACTTCAGGTATCTTTTGAATGAATTGAAATTGAAGAAAAACTTTAAGCCTGACATCATCTACATCGATTACTTAAACATCTGCAGTTCTTCAAGACTTAAGGTTGGATCCAATGTAAACTCTTATCTATATGTTAAGGCAATTGCTGAAGAGCTTAGAGGTCTTGCTGTTGAAACAAACGTACCTATCGTGAGCGCCACACAGACAAATAGAACAGGGTTCACCAATTCAGATGTTGGATTGGAAGATACATCTGAGTCTTTTGGATTACCGGCAACTGCTGACTTTATGTTTGCTATCATCTCTAATGAACAGCTGGCAAATCTAAATCAACTTCTTGTTAAGCAGCTTAAGAATCGTTACAGCGATCCTAACATCAATAGGAAATTCATTGTTGGTGTTGATAGAGCTAAGATGAAACTATACAACGTTGAACAGAGTGCACAACGAGACATCATCGATGATACGGCAGTACAGTCAAAGACTAAATTTGATAAATCTGTATTTGAAGGGTTTACTTAATTACAGATATATAATAATATACACTTAATCACAGTGGATAAAGCATATGAATATATTTTTTCTTGACGCGGATCCCGATACTTGTGCGCAACAGCACTGCGACAAGCATGTATTGAAGATGATCATTGAGTATGCGCAGCTGTTATCAACCGCTCATCGTGTTATCGATGGAGAACAATATATTCATGTTACTGATAAAAACATGAAGATTAAACGGTGGAGGCTTGATGACAATCGTGAGCAAATACTACATCTTGCTGCTCATGTAAATCACCCGTCCAATATTTGGACTAGGTCATCCACAAGTAATTATTTTTGGTTGTATGATCTATGGCGCGCTTTGCTCAAAGAATATACTTTTCGTTATGAAAAAATTCATAGCAATGAACGTTTAATCTTTGCTCTTGCTAAGCCTCCTCAAAACTTAAAATTCCATAAATGGATTGACCCACCTAGAGCTATGGATGAGGTGTACAAGAAAGAAGATGTGATTGAAAGCTACCGTAATTTCTACATCAACAGCAAAAGCAGGTTTGCTAGATGGTCTAAGCGAGATATACCAGAATGGTATATCGAAGGCATGATGGCTCTGGTTCAACCAGAGTTAAGCGTTATGAACTAAGCAAATGTTTGAGATAGACGTACTCAATTGTAGATCTATAAAAAGAAAAAAAATATTTAAAACAGCAACTGAGTATTTTGCTTTTTCATTGATGCCTAAAGTTAAGAATATGTACTTTGATATATGTTTAGAAGGTAATTTAGATGCTGATGCTTTCTGCACACAAATAGAAGATAAATATTTTGTCATTGAAGTATCACGAAGACTTCCATTCAATGAGCAACTTAAAAGTATAGCGCATGAGATGGTACACTGTAAGCAATTTTATTCTAAAAGGTTGCAGTACAAACAAAACAAAATTTATTGGCTCAATCAAGAATATAATTACGATAGCTTGAGCAGAACAAATTTGACAGAAAGCCAATATCATATGTATCTAAATCTCCCATGGGAAATAGAAGCATATGATATGGAGACTATATTGTACGATAATTTTATAATTAAATATGAAGGAGAAATGCGATGAATTATAATAGCATGATGGTTCCCAATGTAATGTTTAAGACACGGGTGCGTGATGAAAGCATAGAAGGACCTAATCCCTATCGTTGGCAAGATGTAGATAGCTTTGAATACTTTCGCGGCCAGCGTGTCCTAGTGTTTTCACTTCCCGGTGCTTTTACACCGACATGTTCAACGATGCAGGTCCCTGGATTTGAAAACAACTACGATCTGATTCGTAGCTATGGCATTGATGAGGTGTATTGCATCAGCGTTAATGATGCATTCGTCATGAATGCATGGGCTAAGGTTCAGGAGATCAAGAATATCAAGATGATTCCAGACGGATCGGGTACTTTTACACGCCACATGGGAATGCTTGTAGCTAAGGACAACCTTGGTTTTGGCATGCGGTCTTGGCGGTATGCTATGATTGTGAACAATGGTGTAATTGAGAAGATGTTCATTGAACCGGGAATCTCCGATAACTATCAGCACGATCCTTATAGTGTAACGAGTCCTGAATCTGTGATTGAATATCTTTCTACGGAAAGTCGTGTAAATCCTGCGTCAAAGCGCGCACAGGGTTAAAGAATATTCCCCGGTAGCTCAGCGGTAGTAGCAAGTGACTGTTAATCACTGGGTCGGAGGTTCGAATCCTTCTCGGGGAGCCATTTGTATGAACTTTGATAATATAGTCAAGGTTCCTTATACAACTCTCCCTCATATGCAAAAGTATGAGGGAGAGCTTTTACGTAAACCTGCATCAGAATTTCATCTAAAAGAAAAACGATTTCAAGCGCTATGGGAATCATCTGGCAAAGTGCTGTATCCAAACTTTGGATTATCATTTGCATCTGACCTTGCAAGACATAAAAAACTTATCAAACACGCTTCTGAAATTCTAGGATTTGAACCAATATACCATATAGTTACTCTTGGATCAAAGATGCAAGAAGATCTAGTCATAGTGGATAATGGTAGAATAGAAGCAGCATATGTTTCATTCCCAAGCGGCTGGAACCCAGCAGACTCTCAAGGTAAATCTTTAGAGCAATTGCATGCACCAGTCGCTGACGGAGATGTTTTGCGTAAGATGAGTAATAAACTAGCTCAACTTATGTGCGGTGATTACTGCTATCATAGATGGGTTTGGACACTTACAACACATAAACACTTAAGCAATCACCCAATGTGGCTCAGGCCTGAGCCGACAATTGATTTAAATAATTTATATTTTAGAACTGAACACCAAATAACTTTTCCAATAGTAAAAGGCTATACTTCTGGATTTCTCATAAACGTTGACGTTATACCTTTTCTATCTTTAACAGAAAATCAAAGAGAATTAATCCGTGAATCTATAAATAGCATGTCTGATAATGTTTTGAAATATAAACACTTAGAAGACATAAAGCTTTTAATCAACGCAAATTAGTAGTAGGAGATGTCTATGCTAATGCAACAAAATAACTATATGGAAGATATGGAAACACTTAGAAACATGTATACATGGCTTCGTGCAGGATATAAGCAAGTTGAACAAAGACTTGCTAAGACGATTGAAGAGAATGAACACCTTAAGCAAATTATTAAAGAAAAAAATCTACATCCATTTATAGATTAAAAAGAGATTTATATTATGTTTGAGCAAAGTAAAGCGGTAAAGCGCCGATTTCACATCGGCGCGTTTCATAATTCATATTTCGTTGGCTACGGAATCGATATCGGATGTGGACAAGATAGTTTAAACAACTATCGTCACGTTTTTCGTAGCATAGAACATGTTCGTGGATGGGATCTTCCCGATGGAGACGCGCAATATCTTAAAGGTGTTGATGATAATACTTATGACTTTGTAACGAGTAGTCATTGTCTTGAGCACATGGTTGATGTAGTTACTGCTTTAACCAACTGGATTCGTGTATGTAAGCGCGGGGGATACATCGTAATTACTATCCCAGATGAAGAAATGTATGAACATGACTATTGGCCTAGTAGATATAACTCAGACCATAAGTGGTCATTTACTCTTAGAAATCCTGATAGAAGTAAGATGCCAAAGTCGATCAACGTACTAAATCTTCTAACAGCAATAAATAATCAAGCCACAGTTGAAAAAATTGAAGTGATCAGAGACCTTTACTATCCTAATGCAGGAGATCAAGATCAAACGCTTCATCCATCAATTGAGTGTTGCATTGAAATAATATTAAGAAAGGTTTAATATGGCAATAAAAATTGGATTCATTCAATTGCGCGGCGCCGGAGATTGTCTAATCGCCGTGCCAATTGCAAAGTTTCTTTATGATAAAGGAATGAGTATTGAATGGGTTATAGATGAAAAGTTTTATACTGCTTTCAAGTACGCGGTACCGTATGTAAATTTTCATCCTCTTTCAGTTGAAGAAAAAACTATACAATCAAATATCAGAAACCCTTATTGGTTTGAAACACCAAGACAGATGCTTATTGACGCTGGTTGTGATGAAGTGATTAGTTTTCCATACGAAGAAACACTTCACTTTGATAAAATTGGTATGCCATCAAGGCTCATAGATCCCGTTGCTATACGAGCAAAAGACTTACGACTAGCTTTCCATACGACGTTTGACCAGTTCAAATACGCAGTATGCAATGTTCCGTTTGAAGAAAAATGGAATCTTGACATCAGGCGTGATCTTAAGAGAGAAGAAGAATTTTATAACAAAGTCATCAAGAGTAAAAAGAAACCTTACGTTGTTACTCACTTAACAGGCGCGATGGGGAGGATTCAATTTAACTTAGACACAAAAGCTTTCATTGAGTCAATAGGTTTGAAGAACCACGAGATTATTGACATCAGCCCGTTGTCCGACAATATCTTTGACTGGATAACTATCATAGAAAAAAGTTCATGCTTCATCGGGTTAGATTCGTTCTATGTCAATCTAATAGACCAGATGAATTTGAAAATACCAAAGTATTTTATTAGAAGATCTCCTTTGAATTTTACTCCAGTGCTGAGGAATAATTGGGATTTCTTGCCAATAAAGTTAGCGTCAGACGAACCACACGAACTTAAGTTTTAGGAGATAACATGAAAGCAGATAAGAACTATAAGATGAGTAAGCCAACTAAGACTTACTTAAATAGCATCAGAGATGAAGAACTAAAGAGTGTTCATAAAGAATTGTTTGTAGAAGCTGAATACTATTCAGCAAACGTAAGAAAGAAGATGTCAGTTAAGACGATAGTAGAAACAGAAGAAGAATGAGGAAACCTAAGCCCGCACACAGGTACAAAGAAAAACAATGTCCTGTGTGCGGAGTCTTGCATAAGAAGAGATGGCAGTGTTGTAGCTTAAAGTGTGGTATAGAGTTCAGGTCTTTAACTCCTCCAACTGAAGAAGCAGTTCAAGCAAGAGCTGAAGGTGTAAAGAGATGGAAACAAACAGATCGCGGCGAGGCTACTAACACCAATCTAAAGAACTTTACTCAAGACGATGAACTTATCTTGCCTCCACAACAAACTGAAGGAGAGTATTTCATAGAAGATGGAGATGTATGGAGTCCCGCTGGTTTATAAATAACAATAAACATATTGGGCTGAAGCTATGTCTAAAACATTACGCCAGTTAAAAGAAGATCTCTCCAATTTACTTGGTGAAGTTACCATCGATGGTAAGACGGGAGAAATTGAAGATGATAATAGTTCAAAGAATAAGAATCTTCAGCGGACTCCAAAGAATATCAAGTCGGCTAGCCAACAGCCTAACATAAGTCAACAGAAGCAGCTACCTCCTCCTGCTTCAAACAATCAAAAAGCTTTACCGCCACCGCAAACTAAAGCCCTAGCTAATCCAAGCAAAGTTCCAGTAGTAGTTCCATCAAAGAACGTTGCTGTGCCACTGCAAGATAAAAAGCCAGAAGAAAAATACATGGGCAAGATAGAGCCTGAAAAGAAAGCTGCTCCATCTCTTGATAAGAAGCCAGAAGAAAAATCTAAGCCTGATGTCCCGCCAAATCCTACAAAAGATAATAAGCCCGATACCAAAGCAACGACAGCAGACACCAAACCAGAAGAAAAACCTAAAGCTGGTGTCCCGCTAAAAACTACAAAAGCTTCTTCGAAAAATGATCATATAATTAAATCAGGGGAGACACCAAAAGAAAAGTCATCTTCGGGTGGAAGATCAAAATTATCTAAGATAATATTCTCAACTTCTGGAGCTAGAGTTGGACCTAGATATTCCGGTCAAGAACACTTAGCTAAGCAACCAACAAGACCTAGATAAACTTAGTGTCCGACTAGAGGCATCGTTGGCTTAGTTTCAATGTGTTGATCGTACCTGCTTTTCTTCTTAACTTCTTTTGATTTCTTAGAACCGAATGCGCCCGAAGGACTGGGGATGGTTGACACATCAAGTGAACCCATCACGGCAGGAGATACGCCAGCAAACTCTAGAAAAGTCTTTCTCTTTCCTTGGCCTGGAGTATCTTTCTTGTAGGTGTCAACAAGGGAGGTAGTTGCTTCTTCTCTTCTTCTTGGATTCTTATTCATAACATACCTGTTTACTTATTTTCAATACTTATTTATAATCTACTCATAATGATGTTGTGGAGGTAATGAGATGGAAGTCCTCAAGGAAACGACTGAGTGGGCAAACAATGTTCAGAATGGTACATATGTTTTGCAAGGTGGTCGATTAGTCGCCTATGTGAATCCTTTGACTGGCCGCTTTGAGATCTTCTCTAAGTCTCTTAACTTTGATAAGAACTATCGTTCTTTTGAGCATGTCCGCGGGCCTTTGCTTGAGGACATCGTCTTATCAATGAGTGCGTGATGGTGTACTTATTTTCATATATTGATTAGTATCTACTTGTAATTGAATAAACAACTGGAGATTATAACATGGCACATATGATTGAAACGATGGCTTACGCTGGCGAAACCCCTTGGCATGGTCTTGGCACGAAGGTTCCTGCTGACCTGTCACCCGACCAGATGCTTAAGAAGGCTGGCCTTGATTGGTCGGTGCGTAAGGTCCCGGCATACGCTGAGGTAGCAGGTCAGAAGGTTGCGGTGGGTAAGTCTGCTCTTGTGCGTGACTCAGACGACCGCATCCTTGACGTAGTGTCCGACGACTGGAACATTCTGCAGAATGAGAAGGCGTTCGAGTTCTTCCATGACTTCGTGGCTGCAGGCGACATGGAGATGCACACCGCTGGTTCTCTTCGTGATGGTCAGCTGGTCTGGGCGCTTGCCAAGGTGCATGATGGGTTCACCCTCTTCGAAGGTGATACTGTTGAGAGCTACCTGCTCTTCAGCAATCCCCATAAGTATGGCTGGTCCATCGATGTACGATTCACACCCATCCGTGTAGTCTGCAACAATACTCTTACTCTTAGCCTTAACACAGCGAGTAAGAACATGGTCAAGGTGTCTCACCGCCGTGAGTTCGACGCTGACATGGTCAAGGAAACCCTTGGTGTAGCTAAGGAGAAGCTGGCTAAGTACAAGGAGATGGCTCAGTTCCTGGGTAGCAAGCGCTACAACGACAAGACCATCGTCGAGTATTTCAAGCGGGTCTTCCCTGTCGTCGGCGGTCCGGACAAGAAGAAGGAGATGTCCATCTCTGCAAGCAAGGCGCTTGACGTAATCAACACTCAGCCGGGTGCCAACTTTGCTGAGGGTAGCTTCTGGAGCGCTTTCAATACGGTAACGTATATGGTTGACCATAAGCTTGGACGGAATCAGGACACTCGTCTCTCTAATGCTTGGTTCGGTAATGGTAAGAAGATCAAGAACGATGCTCTTGAGACCGCCATCGAAATGGCACAGGCTGCATGAACCGGAGACGAATGCTAGAGATAGCTGAGGGTATTGAGGCGGCGGGGATCATTGTCCTCGCCGTTCTCGCCGGGG